>JGI24525J20082_1001314_pt1 | contig 11003 bp, 9 predicted proteins | sample LinPmetageLP50_FD_20082 | JGI IMG/M metagenome (IMG submission 20082) | reverse complement strand
CCAAGGCGCAGATGTATACTATCATTGAAGCTAGACGGTATGGGATATTGGCGCATCAGCAATCGGGATTTGACCATTCCAGGTGCGAATAACGAACCGCGTACTTGCAGCGTTTGCCAGAATTCACTTCATCCTTACAGGAAGTGAATTCTGGCATAGCCATAGTAGGCTTGGCGTTGGGCCAAACCAATCTAGTTACGCGATGGATATATCCCGACCGTTGCGACGCACCAGCGGATCACCAGATAGGGTGACTGCTTTTGGACCATCTGATTGCCGCCGGCATTATTAATGACAGCAGTGCCAGTATCCATATTCACCACTGGAGCACCGGTATGATATATTGTGGCGCTCCCCGTCGTTGCCAGACTGTTGTTATTGGGATTTGCCGTATCACCCGGGAGGTTGCTGGCTCTCAACGCACCGATATGATTATGAGCGGGTAAATTATTGGCGGTGAGTGTAAATTCGGCCGCACCGGCTTTTTCGCCCATAGCATAATTGCCAATTCCAGGACCGTCGCCGAAACCGACCGGACGCCGTCCACGTAGATCAGGCAATCCAAAAGTAACTCGCCCATCGCCTCCATAATAGGTGCCGTATAGCGAAAATAGAGCTGAGTTTTGACTGATCGGCAGTAGAGTACCGTCAGCCCCCATCCAGCCTCGAGGGCAGAAATTGCCTGCAAAGGCCGATACTTGTCCTATATATTGCGTGCCAGCTTGGGCGTTGGCAGGCGATGTTGACGCCAACGAAATACCGCCGATTGTCAAAGCAAGCGAGATCGATTGATATAAATTCATGAGGAATTTCCTTTCACGTTAAAAACAATAAGGTCATCAAAACCTTCTGCTTCAGTTGCGTGAAGGAAACACACCTTGCATGGCTACGCACCAGCGCATCACCAGATACGGCGAGAGCTTGTTAACCGCGAGATTGCTTCCGGTATTGCCGATAACAACGGTACCGACGTCCATATTCACTGCCGGAGCGCCAGTGTGGTATATCGTAGTACTTCCGGTTGTTGCCAGGCTATTATTGTTGGGATTTGCCGTATCGCCCGGCAAATTACTGGCTCTCATCGTGCCGACATGGTTGTGGCTCGGCATGGTAGCATTGGTCAGCGTAAAGCTCGTCGAACCGCCTTTGGCACCCTGAATGGGGTAGGTTGGCAGCCCTGGCCCGTTACCTATGCTGATTGGCGCGCGACCGCGCAGATCAGGCAAGGCGAATGTGGTACGTCCGTCACCGCCATACATGGTGCCCAGAAGGGAGAATAAAGCGCTATTTGAACTAATGGCGATCAGGGCGCCTGAAGCATCTCCCCAACCGCGCGGGCAGAAATTACCGCCAAAAAGCATCATTTGGCCGAGTAACGGGTCGGCTTGTGCATGAGCTGGTGCCGTAACGGTGAATGTGGCTGCTATGGCGACCGCGCTTGCTGCTAATAGTTTCAATCTTTTCATGATTAACCCCTCCAATAGTCTGTTGACAACAATGCGACCCCATCGGAGTTGATATAGTATGTTGGAAGATTCTCCAAATACAGGAGATATATATTTACATCGATATAAGTAAGTTTACATTAATATAGACGCATTGTTTACAGTGATTTATCGCATTGAGTCATTGTAAGCGCGTGTATCGCGCTGGCAAATATTGGGATATGCTGCCCGGACAAGCGTGAGGATTTTGGCGTCCAGTTTAGCGGCGTATTTCTTCTGTAGAAGAAGAGCTTGCTGACGGGCGCCCTATTGCTGAAGGTGCCGCCATCTGGCTATATTGGCGTCCGACGAAAGCGCCTTGGCTAGCCGATTGCGGTCGGTAGCTTTAGCGGGCCGCTGCTGTCAATCGACCGTTAAAGTCGGTAGCATCGCTGATAAAATTACGGACTTCTGCCGCAAGATTGCCTTGCGCCAGGCCCTGGTCAGCAACGATGATCCGCGTCATATAGGGGCGACCATCTTCCAATATTCCACTATTTACAAATAAATGACTGCGCTGAAACTGCGGCATCATATTCTGCAAATCTACTTCCCGGCCTTCCAGACTCCAGCTGGTCAAAAGCTGCAGCGCTTTGCACTGAACAGGTTCCTGTTCGACACATTGACGAAAATGAACAGTGAATTGCAGGCCATTTGGCGCGAAGGCGGTTATGATATTTTCCCCTGAGGGCGTGACGGTAGCAAGATGGTTGCCGGTGACGGTCTTGAGCGTTGCATCGACCGTATCCGCATTAAAATGGGGAAGGATTTTTGCTGAATCGATGGTTTGATCCGGCAATGGCTGCGCGGCAAGCGGTGTTATATTTGCAATACCAAGTATCAATATTGTTGAAATCAGGACTTTCCGCATGCAAATTTCCAATCTTCTATTCGAATTGATCGACTTCTTTATAACCGGTTCAAATTTATAACGGGTTCAAGGCGGAACCTAGTCTGTTGATCTGATGAATGGAATAGGCCTGTCCAACTATTCCAAGCTGTTGGTAAACGAGCAACTATAAAAAGCTGCGATATGCCCTGGCTGGTTTAAGAAGAAGATAAGGTGGATTGGTGCTTTGTACCGCGCTGATCAATCAATTGCAGCGATTCCGGTCGATGCTGTTTGGTTCGACAATGCCCAGTTCTGTAGCGAAGCTTTCAAATTGTCGAACATTACCGGTTTGGCAATATGACCCTGCATGCCAGCTTGCAGGCAACGTGCGATGTCTTCGGGATATGCATTTGCCGTTATCGCCAATATCGGTAACTGTTCCTTCGGATAGCCCTTCTTCCGAATTGATTCCGTCGCTTCATAGCCGTCCATGACCGGCATTTGAACATCCATAAGCACTAGATCAAAGGGCGTATTTCCTTCTGCGGCCGCTTCCACCTTTGCAATGGCGTCCTCACCGTTGACTGCCAGCACCGGCTGATAGCCGAGCTTCTTGATCATTTCGGCTATCAGGATCTGATTGATGTCATGGTCTTCGGCAATCAAAATCCTGCCGGTATAGGCTTGAGCTAATGGTGTCTCAATCGGACTATTCATAGAGGGCATTGATTGTGTTCCTGTTGTTTTGTTGGTGGTGGGCGAGGGGGCTGCTACTATTCCCGCCGGGAACCGGATGGTGAAGGTGGTGCCTTCCCCTTCGATACTCTCGACTTCGATCGTTCCGCCCATGATCGATGCCAGCTGTTTGCTGATCGTCAATCCCAGGCCGCTTCCACCGAACATTGTCGAGGTTTGCGGGGACGCTTGTTCAAACGGAGAAAATATGGCCGTAAGACGATTGGATGGAATGCCGATTCCGGTATCCTTGACCATCACCTGCATTTGGATTGTCTCGGCACCGGCCAGGCTGGCGCTGGCGGAAACCGTGACCGAACCGCTGCTGGTGAATTTGACGGCGTTGCCCAGAAGATTCAATACGATCTGGCGCAAATGATTTGCGTCTACCATCACCATTGCGGGTACATTATCTTCAACTTCCAGCTTGAGATCGAGCCCCTTTTGATCGGCGATCGGGGCCATCAGATACACACAGCTCTGCAGCACATGTTGCGTAGACATGGGGGCAATGTTGCTATTCTCCTGACCAGCCTCGACCTTGGAAATATCAAGGATATCGTTAAGCAGCCGCATCATGGCTTTGCCGGAATCCAATATCATCTTGGCGTGGCTGTTATGCTCCGGAGGGAGATCGGCGTCGAGCAGCAATTGGGTGAACCCCAATACTCCGTTCATCGGCGTTCGTATTTCGTGGCTCATATTGGCAAGAAATCGCGTTTTGGCATCTGCCGCCTCTTCGGCGCCTACTCTGGCGGCAACCAGATTTTGTTCCATTCGCTTGCGTTCGGTTATGTCTCTGATGCTCCCGACAATCCCGAGGAAGCCTCCATTCTTTCCAGCCAGTCTGGAAAAGCTCAACTCGACGGCAAGAATAGAGCCGTTTTCGTGGCAGATGGAACCCTCAAATCGAGCGCGCTGGATCGCGCCGGATTGGACGGGCTCGAGCTGCGTTTTAAGAGCCTCAAAATCGTCGACAGCAAATATCTCGCCCATATCCCGTCCCAAACTGTCTTCGATCGAGCGGCCCGTCAGCTTCTCCCAGGCGGGGTTCAGAAACAGCCATTGCAGATCGCTATTTGTCCGAAAGAGAACCTCGGTCATATTTTCCAGCATGGAGTTGGAGACCTCGCGGTGTACGCTAAGGGAACGCCGGATCGACGCCTTTTCGGTCAGCATTGCCGCTGTGGGCATCCCCACTGCAAAACAACTCAGCAGAAAAAATTGCAGAATGAACAATTTCGCGGTCAAAGTTAGGTCGACGGAATAAAATGGACCTGTCTCGAAGGCCGCGCAGATAACCACGACGATAGCAATTAATACGATGGAAACCGAGGTGCCGGGTGTTCCCAGTCTAAAGGCATTGAGCAGCACCAAAGGCGCGACGAGGAAGAAGACCGGAAAACTGAGAAGCCAAAAAATTGCAGCTGCGGCAGCCAAGGTAAATGCCTGAATTGCCAACCACTCCCAGCGGTTGGCGTTAAACAGCACAACGCTTCGCCGATCACCTGGCCTGTCTGCGGGCCTGATCGCATCTATCGCTACCATGACCGCCGGACCGAGCAAAATCATACCAAGGCCGTTGGTCGCGGTCCACTGAAGCCACGACATCAAAAATAGTTGCAGGGTCCCGGCAGAGAATACCAGCCCAGCTAGCAGCCCGGATGCCAGTGGAGCCACAAGCCCGCCGACCAGGCAGAATTTGCCCAGGTCCCAAATCCTCTGCATGTCCGGTTTGGCTGCGCCGAGCCGTTGCATGAGGAACCAGATCAGGATCATCTCGAACTGGTTGATGGCGGCCAGTGCTGTCCCTCGGATAACCGTATCTCCTGTCAGGAGATTTGCGGCAATATTCGCGAGAAACGCGCCAGCGAGATAATAAGGTACATGCCTTTTGGCTGACCGCAGAATGACGGCTACCAGGAACGCATTGGCAAGCCAGACGACCGCAATCCTGCCTTCGTCCTGCGTGAGACTGGCACCACCCCAAGCAAGCAATCCGAAAATTGCCGACACCAGAAGAATGGTCGACACAGAAGGGAAGCGCGTATGCCGGGCTATTCGGGCTGTCATAGGCCGCCGAAGATAATTAGTTTGTTCATCTTAGCGTAAACGGAGCAAAGTCTGATTAACTAAGAAAAAACTGGCTAATGGGCTGAATTCTCGCTTCGGTTACCTTTCAGGTCTGGTTTTAAAACCGGGCGCTGCCAAAAAAACGCCTGATTACCCGATCAGATTGGGCATGCATATCAGTGACAAATCGTTCCGGTCCTTTCGATCCGCTGCATACTTTCGCCACTTCATGGTGTAAATCGAAGATTCAAGGGCTGTCCCAACTTGCGAATTGCTGGTTACCCACGAAGCCGACTTCTTCAACGCCGGCTCGTTTGATCATCGCCACAAGCTGATCAAATCGTTCGTATCGGGCCCGGGCATCGCTTTCGAAATGTAGTTGCGGCTTTGCCGGATCCTTCGCCATTATTTCCAGCCGACCGCGCAAACGGTCGCTGTCCATCGGTATGCCATTCCAGATCGCCGTGCCCGCCGCATTCAGGAACAGTTTGTTGACTATAGGAGCGCTGGTTCTCGGAGCACCGCTTGGCAGATCGACTGCGACTTTGTGGGTGACAGCCGGGATCGACAGCATCATCATCACGAGGAGAACGAGCAGTACATCTATCAGCGGCGTGATATTGAGTTCCGCAAATGGCTTGTCTGTGGTGACAGCGACGGATTTTTGGCGAAGAAAGTGCTTCCTGCTGCGCATTTTGTCTCTCCTGACTTATGATACGATATAACATATATCATAACATCGAACGGATTACAAAAAGCCACTTGCCTTATTGAATGAATAGGTCAAACTGCGCCGTATGTCGGAGGAACTGGAAGCAATGGGAACCGCCGTGGAAGGCGGCCTGATCGCCAAAGCATTGGAAGACGAGAGCAACGCGGTAGCCGGTGGCGAAGGTGGGAATTGCCTGAACTGTGGTGCCTTCGTTGCTGGCAACTATTGCGCCAATTGCGGCCAGGCGCTGCACGTTCATCGCTCGATCGGCGCTTTCTGGCATGATATTTTGCATGGCGTTTTGCATTTCGAAGGCAGATTCTGGCGGACATTGCCATTATTAGCCTGGAGGCCAGGAGACCTGACACGGCGCTATGTGCACGGCGAGCGCGCGAATTTTATCTCGCCGATGGCGCTGTTCCTATTTTCTGTGTTCATGATGTTCGCGGTTTTTTCTTTTTTGGGTGATCCGTTCTCAACTGCCGATATCGACCTCACTGACGAAGTCATCAACACCGGCGTTGCAACTCAGGTCGAGGAGGCCGAGGATCAGATAATTAGAAAGACGGAGCAGTCTGCTTTGGCGACGGGCTACGATAAGATGAAATTGGAAAAGGAAATTTTGGACCTGAAGAAAGGTCGCAACATGTTAGCAGATCTGACGGGCGAGGAGACCCCGTATCCGGCTGTGAGTTGGGGCGATGGAGACACTGAAGTTGGCGGTCTTTCTCCAAATGATCTCGATAAAATTGAAACTGGGCTGAAAGATATCAAAGCGGGCGATACGCCGACTGATGGAAGCTCTATTAACACTGGATCAGCAGACGTTGACAAATGGCTTCGCAATACGATCAAGAAGGTGAATGCCAATCCCGATCTGCTGATTTATAAGCTTAAGGCCAACGGCTATAAGTTCGCGTGGTTGCTGATTCCGATCTCGCTTCCTTTCGTCTGGCTGACGCTGATTGGTAGGCGCGGTTTTCATTTCTACGATCATGCGGTTTTTACGACCTATTCAATCAGCTTCATGTCGCTGCTGTTCATCACCTGCGCGCTATGTGCGGCGATCGGGGTGCCGGAGTCGATATGGACCAAATTCGCGATACTCTATCCGCCCTTTCACATGTATCGCCAGTTACGCCATGCTTACGGGTTGTCGCGCCCGGAAGCTTTGCTTCGCACAACTTTTCTATTATTTTTTACCGTCATCAGTTTGACATTGTTTCTCGTTACCTTGCTGGCATTGGGTGTTTTGGGATAAGTTTATGACAATCGGTATCGACCGCCGCCAATTGATGGCGCTGGGAACATTTGGCCTTGGTGCGCTTAGCGTACCGGCTTCGGCATCGCTGATGGGCGGAAAAGGATTCACCCATGGCGTCGCCAGCGGTGAACCCGCACCGGACTCGGTGCTGTTGTGGACCCGCTTTGTCAGCAGTGGCGATGCCAAGCTGACCGCCGAGATATCGGGTAATGCGGATTTCACCGATGCCAAGATGGTCGGGGAAGTGCAGGCAAAAGCCGAGCGGGATTTTACCGCTAAAATTATGGTACAGGGTCTCAACCCCAACCAATGGTATTTCTATCGGTTCATCGGACCCAACGGCACGAAATCGGTGGTCGGCCGGACCCGGACTTTGCCGCAGGGCCCGGTGCAAAAGTTCAATATCGGCGTTGTCGGATGTTCCAACATGCCGTTCGGCTATTTCAATGCCTATGCCCATGCCGCGCAAAATAAAGATCTCGATCTGATCATTCACACCGGCGATTATCTCTACGAATATCCAATCGGCACTTATCCTTCCAAAGAGGAAGCGTTGGCGGGACGGAAAATCGATCCCGCCCATGAAATGGTCCAGCTTGCCGATTACCGGCTGCGCTATGCCGCCTATCGCAGCGATCCCGACCTGCAACGCATCCATCAGGTATTGCCGATGATCCCGTCGTGGGACGATCATGAATTTGCCAATGACGCCTATAAGGACGGTGCGCAAAATCATGATCCGAGCGAAGGTGACTGGGAGGTGCGCAAGCGCGTTGCCGAGCGCGTCTATCGGGAGTGGATGCCGGTTCGGGATATGGAATTCGGCAACGCGCGCTGGCGGGAATATCAAATCGGTGATCTGGCGACCTTGTTCTTTACCGAAAGCCGGATTGGCGGCCGTGACAAGCCGGTAGATCTGGCGGAATCGATCAAGGGGCAGCAAGATGTCGCAGCAGCGCTCACGGCGTTTCGCGACGATGTCTGGCAGGATCCGGCACGCTCGATGCTGGGCTCTGTTCAGGAACAGTGGTTCGAAAATGCGCTACAGAAATCCAAGGCTTCGGGCACGAAGTGGCAAGTCTGGTCGCAGCAGTGCGTGATGGGTGAACTGGTGCTGCCACAGGACGCGAAAAACTGGGTGCCTGAAGATGCCCCTCCTATTGCTCAGGCGCGCGTAGCAGTCGGAGCATTGGCGGCAAAAATCGGACTGCCGATCAATTTTGACAGCTGGGATGGCTATCCTCAGGCCCGTGCCCGTTCGCTGGCTGCCGCGCAACAGGCTGATGCAGATTTGATCGTCCTGTCGGGTGACAGTCACAACGCCTGGGCGTTCGACCTCGAGACGCAGGATGGCGCCGCCGGGGTGGAATTCGCTGGCCATAGCGTCAGCTCGCCGGGCTTTGAAGCCTATACCAAAGGCGTCAATCCCGATCTGGTCGCCAAAGCCGTCGTCGGGGCCAACAAACAACTGCAATGGGCAGATACCGAGCATCGCGGCTATATGACCGTGGCGTTTACCCCTGAAAAAGCGACTTCGACCTGGCATTTCCTGGATACGATCCGGGCGAAATCCATTGTCATGACGGGGAATGCGACACGAACGGTGTTGCGTGGTGCTCGCACGATAGCTTCCTGAAGCCCGGATTGCCGTATCTAGTAGGCCTGATTATGCCGGTACAAGAATGCTTCTAGCCTATCCAGCCAATCCTTCTCGTTCTCAGGGTCTGAAAAGCCGTGTCCTTCGCTTTCGTATACAACAAATTCTGCTTCTTTTTCAGCTTTCTCAAGCTCTGACCGGTATAATTTGAACTGGCTGAATGGGACGGTGCTGTCTTTCTTCCCGTGGGCTAGGAGGATCGGGCGTTCCAGTTGCGCCGCAAGTCGGGCAGGGGAAACCTTGTCGAGATCAAAATCTTCTTGGCCTCGCACTTCATCCCGCCATTCCCTTTTATATCGGCTTTTCAGGAATCGGTCGTCATATTTCAGTTGTTTGTTCCAGTCGGTGACCCCGGCAAAACTGGCTGCGCAGCGGTAGCGCTCAGGGTTTCGCGTTACGCCCCACAAGGCTGCATAACCGCCATAGGAGCCGCCGACGATGCAAACCTTGTCCGCATCAACAACGCCGCGGCCGACCAGCCAATCCATACCGTCATCGAGGTCGTCTTGCATCGCTCGACCGATTTCACCCGAACCCTTCTTGTAAAAAGCCTCACCGTAGCTGTCGGATCCCCGGTAATTGGGTTGCAAAACTGCATATCCGCGATTGGCGAGAAATTGCACTTCCGTATTGTAATCCAGAGTATCCCGCACTCCGTAAGGACCTCCGTGCGGGAGGATCACAAGCGGCAAATTCTTGGCGGGCCGGTTTTTGGGAAGCGTCAGATAGGCTGGAACCGTTGTGCCGTCACGGGCATCATATTTCACATATTCCGTCTTGGACAGTTTATCGATATCCAGCTTGTCGTTCAGGCTGGCAAACCATGCCAGTTTCTTGAGTTCGGGTTCGTAAAGATAATAGCTGCCTGGATCGGTGGAGGAAGTGACATAGACGATCATGCGTTTGCCGTCTCGGCTTTTTGATTGAATCCATGCTTCCTGTCCCGGCAAAGCCGAATCCAGCTTTCGCTGATGTTCTGCAAGATCTGCGTCGAACCATTTCACCCGGTCACGGGAGTCTGTAAAATAAACGGATTCCAGTGCGGTTCCGCTATCGTTCAGGTTGAACCTGGTGACGTCGTTTTCATCATGGCCAAAAACCATTTCTCCAACCTCCCGAGTCAGATAGTCGAACTTGTAAAGGGCGAAGCGTCCTGTTCTCTTATTGGAAAGGACATAACCTTCGTCGGCTTCAGAGACGATGTGGGTTATATCGAGCAACGCTTCTTCCAGATCATCCTTCTCCTTTATTTTCCCGATCAGTCTGAATTTTTCCTCGGCCGTCCTCCGATAATGGATTTTCAAGGTACCGCCGATTTTGCTCAACCCCATCCTTACAACGCCACTGTTGTCAGCAATCCAGGTCCAGATCTGTGATTGCCTGCGGACCACGCGTGTGATTTCGTTATTCTCGAGTTTGACGCGATAAACACCGGGATAGTCGTAAATGGACCGCTGCAAGGAAAGCAGAATATATGCACCGGCTGGATCAACATACAGAACATTGTCGCCATCAAAGCCTTGCGTTTTTCGACCCAGTGTAATGGACTCGCCACTGGCCACATCTGTTACATATAGACCTGTGTGCCTTCGCTGGCCGACCGGAGTGTCGACGACGGCAGAAACGCTGAACAATATCTTGTTGTTACCGGCCCACCGATACCAACGAAGGTCCACATTTTCAGGTATAGCTATACGCTTCTTGGCATCACCATATAGAACCGCAGCGGTAAGATATGATTTTCCACCCAGTTGTTGCCGGTACAGAACGCGGTCGCCTTCCGGCGATATTGCCGGATTGCCGAAATGGCCGGGATTTGCGAAAATCTTAGTTTCGACAATATGGGTGGATTCAGGCTTTGCATTCGCCTGATCCACATTTACAACGCCGTCCTGAGCTTGGACCACAGAAGTAAAAAGGCTGAAAATTGTTATCGCTTTGATGGCTATGCCAGCGCGTACCTTTTTAAGACGAATTCTATTCACCCGATGCCCCCAGACGATACTTGTCGATGATCAGGACTAATCATGAAGGTGGCAGAAATAAACCCGCAAAACAAAAGAACTTCCGAACAAGCTTATGGTAGATCAGTGCCCGGGGAGATTATTCCGCGAGCCCATATCCCATTTCGCGCATTATTCGACGGGATGGACCTTAGCGCACAATTACCATCCACAAGCACTCGACATTCACGTGAAAATTACGCAAAGCAGGGGCCCTTTAACATTTAACGCAAGAAACGATCC
>JGI24525J20082_1001303_pt1 | contig 11078 bp, 7 predicted proteins | sample LinPmetageLP50_FD_20082 | JGI IMG/M metagenome (IMG submission 20082) | reverse complement strand
CCGGCAGCTATTCGAACACCCGCCGCTTCCTTACTGCGGGCCGGTTGCCGCCGGAAGCCGCGGTCCGGACCGAGGAAATGGTCAATTATTTCCGCTACGACTATCCGAAACCCGCCAGTCGCGATGTCCCGTTCAGCGTGTCCAGCGAAGTGGCGCGATCCCCCTGGAACAATCAGAGCCGGCTGCTGCGGATCGGCATACGCGGCTATGATCTCGACCACAAAACGCGCCCGGCGGCCAATCTGGTCTTTCTGCTCGATGTTTCGGGCAGCATGCAGCAGCGCGACAAACTGCCGCTGGTGAAGACAGCTCTGGGAATGCTCGCCAACAAGCTGTCCGCCCGCGACAAGGTTTCGATCGTCGTCTATGCGGGCGCCGCCGGGATCGTGCTCAAACCGACCAGCAATAGCCGCGAGATCAAGGAGGCGCTGGCCCGACTCGATGCGGGTGGCTCGACCGCTGGCGGTGCCGGTATCAAACTTGCCTACAAGACCGCACGGGACCATTTCGTCAAAGGCGGTGTCAACCGGGTGATCCTGGCGACCGACGGCGATTTCAATGTCGGAATCACCAGTCAGGACGACATGATCAAGCTGATCGAGAAGAACCGCGAGAGCGGCATCACGCTGACCACGCTCGGTTTTGGCCAGAATAATTATAACGAAGCGATGATGGAGCAGATCGCCGATGTCGGGAACGGCAATTATGCCTATATCGACAATGCGATGGAGGCGCGCAAAGTGCTCGACGAGGAGATGACGTCGACGCTGTTCACCATCGCCAAGGATGTCAAAATCCAGATCGAGTTCAACCCCGCCGTGATCTCGCAATATCGTCTGATCGGCTATGAGAACCGGGCGCTGCGCGAGGAGGATTTCGACAATGACCGGATCGATGCCGGAGATGTCGGTGCCGGTCATCAGGTTACCGCTATCTATGAGGTCATTCCGGCCGGCAAGTCTGGCTGGATCGGCGACCGGCGCTATTCAAAAACCACGGCTGGCACAGCGGTGATGGGCGAGGAAATGGCCTATCTGAAGTTGCGCTACAAATCCCCGGATGGTGACCAGTCGAAACTGATTGCCCAGACCATCAGCAGCGCATCCCTGAACAATGCGCCGCAACCCGAGGGTGATCTTGCGTTCGCGATTGCGGTTGCAGCCTTCGGGCAGAAATTGCGCGGCGACAGCAAGCTCGCCGATTATTCCTTCGATCAGGTTGCCCGGCTGGCCGGATCGCCGAAGGGCTATTGGCGGCAGGAATTTGTCAAACTGACCCAGCTAGCCGCCGGACATGATGATAGTTGAGGTGCGGTGAATATATCCGGTGAGGCACCGGATAGGGCCTCACCCCCGCCGCCTCGATCGCCATCGCAAGACACCGGTGACAAACAGCACGCCCGGCAGCAGTCCGCACAGCGCGACCAATATTCGTCCGGCCAGGCCACCCGCTGACCCTTCGTGCAAAGGGTGCAGCCAGTTGTTGACCATGCTGCCGGCCTGCGCCTGCCGCATGTCATGAACCGCCACAACCTCGCCACTGTTGCTGTCGACCCAGACATAGCTGTGCGGGAAGCGGAAGCTGGGGTCGCCGGGGGCCTGCATGCGCAAACGGAATTGGCCGCCCTGTGCCGGCGGTGTTTCGATCCAGGCGAGACGGCCCTGCGGCAGGGTTGCGCGACCTGCGCCGACGATTTGGGCAACGCTTACGGACTCCGCGGACGGGCCCGTGACTGGATGCACATGGGGCATGGCGTCGACCGGCAAGCCGACGGCAACAAGCGCGGTGTCGCTTTCCTCCGGCAGCGCCAGCATGATTCCGGTCACTGTCAGGATCAGCAGAAACAGCAGACCCGACAGACCGGTCAGCTTGTGCCAGTCCCGCAGGCTCCGCTGCGGGTGGGCGCCGCGTTTGAACCGCAGCGCCTTCTTCCACGACCCCTTGGGCCACCAGGCCCAGAGGCCGCTGAGCAACAGGGCCAGCAGGACAAAGCCCAGCCAGCCCAGCATAGTGCCGCCAGTCTCTCCGAGCAGCAGCCGGTAATGCAGATCATAGACGAAGGTCATGGCATATTCGCCCCAATAGTCACGGCGCAGCACCTGCCCGCCATCGGAGGAGATCCAGACCATCATCGGGCGGAATGCATGGCCGGCTCGCTCCGGCGGGTTGTAATAGCGCGCGGGGATCGCGCCTGCCTCGCCGGTCACCTCGAACCGCCACGGGCCCTGTTTGTCCGGATAGGCCTTGCGGACGGTGGCCAGAGTGCGGTCCCAGTCGGGTTCACCGGCAACCGGGGCGCTCGCCTCCGCCCGGATTGCCGGATGCAGCAGAGCGTCCAGCTCCGGGTAGAAGACGAGGACCGAGCCGGTCAGGCCCAGCAAGACCAGCAAGCCGCCAATGCCCAGCCCCAGCCAGAGATGGAGCGTGCGCACGGCGCGGCGCAGCCGGTCTCCCCTGACCTGCATCAGAAGCGCAGCCGGGCGCTGGCGGTGACATTGCGGCCATTGGCCGGGCTGTGCAGCGTCTGCGAGCCGTCCCACCAGACATATTCATAATAGCTGTCCGTCAGATTCCTGACCGCCAGCCCGAATTCGACATGCGCGTTCAGGCGATAGGAGATGCTGGCATCAAACACATTGAGATCCCCCCATTTGCCTTCCGCATTGGCGGTGGTGAGATAGTAAGAGGATTGCCCGCGTCCGGTCAGAGACAGAGTCAGCGGTTCCAGCGGAGAATATGCAATCCCGCCGGACCACAGCCAGCGCGGCGTGTGGTTAATCTCGTTTCCGGCCAGCTCCGGCGTCGCTGGCGATGGCACCGATATGACGGCTTTCTGCCAGGACAGAGCGCCCCACAAGGACAGGCCCGCCATCGGCTTGACGCTCAGCTGAACATCCACGCCGTTGCGGTCGGTGCCGCCGACATTCTCGAAATCACCGAGCGGATCGTTGAGCTTGCGCGCGATTTCTCCGGTTGCGCTCTGCTCCCAATAAGCGACCCGTGCCTCGAGCATGTCGCCAAGCTGATATTTCGCGCCCAGCTCCCAGCCGGTGTTGATCGACGGGGACAGGTCGATCTGGCGCGGCGGGATCAGATAGGCGCCCGATCCCAGACCGATCTGGAATGTCTTGCCCCAGTTGCCGTAAAGCGTGACGCCATCGGCCGGGAACACGGCGACCGACAGCTTGGGCTGATCGATGCTGCCATAATCGTTGATCGGAGCAGACGTGTCGTTCAGCAGATTGTCGAAATCGCCGCCGACCCAGTCGACCCGGTAGGCGGGCGTGATCCGCAGCCAGCTCGCCGGTTCGATGATCGCCTGGACATAGGCGCCACCGACAGAAAGATCGAACTGCTGGTCGCGGGTCTGGCTGGTTGGCACGCGCTCGACCGAAAGCCAGCGGGCCGAGCGATTGTCCTGCCATTCGATATTGCCACCGGCCTCCAGCATCAGCGGCATGCCGGACAGATCGCCGTGCCAGTGGAACGCCGTTGAAACACCATATTGGTCTTCCTGCGTCAGCCGCCGCTGCTGCGATGCTCCGGCGGAGAATTTGACATAGCGGTCGTCACGAAAGCGGTTGTAATAAGCGAGGCTGGACCAGTCGAGCCGGTCGGACAAGGCGGCATCGAGGGTCAGCGCATATTGTTGCAAACCCCGGGAATCGCCGTCGGATTCGTTATAATCGTTGGTCATGCGCAGATTGGCGCGGCTGTCGGCAAAGGTCAGATAGCCGGGCTCTTCCGCATCCGCGTCATAGTAACGCGCGATTGCGCCCAGCTTGACATCTTCGCCCAGCGCCAATCCCCACTTGCCCGACAGGCTGAACCGCTGGCTGTCGCTATGGTCGCGATAGCCATCGCTCTCGCGATAGGCGATCTGGTAATTCTGGGTAATATTGCCGCTTTCCAGTCCAGCGACCAGCTGACCTTCGAAACTGTTGTAGCTGCCAGCGGATCCGCGCGCCTCGACATAGGTGCCGCCGGAGCGGGTGATGATATTGGCGCTACCGGCAATCGCGTGCAGACCATAGCGCGGGTCAGAGGTGCCGCGGACCACTTCGATACCGGCAATGTTCAGCGGAAAGGCCATGTCGATATAGGGCATATTGCCGTCGTTGCTGTTCGACGGGATGCCGTCGATCAGCAGCTTGACCGCGTTGATATTGCCCTCGCCATTGAAGCCGCGCATCGAAAATTTACCGCTGGTCGTGCCCTGGTTGAAGTCGGTCACCAGGATGCCCGGCATCTGGCCGATCAGTTCGTAGACATTGTCGACATCGGCATTTTGCGCGACATCGCCGCCGAGCCTGTCGACCGACGTCAGCACATTGTCGGTGCTGCCGGCCATGCCCCGTGCTGTGACGACGATTTCGCCGACCGAGAAACTGGTGTCGGGCTTGCTTGTGACCGGTCGTTCGCTGTTGGCGGCGGCAGTAGAATCGTCACTGCCGTCTCCTGAAACTTCGGCGAGAGCGGGGACGGTGTTGACGGAAAATATTAGACCTGCGGCAAGCGCAAGATTGGAAGTCTTCATGATGGGTAATCCGATACTGATGAGTTCAAACATGACGGGATGTTTTGAACGCAGCCGGAGCAGGTTGGATATATGGCGTGCGGCGATAGGGATCGTGCCGATCCGCCGCCGTTTTCGCACATTAGATTTAACCAGAGGGCTGCGTCAGGCAGCCAGTGGTGGCCCTCTTGATGGTGGCCGCAGGCGCGGCGTGTCGCGCACATCCGTCGATGTCTGCGGCGCAAATCCGAGCGCCAGAACAAAGACGATGGCCGATGCCAGCAGCGCCAGGTCAGCACCAGCGATCGCACCTTTCGTCAGACCGGTATAAGGGCATTTGCTTTTACCCTTCTCATGCTCCGCGTCGGTAGAGCCTTTCATCGGAATCAATATCTCTCGGGTCAGCTGTTCGCTGGTGGAATCCGAGCAGATAATGACGGTCAGCACCATATTGTCGCTCGAGACCATATAGCCCGTCGGAACCAGCAGCTTGAACAGCAACGTCACGGCGAGCAGGCAGGCTGCCAGCGTACCGTTTTTGCGGATCAGGGTGCGGATCGATTCCATCGGCGCCTGTTAGGGGGTTGATTCCGGCTTGTCATCAGCGAAAGAGACCTCCTTCCCGCCAAGCACAGCTACGTCGCCCGCAATCTTTCCTAGCTTGCTGGGCGCGGGTCGCAATCGCTAGGAGCGCGCACCGGCAAACACCCTCTCCCGTTGCGCCGGAACAGCAATAGAAAGTCACATCGTCATGTCCCGTCTTGCCTCACGCGCCTCCGGCCGCCGGATATCCTCCTTCGCCAGCCTCCTGCTCGCCGGTGCAGCGCTTTGCATGCCGGGTACAGCGCAGGCGACGGACGGCTATTTCGTCAACGGTGTCGGCGCCAAGTCCAAGGGCGCTGGCGGCGTGGCTATCGCGATGCCGCAAGATGCGTTCGGGATCGCCACCAACCCGGCTTCGGCGACTGCCATCGAGCACCGGCTGGATGTCGGTTTCGAGATATTCATTCCCGATCGTGGGTCCGAGATTATCGGCAATCAGGCCGGGCTCGACGGAGTCTATTCGGGCAATGACGCCAATCCCTTCATTCTGCCCGAATTTGCTTATGTACGGCCGCTGTCCGATACGGTTTCGATCGGCATTGCGGTCAACGGCAATGGCGGGATGAACACCGACTACAAGAGCAATCCCTTCGCCAGTTTCGGTGCCACTGGTTCCGCGGGCGTGAACCTGCGGCAGATCTCGATCGCGCCGACGATTGCGGTGGAAATCGCGGAAGGACAGAGCCTCGGCGTGTCGCCGCATTTCGTGGTGCAGAGCTTTGAGGCCAATGGCATCCAGCCGTTTGCTGCCAATTCGCAGAACCCCGCCAATTTCACCAACCGCGGCGAGGACTGGGCCTTTGGCGCGGGCTTCCGCGTCGGCTATCTCGGCTCTTTTGGTGACAATTTCCGCGTCGGTGCTTTCTACCAGTCGAAAGTCTGGACCACCGAGTTTGAGCGCTATGCCGGGCTGTTCGCCGAACAGGGCGGTTTCAACATGCCGGCCTCCTGGGGCGTGGGCGTATCGGTTGACGCGACGCCAAAGCTGACACTGGGCGCGGACTTCAAGCATATCGAATATTCCGACGTCAATTCGGTCGGCAACCCGATTGCGTCGCTGCTGCAAGGCGTCCCCTTTGGCGCGGATGACGGCCCCGGCTTCGGCTGGAACGACATTGATGTGTGGAAATTTGGCGCGGTCTATCAGGCCAGCGACAGGCTTGCCCTGCGCGCCGGCTATGGCCGCTCCGCCAACCCGATCCCGCAATCAGAAACCTTGCTCAATGTGCTGGCACCCGGCGTCGTGCGCGATCATTTCACCGTAGGTGCGACGTACAAGCTATCGGAGAAATTCGAGATCACCGGCTATGCGATGCGCGCGCCGCGCCAGACGGTGAACGGTTCCGGATCAATCCCGGCCCCCTTTGGTGGTGGCGAAGCGAATATCCATCTTGCCGAAACGGCTATCGGTTTTTCTCTGGGCTTTGGTTTCTAGACCGGACTCACCGGTGATTTTCTCCAGCGGTCATCCTCAGTCATGGGAATGACCGCTGGAGCTTCCATGGCAAACCAGATCAGCTTCTGACGCCCAGCCGGTCGGCCGCCCATTTGATCGTCGGTCCCTGGATGATGCTGGACAGCAGCACGACGAAAAAGACGACATTGAAGATCGCGAAAGCGCCCGGCACTCCGGCGACCATCGGGAATGTGGCAAGGACGATCGGCACCGCACCGCGCAACCCTGCCCAGGACACGAACAGCTTTGACCGCCAGTCGAACTGGCGGAACGGTGCGAGGCAGATGAAAACGCTCAACGGCCTAGCGACAAACATCAGGATGAAGGTGATCGAAAGCCCCGGTATGATGACCGGCGCGAGATTGGACGGCGTGACCAATAAACCGAGGGTGAAGAACATCACCACCTGCGAGAGCCAGGCCATTCCGTCCTGAAAGCCGGACACGGTCTCCTTGGCGGCATAGGTCCTGTTCCCGGCTACGATGCCTGCCAGATAACTGGCGAGAAAACCGTTGCCGGCGAGGAGTTCGGCAAGGCCGAAAGCGATCAGCGCCGCGGCGATCGAAATAACAAAGGCCAGCCCTCCTTGCTGATAGCCGCCGCGTTTCAGGATTTCGGGCATGGCAAAACCGACGCCGACCCCGACGATCGCCCCCATGACCATCTGGATGACGAAATCGGGTGCCAGTTGGAGAGGCGAAGCCGAGGGGCTTTCTATCAGGAACAACAACGCGCCGACGAGAAAGATGGCCATGGGGTCGTTCGAGCCGGATTCGGTCTCGATCAGCGCCGGTACATCGCCGTGAAGATCTAGACCCGAGCTACGCAGCACGGCAAAGACCGCCGCCGCATCGGTTGACGCAATCACCGCACCCAATAATGCGCCCTGCAGCGGGCCAAAGCCCAATATGAAAATCGCCGAAAGCGCGACAATCCCTGCGCTGATCAATACGCCGATAGTAGCCAGGAGCAAAGCGGGCGCCGCCATCCGCCGGACGTCGCGCCAGTCGGTGCCCATGCCGCCGGAGAAAAGAATGAACAGAAGACAGGCGATGCCAATCCCCTGGGTCAGTTCGAAATTTTCAAAATAGAAGCCGCCGGGCCCTTCAACGCCGGCCAATATGCCGAGACCGATAAATCCGATCAACGCCGGAAAGCCGAACCGGCTGGACAAGGTCCCGGCCAGCACGGTCGTGAACAATATCACGCCTAGGACAAGCAAGGTCAGTTCGGTGTTGAAGAAAGTCATGTATCTCCTGACCATCGGGGGTTTATCAATATATCTAATAGCACGGCGAGCGAGATGTCGAGAGGGGAAACGCTCTGGTTCGCTTCGGTTGACACTGACGGGGCCGCCGGTCATAATTCGGGCTCCCCTCACATCCCCCAAAAGCGGAGACAGAGCCCGTCATCTTGCGGGCATGACACCATGCAGCAGTTCCAGAGTGAAACTCTTTCCATCATAGACAGCATCCCCTTCCTTCCCAACCTCGCGCCCTCGGGCCAAACGCTGGTCGGCATCGGTATACTCCTGGCGATCGCGTGGGTCGGCAATTTCATCATCAAGCATATCGTGCTGCGCATCGTCACGCGCTGGATGCCCTATGAAGACCTAACGCCCTTGCCAGTCGCGGCGCGGCTGGCCAATATCGTGCCGGCGCTTATCATCTCGAACGGTATCGGCGCGGTTCCCCACTTGACGGCGCCGGTTGTGACCCTGGTCAGCAACGTGGTGTCCGCCTCGATCATCCTGTTCGTCGCGATGGCACTGAGCAAGGCGCTCACCCTGGCCAACGACATTTACGAGCATCGGCCGAGCTCCGCGACCCGCCCGATCAAGGGCTATATCCAGCTGTTCAAAATCATTCTCTATGTCGGCGCCACCATCCTGATCATCGCGGCGCTGATGGATGAATCGCCACTGCTTCTTCTGTCCGGCCTCGGCGCGATGGCGGCGGTCGTCCTGCTGGTGTTCAAGGATACGCTGCTTTCACTGGTCGCTTCGGTGCAACTCACCTCCAACGACATGCTGCGCGTCGGTGACTGGATCGAGATGCCGGCGCTGAATGCCGACGGCGATGTCATCGATATCGCGCTGCATACGGTCAAGGTGCAGAACTGGGACAAGACGATCACCACCATTCCCACCCATCGCCTGATCTCGGAAAGCTTCAAGAACTGGCGCGGCATGTCCGAAGCGGGCGGAAGACGGATCAAGCGGTCGATCTTCATCGACCAGAATGGCATCAGTTTTCTGACGCGCGAGGAAAAGGAACCGTTTCGCCGTTTCCAGCTGCTGGACGAATATCTCGGCCATAAAAGCGCAGAGCTAGGCGAATGGAATGCCCCGATCGAGAAAGCCGGTCGCGACGAGGTCAATGCCCGCAGAGTGACCAATATCGGCACATTCCGCGCTTATGTGGTCGAATATCTCCGCGCCAACAGCCAGATCGCCGGAGATATGACGCTGCTTGTGCGCCAGCTCGATCCGACGCCGAAAGGCCTGCCGATAGAGATTTACTGCTTCACGAATACGACCGACTGGAACGCCTATGAAGATATCCAGTCGGACATTTTCGACCATATGCTCGCGATCCTGCCCGAATTCGGCCTGCGTCCGTTTCAGGAACCGAGCGGCCTCGATCTGCAACGCGGTCTGGCAGCGTAATAGCGGAAGTCGCGACAAGACCGGCTTGTCTCAGCGCACAAAATCTTTCGCCAGCTGCAGGTCACGGACAAATTTGGCATATTCGACCTGCCGGCCCTGTTTGTCGGGAATGCGCAGCAGATAGGACGGGTGCACGGTGATCAGCACTGACCGGCCATCCGCGCCGGGCAATATTTCGCCGCGATGGCGGGAGATTGTGACAGCCTTGCCGGTCAGACAACGGGCAGCGGTTGCGCCTAGCGCCACAACCAGCTTTGGATTGACCAGCCGGATTTCCTGTTCGACCCACCAGCGATAATAGTTGATCTCGCCGACATTGGGCGTCTCGTGGAGCCGACGCTTGCCGCGCTGGCTATATTTGAAGCGTTTTACGGCGTTGGTGAGGAATGTCTGCTGCCGATCGATATGGGCCTGGTCAAGCGCGCGATCGAGTAATTGACCGGCCGGACCGACAAAGGGTTTGCCCTGCAAGTCCTCCTGCTCGCCGGGCTGCTCGCCGATGATCATGATATCGGCATGGTCCGGGCCGGTACCGCGGATCAATCGGTCGGAGAATTTTTCTCTCGGCGCGTCGGCCTGCTGTTCCAGCAGCGCATAAAGCTGATCCAGAGAGTTTGGCAGATTTGCAGCGGGTTCATCCATCCTCGAGTTGAATAGCATATCCTTCGGCGTGTGCGCCACCATCGCCTCGACCCGCGTCCCGGCCTGCTCCAACAACGAGGAAATAAGCTCCGCTTCCGGCAGGTTTTTCCAGTATTTCATCGGCATTTCGGACTTCATCGCGCTGATCTTGACCCGGGCGGGGTTGAAGATATTGGCATAATAGGTCCGCCATTCTGCCTCGACGACGTCTTCCTGTGGCACGTCATCCTTGCAGCCGCCGGGGCCGATCGAGAGCTTCTGCCCGTCCCATGCGATGCTCGCGCCGGGGGTTACGATCAGCCAGTCCATGCCGGTAAAGCGGTTGCGGAAAAAGGGCGCTACCGCTTCGGTGATATGATGGTCCGGTTCGAACCACGAGACAAATTGCTCGCGGCCCTCGCTCTCGCCAATTTTACGGAAGCGGACAAAGGCGTGCATCTTGTGGATGTCGCGCCGGATCGCCTTGGCATAGCGGTTCAGCTTCAGCACGTCGGCATCGGCGGGGTTGCGGTGCAGGCTCGGCACAGACTGGGCACGATAGAGGAGACGGTAAGCGAGATCGAACCGGTCTTCATTGCCGTGCAGCAGCACGGTGTTGATCAGCGAGAGCAAAGTCTTGGATATGCGGACAGCGCGCGCGATCTGTTCGACGCTTTTCTCCGGCAAGGCGGCTGGTGGCAACAGATCCAGTTCGCCGCTATTGCCGCGCCCCTCGACTGTCCAAGTCACCTGTTCCGGCGCGATGCCAGCCTGCAAAAGCCGCCGCGCATGGTCGCGCCAGCCTTCCAGGTCGACTTCGCTGGAGAGCGATATCCGGTAGGTGCTTTTGGCGGGAGCATTGCCGCCTCCGAAATCTGGCATCATATTCACGACCGCTAGGCTGGAAACAGGCTGAGCTGTTCGGGCGGCGGTTTCAGCCGGTCGTAAAGGTTCAGCGAATCCAGCTGCTTGCCCGGATGCCAGTCCGCCGTGGTGATGAACGGCAATATCTTCTTCACCGACTGGCAGATGCGTTCAAGGTCGGCCAGCCGCAAGGCGGTGAAGCGGCGCGCCTGCAAAATCTTGCCCACGCCCTTGCCGCCCAGGCCGGGGATACGCAGCAGGCTCTCCTTGTCAGCCAAATTAATATTGACCGGAAAACCTGCGCGGTTTTGCAGCGCCCAAGCCAGCTTCGGATCGATGTTCAGGTCGAG
>JGI24525J20082_1001263_pt1 | contig 11318 bp, 9 predicted proteins | sample LinPmetageLP50_FD_20082 | JGI IMG/M metagenome (IMG submission 20082) | reverse complement strand
GCCACTGTTCCAGCGCCAACTCCAACCCCTCCAGGCTCAGCCCTTCCGAAGGGTGCGTGGGCACTTCAATGACCCGGAGCCCAACCACGTCCAGCGCCTGGAGGATGCCCGGGAACGATGGTGACTCGACAACCACGATATCCCCAGGCGAAGTGACCGCCTGCAGGGCAAGAATAATGGCTTCCTGGGCACCGTTGGTGGCAAGAATGTCGTCGGGCGTGGTAATAATCCCCAATGCGGCCATTCGCTGGGCCACCTGACGGCGATACTCGATCTTGCCGGGAAAGGCATAGTCTAATGTTTCCAGCCCTCGCCGTGCAGCCCAGAGGGTGGCATGCTGAATCTGCCGCACAGGCAGGAAATCGGGATGTGGCACAGCAGCGGCCAGCGGCACCATGCGCTTCTCTTCATCAGCACAAAGGTCAAGAGCCATGTCACGGGCACTCACCGGCACCGGCTTGGCTTTGTGCTTCTGCATTACTGGTTCTGGCGTATCCCGCCTGGGCAGATGCACAAAATAGCCACTGCGTTCCCGCGCTTCGAGGTAGCCTCGGGCCTCCAGCGTCTGGTGGGCCTGAAGCACCGTGGACACACTCACGCCAAACTGTCGGCTGAGCGCCCGAACACCAGGCAGCCGCTCGCCTTCGCGATAAACCCCATCACGAATCAATGCGTGTAACTGGTCTGCTACCTGATTATAGAGAATGCCCATCGCTTCATCCTGCCAGATCAATCCAGAATGGCTGCAGTACAGATCAAACAGATTCTTACCAGCACAGATGTCGAACAAAAAAGCCTGTACCGGTCCAAAATCACAATATCTGAATCTGTTATGGTTGTCTGCATAAACGGAGAATGGTGACTCTGGCTATCACTCATCGAATCTCGCGAAAGGAAAGGGAATGAAAACACTACCGATATATCAGGTCGACGCCTTCGCCAGTCAGGTTTTTAGCGGCAATCCCGCGGCCGTCATGCCGCTTGAAGAGTGGCTGCCGGACAACGCCATGCAGAAACTGGCACTGGAAAATAACCTCTCGGAAACAGCCTTTCTGGTGCCCTTACCCGAGGAAGCGGACGAAGACTTCCACATACGCTGGTTCACCCCAGGCACTGAAGTGCCGCTATGCGGTCACGCAACCCTCGCCAGCGCCTGGGTCCTATTCAACAAGCTCGACTGGCAAAAGGAACAAATCCGATTCCAGTCCAAAAGCGGGCCCCTGGGAGTGAAACAGACCGACGACGGCTGGCTGGAACTGGACTTCCCTAATCTGGGCTTTGAGGAACGCCCGACACCCGGACTGATTCTGGAAGCTCTGGATGGTGCCCCAAGAACGTCGTTTTTCGTCCCCAAAGACACCAATTATCTAATCATCCTGGAAGACGAAGCGGCGGTAAGAACAGCGCAGCCGGACATCCGCAAGCTCAAGGAACTTGGTAATCTGGGCGTCATCATCACTGCGCCTGGCAATGACTGCGACTTCGTCAGCCGTTACTTCGCCCCCGGCGGCGGCATTGATGAAGACCCGGTCACCGGCTCAATCCACAGTATTCTGGTGCCCTATTGGGCCGAAAAACTCGGCAAGAATCATCTGTTGGCACACCAGGTGTCTGCAAGGGGCGGCGTTCTGCGATGTGAACTGAAGGGCGACCGCGTCGCCATTGCGGGCCAGGCGGCATTTTATATGGAAGGTTCCGTGCAACTGCCCTAACGTCTCCGCAAAAATGTATACTGCGCCCAACTAATACATGCGGGGCGGTACAAGCACAGATGTTTGGCAAGGCGCGGGTTGAGAGCTGTCAGGGATCGTCAAAAACAGGGATGTTTTTGTCGAGCGTACAGGGACGCATTCACCGCGTATCCCTGACCGCCCTCAACCCGTGCCGGAACTCCGTAGGCCTGCAGCGGGACAACATCAGATGAACACGGCGAGCTACGACGTCATCATCATAGGCGCCGGCGCCGCAGGCCTGATGTGCGCTCTAACTGCAGGCTACCGCGGCCGTAGCGTGCTGGTGATCGACCACGCCAACAAACCCGGCAAGAAGATCCTTATGTCCGGCGGTGGCCGTTGCAACTTCACCAACCTCAACAGCACGCCGGCGAACTTCCTCTCGGACAATCCCCACTACTGCATCTCCGCCCTGAAACGCTACACCCCCCAGCATTTCCTGGATCTGGTGGAACGCCACGGCATCGAGCACGAGGAGAAGGCCGCCGGGCAGCTATTCTGCAAGGACAGCAGCAAGGAAATACTCAATATGCTGCTCACCGAATGCGAATGGGCTGGCGCGGAAGTGCGGCTCAAGACAAGCGTTAAAACAATCAGCGGTGTCGATCACGGCTATCAGCTACAAACCAGCAGCGGTACCCTGACCTGCGAATCCCTGGTCATCGCCTGCGGTGGGCTGTCCATCCCCACCATGGGCGCAACCGGCTTTGGCTACGATATTGCGAAACAGTTCGGGCTTGCCGTACTGCCCACCCGGGCAGGGTTGGTGCCCTTCACCCTGCACCCGGAGCTGAAGGAACAGTTGGCGCCCCTATCCGGCGTCAGTTGCCCTGTGGATGTGCATTGCAACAACGAACATTTCCGCGAACCGATGCTGGTCACCCACCGCGGGCTCAGTGGCCCTTCGATGCTGCAGATTTCCAGCTTCTGGCACCCCGGCGACAGCCTGAGCGTCAACATGCTGCCCGCCACCAACGTAGAACAGGACCTGCACGACCTACGGAAATCAAAACCGCAATCCACGGTGGCCCAGTACCTTGCGCAACACCTGCCCAAACGCTTCGCCCAGGCCCTGAACGACGTTCACGGCTGGGCCGGCCCACTGCAGGGCTATAAGAACAGCGACATAGAACAGGTGGCCCGCGCCCTGGATCAATGGACCATCAAACCTGCCGGCACCGAAGGCTATCGAACGGCCGAAGTAACCCTGGGTGGCGTGGATACCCGCCAGCTGTCATCAAAAACCATGGCGGTTCTGGACAAGCCTGACCTGTACTTTATTGGTGAGGTGGTGGATGTTACCGGACACCTTGGCGGCCATAACTTTCAGTGGGCATGGGCGTCTGGCGTGGCAGCTGGACAGCACGTCTGAGCTGCTGTCCATTATATCAATAGCTGTTTTTCGTCAGATCCATAGAGGATGGAACTTCCAGTCAGAAGGCATTCCCATGGCGGTCCGATATCTTTCTTCGCTTGCAAAAGTGTCTAGCAAATCGTTACAGCTCTCCGCCCATTGGTTGCCGTTATGATTACTTCTGAGCAACACACGCAAAATCAGCAGGACGTAAAATAACCTGTCATGACGCGGGGTTATCGGCGAGTTCCACGCTGGGTCGCGCACCTTCTCCGGCTTGATCGCCAGCTCCCGATTCCAGAGACGGCTGTGGTGGGCACAGATATTTCGGACATAAGTAAGCGTGTGCAGCCAGTCTTTCAGGCGCTTATGGTGAATGCCAAGCTGCCTTGATATATGTTGCTTGTCCTGATTCTTCAGGCCCGTGTAGCAGAAGGACAATGACCCCAATGACATCACCTCCGTTGACATCCAAATCGGCAATGTCGGAAACCCGGTATACTTGCTCTTGAAGTGCTCCACGAAGGCATCTTTCGATTGTAGAGCTTCGCCCTCCAGTTTTGTCAGCCACTTGGCGTGATCGAAATTGGGATGGAAATTAACTGGTTGAATGTGTCCGAAGGGCCCGTATTGATGACCAAGATGATAGGTCACTAGGGTACGGATATGCACTTCAACCCGCTCAATGGCATCTATAACCAGGAGCCGCAGGTGGCGGTCGAATTCGTAAAGCTGCACCACCTGACTAAAGTTCGTACCCGTCTCGAACGAGCCGGTCACTTTTCCCTGCAAGTTGCGCTTCAGAAAGGGATACCAATAGGCGCTCAGCCGGTAGTAGCTTATAGAACTGAGCTGACGTAACGCCAACGTCCGGTCAGGAACAGTCAACCCTCGGGCTTCCAGAAGCCGCAACTGGTCAGCGAAGGAAAGGGCAACCTTGCGGTAGGGCTTCAGCACCGAGCGGCCCCGACATTGTTGACGCGCAAAAAGCGGACATAAAAAAGCCACCAAGGTTGCGCGATATCCCCCGAGAGGGTACTAAGCGTGGTGGCTGTGTTACCTGAACTATAACGAATCCCCGACACTAAGCGCAAGCGGCTATCCCGGTTTTGCCGGAAAAGGCACGGTCGATGCGCGCTGGTGTTCGGGGTCAGCTTGTCGGACAAAAATACTCTCCAGCCCTTAGTCGTGTTGTGCCTCAGGAGGTGGCAGGGACATTTCAATGATTTTGACGCGGCGTTTTCCGGTAAGGGGCTCTGCTGCATCAGCCCCCTTCTTTCTGCTCTTTAAAAGGTCCAGAGTCTGCTCAATACAAATAACCTATTCATCTGCCAACCCTATCAAAACCTTCTTCTAGTCAGAATTGACGATATATTTAATTTCCGAAGACGACACAGAGACCATATCAATCTGATAGTTCCGGAACCGGATTTCATCAGTGTCCAGAGGATATACGAGTTCCTGAGTGTAAGCGGAGCGAGCCATATTCTCGAACGTATATTCGCGATAAAGCAAGTTGATACCGTTTGCACCCTGACCTGTAAAGACCAATTCGTGGTTCAAGTACCCCGCTTCAGAAACTGGGGTTGTCGACTCCACAGGTGAGAATGTCGTGTCCTCAGGTAACAGATCGTATCCTGAACCGCTGCCAACGGGGCTAGACCAAAAACTAGGAGACATTACAGTTTGATCCCATTGGCCGTTCTCATTTACTCCGAACATCAACGTTGAGTTAGGGATCGCGAGAGCTGGATTGCCTTTTTCATTCGTTCCAGCAATGCGGTAAGTATTTCCAGCAGAGCCGTCGAGATAGATCGCAACAGAGCCAATACCGCCCTCAAGCACGAAGTCATTGTTTGCCCGGTAAAGGTCTTTCTTCACAACAGCCTTATAAGATTTTCGAACTACAATAGGATCGCCGACATAGGCCGTTGCTGGCTCACCAAGAGAATAGTTCTTAACATCCACAATCTCGATTTTATTGGCCGGTCGATCACCCATTTTCACGGATGTTGTGCACCCAGCGAAAACAAACACCAAAAGCACAATCGTCGATAATTTCATCAAAGTCTCCAGCTTAGAGATTTTCAGCGCTCACTGCCCACAATCAAATACATCAATTCAAACAAGGGTACGCCAACTAATATTGGATTCCCCTCCCCCCCCGCGATGCCTGACATCCAAAAGGATAAAGATCACGACCAAGCCTAAAGGTACTTCTCGATAGGCAACCATGACAAGAACCCGGACTTCGCCCGGCGCCACCAATGGACGGTCGGCTCACTGCCATATACCGCCTCACCGCTGCGCCACTGGAGATCTCCGTCCTCGTCCAGAGCCACCTCCCAGCTATTGCCGGGCGCCATGGTCAGCCGTACATCCTCCGCCACACGCTCTGCCAGGTCGGCACTGTGGATAATCAATACGGTTTCACCGTTGAGGTAGATGGAGCGGAGGTTAACGTTGAAGGACCCCACCACCAGGGTGCTGCGATCAAAAACCACTGATTTGGAGTGCAGGCTGACCTCGCCCGTGGCGCAGAAGGCGTCGTCACTCAACCATTGCCGGCAGGCCTCGGCATCAGGCTTGAGTTCGTAGATGTCTATGCCCTGCTCCAGCATGTAGGGACGCCAGCGGGCATAACCAGCATGGTTGGTGACCAGATCATTGGAAGCCAGAGAGTTGGTCAGCGCGGCAACCTCCAGTTGCGGGCGCTCATTGGCACCCAGGGCCTGCAACTGTTCCCTGGCAAGAATGAGGTAGGCGGACTCGATCAGGATTTCCCGGGTGGCTGTCTGCGCCAGGCGTTGCAACGCCAGTGCGCTCCGTTTGGGTGTCTCGGATGGCGCGTCCATATGTTCAGGGGGAGGGTCAAACACCAGTTCCCCCTGAGCAATCGTCATTCGGCTGAACACGCTGGTCAGTTCAGACCTGCCCTGTTCCGCCCCGGTGGGGGCAGAGATGGGAAGCCGGGGTTGTGCGATAGCCTGCTGCCGAAGCCCCTCCAGCGTCTCGGCCAACTCCGCGCCAGTAGGCATGGATGTGTATAGATCGGAAGCGGGGTAAGCCCAGGGGCTGCTCCAGTAAGCCTGGAAATTATCCGCCATACCCTCAACCACCGGCCCCAGAGCAAGGACATCGCGATCCCTGAAATAGCGGCTCTCATCGAAGCCGAAATATTCATCACCAATGTTGCGACCACCGACAATGCCCGCAGTCCCGTCAACCACAAATGTCTTGTTGTGCATTCGGCGGTTTATTCGCTGGAAATCCATCAGGAACGATACCCATCGGCCCCAGCCACTGCGGTTTCTGGCTGGGTTGAAGATGCGAATATGAATATTTGGGTGGGTATCCAGGGAAGCAAACAATTCGCCGATCCCCTCGGCGTTAAAGTCATCCAGCAGCAGCCGGACCTTAACACCACGGTCCGCTGCGAGTAACAGCCGGCCGGCCAGGTGCAGTCCGGAGTCATCACGGTTCCAGATGTAGTACTGAGCATCAATACGGTGTTCAGCCGCCTCAATCATAGCGGCTCGGTACAGGAAGGCGTCCTGACCAGAATCCAGCAGGTAATAACCGGATTGACCGTTCGCGTCAGCCAGCCGTTGCCGGGACTGGCTGGAAAGGAAACTGTCGTCAGTCAACACGGCGGTTTCGGCTCCGGAATGAGTGGCCGGCGGCAAACTGCCGGCACAGCCTGTCAGCAAGACCAGCAGCACTAGCAGCCCCGACAGAAAGTAGCGGGCCGACATCAGCCCGGCAACAGAGCGCCGCTGGTTCAGCATTAGCGCAGGATCACCAGCGGCTTTTTCGCGGTTTTCAGCATGGTGGTTGTGGTGCTTCCCACCAGGAACTGTCGAATTCGTGAATGGCCATAGGCACCCATTACCAGGATGTCGATGTCGTGTTCTTCCTGGTAGGCGTGGAGCGTTGGCTCTACATCCCCGGCGCGGATCGCGAGGGTGATGTCGGAGCCAAGGTCACCCAGCATCTTCTCTGCTTTCTTGAGCTGTTCCCAGCGGTCATTGGTGTCTGCTCCAATCATCACCAGATGAATCGGCATGCCTTTCAGTACCGGGCTACCCGCCAGAAGTTCCACGCCCTTGAACGCCGTGGCGCTGCCGTCAAAAGCCAGCATAGCGCTCTTTGGCTGCTCGTACTCGTCCGGAACCAGAAGAATCGGGCGGTGGACACTACGAATCACCGTTTCCAGTTGGCTGCCCACATGTACGTCACGGTCTGAACTGCTCTCACCGTGCAGCCCCATGACCAGCAGACGGGTCTGGTTTTCCAGGGCCAGCAAGGATTCCGTCAGATCCCCATGGCGCTGGCGCTTGATCACGTCGTCAATGCCCTGTTCCTTCACCCGGTGTTCTGCCTCATCGAGCATGTGATGGCCGTGTTCCAGGGCCAGCTTGGAACGCTTGCGGTCAAGCTCGGCAAGCTCATCCATCAGCTGTTCACGGCTTCCCAAGCCAATGCTACCAGCCAGGTCCGGCTCTGTTGGATAGCGTTCCTCGTCGAGAACGTGCAGCAGAGTCATCGGGGTTTCCATGTGCTTGCTGGCCCAGGCAGCGTAATCACACACCGCCGGTGCAGCCCGGGAGCCGTCGATACAGGCAACTACTCGTAGCATTTCAACCTCGCCTTGGTGATCCTTGTGGTTGTTATTCTGACCGGTTACGTCTTTGAATTCCTTGGCTTGTGTCATATCAGTGCGCCATCAACTGGTCAACGGCGTCGGGTTTATCGTGCACCCCAAAGCGGTCAACAATGGTGGCGCTGGCTTCATTCAGCCCGATAATCTCCACCTCAGCACCTTCGCGACGGAACTTGATAACGGCCTTGTCCAGAGCGCCCACTGCCGTAATGTCCCAGAAGTGAGCCCGGGTCAGGTCAATCACCACATTATCCACTGCTTCCTTGAAATCAAAGGATTCCGTGAATTTTTCCGAGGAACTGAAGAACACCTGCCCGACAACGTTGTAGGTGCGGGTGTCAGTCGCTTCGTCAAAGTCGGACGTCACCAGCATGTAATGGCCCACCTTGTTGGCGAAGAACAGGGCCGCCAGAAGCACGCCTGCCAGCACGCCGAAGGCCAGGTTGTGCGTGGCGACGACGACAATAACGGTCACCACCATCACAATATTGGTGGACAGGGGATGCTCTTTCAGGTTCTTGATCGACGCCCANCTGAAGGTACCGATGGACACCATGATCATCACGGCTACGAGGGCCGCCATTGGAATCTGTACAAGCCACTGGTCCAGCACCAGCACGAGAACCAGCAGGAATACACCCGCTGTCAGCGTGGAAAGCCGGGTTCGGCCGCCGGATTTGATGTTGATAATGGACTGGCCAATCATCGCGCAACCAGCCATGCCACCCAGCAGGCCAGAGCCAATATTGGCAACGCCTTGCCCTTTGCACTCCCGGTTACGGTCACTGGTTGTGTCCGTGAGGTCGTCCACAATGGTGGCGGTCATCATGGATTCCAGAAGGCCAACAATGGCTAGACCGACGGAGTAAGGCAGGATGATCATCAGGGTTTCAAAATTCAGTGGCACGTCTGGCCACAGGAAAATCGGAAGCGTATCCGGCAGTTGCCCCATATCACCGACCGTGCGGATATCGATGTTGTAGACCATCGCGACGATGGTCAGCGAGACAATACAGATCAACGGCGATGGCAGTATGCGGCCGACGACCGGCACCAGTGGGAACAGGTAAATGATACCCAGTCCGGCAGCGGTCATCGCATAAACGTGCCAGGTGACATTAGTCAGTTCTGGCAACTGCGCCATAAAGATCAGGATAGCCAGCGCGTTCACAAACCCGGTCACCACGGAACGGGACACAAAGCGCATCAGGCCGCCGAGTTTCAGATAGCCAGCGCCGATCTGCAGCAACCCGGTCAGCAGCGTAGCTGCAAGCAGATACTCCAGGCCGTGCTCCTTTACAAGAGTCACCATCAACAGCGCCATAGCGCCTGTCGCGGCGGAGATCATACCGGGGCGGCCGCCGACGAAGGCAATCACCACCGCAATACAGAACGAGGCATACAGACCCACTTTCGGGTCCACACCGGCGATAATGGAAAAAGCGATGGCTTCGGGAATCAACGCCAGCGCCACCACAATGCCGGCAAGTAAATCGCCGCGTATATTGGAAAGCCAGTCGGCCTTAAGCTTGTTCACCATATCGTTGGTATCCAGTCAGAGAGGGCAAATTCGGGACGTAAAAACCGGTTGTAGTCCTCATGAAGTGACTACCGGAGTTCAATCAGGACGTAAACCTGGGAGCACAGGACGCTAGGGCGGAGTGATCGTCGTAACTGTCGTGGGGACGTTCATTAAGGTACGTTCATAAGCTGCGAATTAAAGGCGGCGAAGCATACCAGAACGGTGCCGGAAAAGTAACCGGCGGGCCCGGAGACCGGGCCCTGCTTACGCCACCGGCCCGGACAGGCCGTTGCTGGCGAGGTGAAAGGCAATGATCGCCATCATGGAACCAATGGCGCCATCAATGAACCGCCAGGACATGGGGCTCGACAACCAGGGAGAAAGCGCCGCCCCGCCGAACGCCAGCAGGCAGAACCACATGACAGACGCACTGCTGGCGCCGGCCACAAACACCAGCGGGCTGGCCTGTTGCGCGCCGATGGCAGGGATCAGCAACAAGGTATCCAGATACACCTGGGGATTCAGTAGCGTTACCGCCAGGGTGGTCAACACTACGGTCCGCAGGCTCGAAACATCCGCTTTCCTGGCATCCAGGGCATCACGTCCTTTCGCAGCACGAGCGAAGGCCAGCAACGCCAGCCAGCTGAGGAACGCCACACCCAACCAGCGCATCACGTCCAGCGCTTCAGGCACGGCCATCAACGCGGCGTTAACGCCGAACATGCCTGCCGTGAACAGCAAGATATCCGCCGTCATGCAAATGCCAGCGCAATACCAATGATGTTCCCGGCGAATCGCCTGCCCCAGGATGTAGGCGTTCTGAGCGCCAATCGCAATGATGATGCCTCCACACACCAGCAGCCCTGTCAGATAACTTGTCAGCATATTTCCCTCCGAATTTGCTGGAAGCTTAAGGGGTAAGGGCTATACTTAAAAATCATAAACCTTATATCCCATGAATATTTCTTATGCTGGATTACAAGCTTCTGCAGGCACTTGCCGCGGTGATCGAGAATGGTGGGTTTGAGCGTGCCGGGGAGATACTCGGGCTCACGCAATCCGCCGTATCACAACGCATCAAGTCACTTGAAGTACGCCTGGGCCAGCCTGTTCTGGTCCGGCACCCGGAACTGCAGGCAACGCCGGCCGGGAACAAGCTGCTGAACCACTTCCAGCAGGTACAGCTTCTGGAAAGGGACCTGCGCAAAACCATACCCGCCCTTGCCGAGGACACCACCCGCCTGCGTATCGCTATCAACGCCGACAGCCTGGCCACCTGGTGGGCCGCTGTGGTTGGGGAGTTCTGCAGCCGGGAGGGTTTATTGCTCGATCTGGTTATTGAGGACCAGGACGTAGGCCTGAAGCGAATGCGCGATGGCGATGTGGCCGCCTGTCTGTGCAGCAGCAGCCAGCCCATTGCTGGCGGGCGTTGCGTGGCACTGGGGGAAATGACCTACATGCCGCTGGCGACCCCACAGTATGTTCGCCAGTTTTTTCCGGATGGCATCACACCAGAAGCTTTCGCCACCTCTCCGGCTATTGTATTTGGCCCCAACGACCAGCTACAGCACCGATTCATGGCCGGCTGTGGCTACCACGGCCGTTTCCCCTACCATTTGTGCCCCTCCTCCGAAGGTTTCGTCCAGCTTGCCAGGGCCGGCATGGGCTACGGCATGATTCCGCAAATCCAGGCCAGTCATTGGCTGGACAATGGGGGCCTGGTCAACCTTGCACCGGGTCATGAGCTGAAAGTGCCCCTCTATTGGCACTTCTGGCGACACAGCGGGGAGTTGCTACAGCGTTTGACCACCACGCTTGAGGGTGCCATCACCCACCATTACCGCGCATGGCGAAACGTCAGGTTGTAACGGCTGGCGCCCGTCAGCGAATGCTGTGCCTGCTTGAGCGTTAACACGCCATGGTAGCGGAGCCTCGCCGGGCCGCCCCAGACCACAACATCACCATGCTCAAGGGGCACTCGCTGCGGCCGGTCACTGCGCCGGGCGCCTCCGAACTGGAACATTGCCGGCGTGCCCAGGGACACAG
>JGI24525J20082_1001224_pt1 | contig 11552 bp, 10 predicted proteins | sample LinPmetageLP50_FD_20082 | JGI IMG/M metagenome (IMG submission 20082) | reverse complement strand
GGCAAAGCACTATCCATTGAAGAAAAACCGAAACATCCAAAATCTAATTATGCGGTTCCCGGAATCTATTTTTATGATAATAGTGTGGTTGGCGTAGCAGAAAGTATAAAACCAAGCGCCCGTGGAGAGTTGGAAATTACCGATGTAAATAACGTATTTCTGAGAAAAGGCAAACTAAACGTTAGCATCTTGGACAAAGGAACGGCCTGGCTTGACACAGGAACATTTGCCTCGTTAATGCAAGCTTCGCAGTTTGTTGAGGTGATTGAGGAGCGCCAAGGTTTAAAAATTGGAGCAATAGAAGAAGCGGCTTACGAGATGGGCTATATCACAAAAAAGCAGCTACACAAATTAGCCGAACCTTTACTAAAAAGCGGCTACGGAACTCATTTAATGCAACTCGATTAGTTTTGAAAATACAACAAACCCCTTTACAAGATTGCTTTCTGGTAACCCCAAATGTTTTTGAAGATGCCCGCGGATTATTCTGTGAAACGTTTAATGAAGCGGCATTTGAGCGTGCTACTGGGATTACAACCCAGTTTGTTCAGGACAATCAATCTATTTCTAAACAGGGTGTGTTGCGGGGGTTACATTTTCAAACGGGAAAAATGGCGCAAGCGAAACTAGTACGCGTCATTGAAGGAAAAGTACTCGATATTGTTGTAGATATTAGAACAGACTCGAAAACCTTCGGAAAGCAGTTTTCGGTAGTTTTAGAGGCCGAAACATTCACGCAGCTCTATGTGCCAAGAGGCTTTGCCCATGGGTTTATTACCTTGAGTGAGCGCTCTGTCTTTGCTTACAAGTGTGATAATTACTACGATAAAGGTTCAGAAGAGGGGATTATTTATAACGATCCCGAGCTGAATTTAGACTGGCAACTGCCTGAAAAAGATTTAATTATTTCAGAAAAAGATCTTGAGCTACCCACATTTAAAACGCTTTTTAAATGAAAAAAGTAGTCGTCACGGGAGCGAATGGTCAATTGGGCAAATGTTTGCAAGCGATTTCAGCTAACTTCCCTGAACTAGCGATAACATTCCTTACCAAAGAACAATTGGATATTTCAAATGTGGAAGAAGTTTCAGATTATTTCAAAAGAAACAATTTCCACTATTGTATTAATACCGCCGCGTATACGAATGTGGAAAAAGCAGAAAGCGATCGTGAAAGTGCTTTTAAGATCAATGCGGAAGCCGTTAAAATACTTTCAGAAGTTTGTAAGGCAAATAGTATTGTTTTACTGCATATCTCGACCGATTATGTTTTTGATGGTACTAAAAAAGCGCCTTATTCGGAAGAAGACACTACAAATCCGCTTAACGTTTACGGTGCTTCAAAACTGAAAGGAGAGGATTACATTCAGCAGCTGTGCGACAAATATTACATAATAAGAACTTCTTGGTTGTATTCTCAATACGGAAAGAATTTTTATACGTCCATGCTTCGGTTTGCAGAACAAGGCAAGAAATTATCTATCACGACCGCTGAAACAGGTACGCCTACCAATGCAAATGACGTGGCAGAAGTTTGTTTACAGATGGTTGTCTCTTCAGCATCCATTCCTTTTGGCATTTATCATTACAGTAATTATGGAGCTGCGACATGGTACGACTTTGCCAAGGCCATTTTTGAAGCAAAAGGATTGCTAGATAACGTAGACCTTACTCCGACAGATTTTTTTAAGACAGAAGCCAAGCGACCTAGCTACAGTGTTTTGAGTAAAGAGAAATTATCAGAAATGCTTCCTATTAAAATAAAGGACTGGATGCACAGTTTAAAAGCACACGTAATCGCAACAAAGAACAAGTGATAAACCCACTTTTCTGCGCAACCATCGCCTTTTGTTTGTATCTGTTGGGTATATATCCATCTTTAGTTGTGATTGAGAAATATAAATGTAATTTTGCCCCAATAAAAAAAAAGACATAAAAAGGGATAGCGTTCCTATAATGCTTTCCATATGGTCTTAATTACTATGAAGATAAGAAACCTGATTGTTTTTGGTACGCGTCCTGAGGCCATTAAAATGGCTCCCCTTGTAAAAGCTTGTTTAAAGGAGAGGGCTTTTGAAACGAAGGTGTGTGTAACGGCGCAGCACAGGGAAATGTTAGATCAGGTACTTGACTTTTTTGAAATTACTCCAGAATACGATCTCGATGTAATGAAGCCTAACCAAAATCTATACAGTCTTACCGCCACCATTATTGAAAATATGAAGCCTGTGCTAGAAGAAGTAAAACCAGATTACGTTTATGTGCACGGTGATACAACTACATCCATGGCGGTAGGGATTGCGGCATTCTATAGCGGTGCCAAAGTATGTCATGTAGAAGCTGGGCTCAGAACCTTTGATAGACAGTATCCTTTCCCTGAAGAGTTTAATAGACAGCTAACAGGCAAAATAGCTGATTATCATTTTGCACCAACGGAACTTTCTAAAAACAATCTTTTAAGAGAAAATACGAAGGAACAAAATATCCTAGTCACAGGAAATACGGTAATAGATGCCTTATTTTATGGTATCGAAAAAGTAAACAATACAAATTTTAAGGATCAAGAGATTGAAATGTTGAAAACGACACTTGATCTTGATAAAAAGATAATATTGGTAACAGGCCACAGGCGAGAAAACCATGGCCAGGGATTGCTAAATATCTGTAGTGCGCTCAAACAAATTGCTAGCGAAAACAGGGATGTGGAAATTATCTACCCTGTGCATTTAAATCCGAATGTAAAGAAGCCCGTTCATGAACTTTTATCGGGAATAACGAATATAAAATTGGTTGCTCCACTAGCCTACCCTGCCTTCATTTGGTTGATGGAAAAATCAAATATTATCATTACGGATAGCGGAGGCATTCAAGAAGAAGCACCAAGTTTGGGTAAGCCTGTTTTAGTAACACGGGACACCACAGAACGCCCAGAAGCCGTAAAAGAAGGCACCGTATTGCTGGTTGGTACAAATACTGAAAAAATCTATTCAGAAACAAACAAACTATTAAATAACACAGCATACTACAACAGTATGAGCTTACGCCACAATCCATATGGAGACGGGAAAGCCACACAGCGTATTATTGAGTATATAAAAGCATTATAGAATATGGAATATAAACCGACCGTAGTAATGATGGGTTTAGGCTATATTGGTCTGCCTACAGCTGCATTAATTGCCAGTAGAAACCTCAAAGTTACCGGTGTTGATATCCGCAAACAGGTGGTAGAAACCATCAATCAAGGTAAAATACATATCGTAGAACCAGACCTGGACGGTCTCGTGCACCATGTAGTTAAAGAAGGCTTCCTAACAGCCGCTACGGCGCCCATAGAAGCAGATGTTTATCTAATAGCCGTTCCAACCCCTTTTAAAGAAAATCACGTACCAGATTTAAGTTATGTGCTTTCGGCTACAGAAAATCTGATTCCAACATTAAAAAAGGGAGCGTTGATTATATTAGAGTCAACAAGCCCTGTGGGAACTACCAAGAAAATTGAAATGTTAATTTATCAAGAACGCCCAGAATTAAAGGGGCATTTATATATTGCCTATTGCCCAGAACGTGTTTTACCAGGAAATATATTGCATGAACTGAAACATAATGATAGGGCGATTGGCGGAATTGACGAGCAGTCTACTAAGAAGGCAATCGACTTTTACAAGAATTTTGTCGTAGGCGAATTGCACAGCACCAATGCACAGACCGCAGAAATGGTGAAGCTTGTAGAAAATGCCTCTAGAGACAATCAGATAGCCTTTGCAAACGAATTATCCATAATATGTGATAAAGCAAGTATTAATGTTTGGAAAATGATCGACTTGGCCAACAAACACCCCCGGGTTAATATTTTAAAACCAGGAACGGGTGTAGGTGGACACTGTATCGCGGTAGACCCTTGGTTTATTGTTTCAGAATTTCCAAAGGAGAGTCCTTTGATAAAAAAATCCAGAGAAGCGAATGTGTATAAAACCGAATGGGTACTAGAGAAAATAAAGAACAAAGCACTAGCGTTTAAAATAGAAAACAACAGAGAACCCCTCATAGCTTGTATGGGACTTGCCTTTAAACCCAATATTGATGATTTAAGAGAGTCTCCTGCTTTGTATGTTGCAGAAAAATTAAAAAGTGAGGGCTTTGCAACGCTAGAAATTGAACCTAATCTAGGAGCCGAAAGCGATCGATCGCTTACCTCAGCTTCTGAAGCCATCCAAAAAGCGGATATTATCGTTTACTTGGTGGCTCACAAAAATTTTAAAGGACTACAAATTAATACCCAAAAAATTGTTCTTGATTTTTGCGGTGTAGAACAATAGCAGGCGTAACGAAAATAAGTATGTTTAATCAAAACTTTATGTATTGAATTATGAATGAAACAAACAATAATTTGAGAGAAGACGAGATCGACATCAGATCGATTTATCATTCATTTAAAGAAAAATGGAACAGCTTCTTGGTACTTTGTTATGGGGCCATGATGTATCTATTAAGATTTTGGTATGTTATCTTAATTTTAACCCTTTTGGGAATAGCCTTAGGGTATTTCAGTCAGAAAGATAAGAAACCAGCAAAAGTTGCAACCATTCTGGTAAAGGCAAATTTCGATTCTGGCGATTACCTGTATAATAGTATAGATCAACTTCAGTTAAAGATTGACAAACAAGATTCTACTTATTTTAGAAAGAACAGTATAGATACTACCATTTTAAATGTAAAAAAGGTTGAAGTGGAGCCTGTTATTAACTTTAGGGATATAACTGGCGAGTACGAAGAAGCAGATAACAACCTAGAAACCATGGTACGAAATCTTGAGTTTGAAAAAGAAACCAAGTTGGCAGAACTTTTTAATACTAAATATAAATACCATACTATGGTTATAAAAATGGGTGGTAACGCTACAGATGCAACTCTTGAGAATGTTTTCAAATATTTGAATTCGGGAAAACTCATTGAGGATCTCAAAAATGTGGGCAGGAAGAACCTAGAACTGCGCATTGCACAAAATGATAGTATCTTAAAGCAAATTGATATTGTTTTTGACAATTATAGAAATAATGAATCTTTGAGATCTCCGTCGAATCAAATTTTTGTGGTAGATAAAAACATCGATATCTCACAAGTAATCGACAAGAAAATAGAAGTGCTAGATGAAACCGAGAAATTAAGAAGGGATTTGGTGCTTGCAGAAGAACTTATTATGCCCATTAATAAACTGGAAGTGAACGAGACCAAACGAACATTCTTGAAGAATAAAATGTTGACCTATCCTATTGCGCTCGTATTTCTTTTTGTATTTGGCTCTTTTCTCTTGTTTCTATTTAGAGGATTTATCAAGATTGGAAAACGGGGTTGAATCTCATTGTGTTTAGCTGAAATGCGAAGAATATTTTTATGGCTTTTATGGCCATAAACTTTAATACCTTACTAGTGGAGCGTATAATAAATACCCTTATCGGATTGAAAAACCGAGGTTTTTTTCACCTTGTGGTTTCTAATTATTCGGTACAATTTATTGTCTTTGCTTCTCATCTCTTAATCGCAAAAATAATGCTCCCAGAGAATGTTGGGATCATAAAAACCATTGAAACTTTCGCTAATATGGCCATTGTTTTAGGAAGCGGAGGCGTTATTTTCGCCATTTTAAAAGTAATACCAGAAACGAAAGATAAAGAACTGCGCAAGCATATATTGGCGTTTTCGGTAAAGGCGGTATTTATATTTTCATTTCTCATTTTTATAGCATTTAATATCGCTGCACTATTGGGGGTCATATCTGCCGATGAAAAGGTAGTCTCTTGGTTTCATATCTATTCGGTGCTTTTTGTTCCATCGGTCGTAATACAATTATTGATACGTTATTATCAAGCTGTAGATCTTTTTAAGCGAATAAGTACAATAATATTTTATTTAAAACTTTTCTCGGCCGTTGTAGTCCTGGCGGCCACGTATTGGTTTTTTATCAAGGGATATGTTGCATCAATGGTCATTACTACAATGCTAGTTATGCTTGCCTTATTATTTGATCTGCGTAAAGACCTAAAGAACCTTACATTTCTAGAAGATTTTAGCGCTGTTAGAAAAAAGATTATAGTGCTTTCAAAATCTGCTTTCACAGCACAAATAATAGATCAGTTTAAATTTCATTCAGGCTTCTTAATAGCGAACTATGTACTTTTGGATCGCGTGTCATTTGGTGAATATGCTTTTGCCCTCATCATTATTCAAGGACTAAATATCATGACTTCGACCGTGCAACAATTCTTAATTCCAAAAATGTCTGAAATATCCAATAGTGCAACTTTGTTTTTTCAACGTTTAAAAAGGTTTGAACAGCGATATGCCCTATTCGGAATTATTATTTTTATATTGGCACAGCTTACATTTCCTTTTGTTATAAGATTTGCATTTGGTGATTCATATGCACCCTCTATTGTGTTGATACAGATCATGCTCTGTGGTTGGTTAGTGGAAACCTTTTATGCGTTAAAAGGCGTAATCTTTTTAAGTCTTGGTAAGATGAAATACATTTCGTACGCATCCCTTATCATTTTTTTGGTATCGGTCCCAATTATGTATTTCCTCAATGATTCTTACGGATCAAGAGGCGCAGCATGGTCCTATGTGGTACAGAGCATCATCAGTTTTATAACCTTACTCTATTTCACAAAAAGGATCAAGAGAAAATTAATTGCTACGTCATGAGGGCAGTGATCCAAAACACAAAAATATATACAGGCCGAGCCGCAAAGAATGTGCTCATATTGCTCCCGTTTTTTATTGTTTTTGGATCTGAAATACTTCAATTTTTTGCACCAGGAATCTCAAGTTACATAAAAATACTTGGGATGCTCTATATGTTTGGATACGCAGTGATTAGTTTGAAGTATAGTAAATCCTTACTTATCACCCTTTTACTATTTCTACCATTTTTTCTGTACGGAATGGCCCATTCATTTAATATAAAAGCAGCGCTATTGGAGGGGGTGCGGTATCTTTTTCCAATTTCAGTATTAATGTATGGCTTTAGCATTAGGAAGCATTTTAAGTTGTTGCTACATTTCTTTATCATTTTTGCCCTTATCAACGATGTGGTGCAGGTCTACAATTATTTTCAATGGTTAAGAGGTGTGGCACAGTGGTTTTATCTTTATAGTGATTATTATGGATACCATATTTATAATCAGTCCTCAGGAATCATAAGGGCTACTGGCATTGTTGGGTTTTTTGGACTTTTTGGCTTTTTAAATGTGATCGCCTTTTTTATAACCCGAAGGTATTATGGAGGGAAATGGAAAAAATGGCTGCTCGCTATTTTTGCCATATCGGTATTTCTGAGTCTTTCCTATAAAACAATGGGTACCTTTATCATCCTTTTGTTTATAGAAAATCGAAACAAACTAAAGGTTTTTGCCGCCATCGGAGTCATATTTGTTTTAGCACTCGTTACCGTTCCAAAATTTATGGCAGATATTTATAAGAATTTGAACTATCGCGTAGAAGAATATGTAACACAAGGATACTCGGCACGAGGCGAGTCGTACCGAGTAATGGTGGACGAAATAAGGCGAGGAAACCTTTTTGGCCGAGGTGTAGGATCTTTCGGCGGTCCTGAATCTGTAACATATGAATCACCCGTTTATTATGAAACAGGTTTCAATTGGTACACTACTACAAATCTAACCACCACAGACACCTATTTTCCGCACTTATTTATAGAAATGGGGCTCGTAGGTGCTATTGCTTATTTACTCGTCTTATTGGCACCTTTACTGTTTTTGCGTTGGAAAAAAACAGCCTATCAATTTATGTTTGTAGTTTATTTTGCCTTGTTTTTTGACTCACTTTTTAGTTATTCATTGAACAACATTGCTTTTCTCATTATTTCGTTGGTGTTTGTCTATCCTGTGCACTATTATACAATGAACAGGGAAGATATGCTTAGTACGGAACAGAGTAAGAGAACAAAATCCCCCATGCTATGAAAAGGAAATTTTCGTTAGCGGCAGTGGTCATACTTACGTGGGTCGTTCTCTTTGGATACTTAACGGTCGATTTTATCCAGAAAGCTCCCAATCAGTTTTATCAATTACGGTTTGATTGGGATCGTGCAGAAACTTCTGCCGTTTACCACGATGTTGAGATAGATTCGATTTCACATGATTTTCTTCAGCTTCAAAAACCGCCACAATTTTTAGGTATTACAAATCAAGAAACTTACCGCATCCAAAATGACGGGATCGACAGCTATTTTAGAGCAACAGAGATAGAAGTGATGCGAGCTACGGTACAACTCAAAGGGGTGCGCTGGCTAAATACCATTCCAGATAAATCGATATCGCACGTCAGCTTTTCGGTCCTAAACCTTCCCTTGAAACAAAAAGGAGAGAAAACTATTACCACCATAGGTGATTCGCAGCTCACCTGGCGGGAAGCACGCGATTTTAGAAAAGCACTTAAAAATAAAAATGAAGATTTGGTGTTTAAAGGCCTTACAAAAGATGTCAATGCATTACCCTTCGTAGGTGGTGTTTTTACACGTATTTCTGAAATAAAAGAGGTAGTTCCTCAAATAACCCCGACCGAGTATTACGTCCTCTTCTTTGGGGCTCAAGATAAGGCCACAGATATAGTGCAGTTGCAACAGGATGTATGTGCCATTTTTGAAATACTGAATGGCTTTTCTGAAACAAAAAAGGTTTTTTTAATCAGTTTGCCACCTTCTTCAAATAAAGCTGTGATGCAGTATAACAATAAATTTAATGCTTTGGCATCAAATTGTGCTAAGTCATATGAGAAGATAGTAAGGATCGATTTATCTGAATTATTCAAGAATGAAAATAATTATTTGCTGGAAGACAACGTTCACCTCAACGAGAAAGGGAACCAGATTTTGATCAAAAAATTAGCAAAGCTTTTAATATGAAACGCTCTAAAACCTTTGTCGAAACGTTTTTTCTTTGGTCACTTGTACTAGTTCTTATTACATTGACAATGCCTAAGTACAGCTTGAATTCGCAAGCAATCATTGTTTGTTTTGTTACTTGGTTCTTTGTAGGTAGTTTTAAACAAAAATGGGAACTGTTCAAAACAAGAAAATGGCTTTTCCTCATTACTAGCAGCCTCTTTTGGATATCACTTTTAGGATTATTGTATACTGAGAATATGGAGGAAGGTCTTAAGAATTTCCAAAAAGCATTACCTTTCCTAATATTCCCCTTGGTTTTTTCGACCATACAATTTTCTGAAGAAAAAAGGAATATAGTATTCCAGTATTTTAGTATTGGAGTATTGATTAGTAGTGCCTTTGCATTAGCTAAAGCATTTTATTTTAAATTCAATAACCTAGGGGACTATTTTTATTATGATAGTTTTGCGCTGTTGTTAGACAAGCACACCACCTATTTTGCGTTATTCACAGTAATTGCTGTGGTTTTCTTTCTCAATGAGATTTTAAAAGGTAAGGCAAGAAATAGTTTTTTTCATATCTGTGCCATTTTATACCTTCTTGTTATCTTGTATTTATTGAGTGCGCGAATAAGTATCATAGCGCTCATGGTAGGCGCTGTGCTCTTGCTTCTATTTAATCTTGAGAAACTTGGAATTAAAAAACTTGTTCCCATTGTAATCATCATTCTCATGCTAGGTATAGCCTATGCCACTCCCAATTTTCAAGAACGTTTTTACGCAACAACCCCAGAAGGCGTACCAATATCCGACTTAGATACGCGTGCAGTGCATTGGAAATCGGCGTTGCAGCTCATTAACAATAATAATTTAATTATAGGAGCAGGTACAGGTGATGGTCATACGGGGCTGTATGAACAATATCTAGAGAATGGGTTTGAAACAGGTTACATCAACCAATATAATGCGCACAACCAGTTTTTGGAGAGTACACTTTATTATGGTGTGCTTGGTTTATTAGCGCTTGTAAGTATTTTTTTGTTAGGTTTAATAAGAAGTTTAAAAAATCGGGACGTTTTAGCTTTCTCTACAATCACAATAATTGCTGTTTTTATGTGTACCGAATCTTTATTAGAACGACATAGCGGGATTGTTTTTGTTTCTTTTATAATTGCTTTAATCCTACCTTTGAAAACAAAGAAAACCGAAAAAATGGAACTGGATGAAAATAAATTAAACGACGTTCTTTGAAGAAGAAAAAAAACATATTAATGATAGGTCCTTACACTACGGTAGGTGGGGTTAGCATTCACATAAAGAGATTAGCGCAATTACTACAAGCCGATTTCAATTTTTTATTTGTAGATGAATCTCCAATTTCTTCAAACGACTTTTCTGTCTATAATATACGTAGTATGAATGCGATTAAATATTTGAAACTAGTTGGAAGCGCCGATGTTATTCATATTCATAGTGGTGTAGGATTGTTACGCTGTTTTCATATTTTGATAGCGTTTGTTTTCAGGAAAAAGATTATTGTCACCCTGCATAGTGCTCATAATTTTTCAAACGGTTTAATAAGAGGTGTAAATCGATGGTTTCTAAATCTTAGTGATACAATAGTATGTGTGAGTAAAGAAATTAAGGCGCTGCTTAAAATAGCAAAGTCGCAGGTGATTCCTGCATTTGTTCCCCCCGTTTTAGAGCAAGAAGAAAGTTTGCCAAAATCACTACTTCAGCTCCTACAAAGAAGTGTGGGTAAAAAAATAATAGTCAGTAATGCATTTAGATTAGATATGAATAATGGAGAGGACTTATATGGTCTAGATCTACTACTAGCTGTAGCAAAGCGCTTAAAACAGAAAGAAACTAACGCCGTCATCGTTTTTGTGGTGGCTGATATCAATGACTCTAAAGGTCTATACCAAAAATATGTAACGCAGATTGAAGAAGAGAAACTCAATGATTATATTTCAATTTTTCCAAAGGCTATATCATTTGTCACTTTAATGCAAAAAAGTGATGTCGTAGTGCGCGCCACGAATACAGACGGTGATGCACTCACGGTTAGGGAAGCTTTATATTTAAAAAAACCTATTATAGCATCAGATGCGACATGGCGTCCTCTCGGGAGCATACTTTTTAAAAATCGCGATGCGAATGATCTTTATTTAAAGTTAGCCGAAGCAACCCAAAAAGATCAAGCCTATTTAAAAGATCAATACGCTTACCAAGATTATAAAGGTATCTATAAATCCATTTACACTTTTTAAATCGTATATAAACGGTATGGATATAGTAAGATATATAGAAATCAACATTGATAAAGAAATATCAATAGACCAACGCCCGCTTAACGACAAGGGAAGACCAGACGTAACCCATAAGATAAGAAAGTTACTTTTTTTTCTTATACATGAAGGGCTTTCTAAAACGTACAATAAGATAAGGTCTAAAAGAGGTATATTTCAACCTCAAAGATGTGAAACACTTCTTACCGTTCAAAAAGATGGTGTCCTTTATGCAAACTTTAGCACACAATCCACACAAGATCCAGCTTCATTTGTGCTAAAAAATGAATTTTTTAGAACTGAAAAACCATACAATTTACAAGAAGTAGATGAAAATCAAAATTTTAATCAGTTT
>JGI24525J20082_1001210_pt1 | contig 11624 bp, 6 predicted proteins | sample LinPmetageLP50_FD_20082 | JGI IMG/M metagenome (IMG submission 20082) | reverse complement strand
CCTGTGGCCACTAAAGCAAAAGAGTTTGGTTTAGAGCATAAAGAAATTGCGGAAAATGGTGAAGAGTCTATTACGTCAATGATTTCATCTGTTAAAAAAGCACCTTATGGTGAGCTAATCATTACCTTAGAAAATAACCAGCAATGGCGTCAAATTGGTTCAGATAGCTTAAGATTAGACGAAGGCGATACTGTTATTATTAGCCGTGGCGTATTCAACTCTTTTTTACTTAAAAAAGCAGATCAAAACCGTTCAATTCGTGTAAAACGTACTCAGTAATGCAATACACGTTAATTGATGCTGGCGTAAATTTAACTAATCATCAATTTGATGGTCAGCATCAAGAGGTGCTCGCCAGAGCAAAAGATGCGGGCGTAAACCAGATGCTGATTATTGGCTGTGATATAACCTCCAGTGAAGAATCATTAGCACTTGCTGCGCACTATAATCAATATGCTACCGCTGGTATTCACCCTCATGACGCTAAAACAGCAACCCCTGAGCTTGAGCAACAACTTACTCAGCTCGCTCAAAATGAGCAGGTTATTGCCATAGGTGAATGCGGACTAGATTACAATCGCGACTTTTCCCCAAGAGATATACAACGTGCTGTTTTGCGTCGTCAGCTTGCATTAGCTGAAAAACTCAACTTGCCTGTTTATTTGCATGAACGTGATGCCAGTGAGGATATGCTCACTATTTTAAAAGAATTTACTGTTCGCGGTGTACTGCACTGCTTTACAGGTAATGCACAAGCACTCTCAGGTTACTTAAACTTAGGACTTTATATTGGTATTACCGGCTGGGTATGTGACGAAAGACGTGGCGAGGAGTTACAACAACTTATACCGAGTATTCCTATTGAACGTTTATTAATAGAAACCGATTCGCCTTTTTTAATTCCTCGTACAGTTAAACCAAAGCCTAAATCAAGACGAAACGAGCCAGCACTGCTGCATTATGTGTGTGACACGCTTGCTCAGCTTTATGGCATTCCGGCATCTGAAGTGGCAAAGCATACTCGTGAAAACTTTAATCGCTTATTTGGATTAGAGAAAAAATAATGCGCATCTTTAGCACCTTGCTGGCATTCATCATGGTGTTTTTTACATCCTGTTTCCCTGCAAGTGCAATCGATATAAATAGCGAATTTAGTTCAAAAAAAATAGAGTCTATTCATTATTCATTTACCCCAAATTCATTAGAAGATGCACAACAAAGCAACTTACAACAATGGCAGTTACTTAATAACAAACCGCTTAATTTAGGTCTTGAAACTCGCCCTGTGTGGATTCAATTTCAACTAAATAATTATCTTAATAAGCCAACAGAGCCAATTTTATCGTTAGATAACCCACTTCTAAACAATGTATACCTGTACCACTTTATGGGTGAGAAGCAACTAAAATCGGAACATCTTGGTGATGCTCTTCCTTTATCTAATAGAGCGATTAAAAGTGAGTCTTTGCTGGTTAAATTAACACTTCCCGCTAACAGCGAAACCACCGTTTATCTTAACGTTAATAATAATGCGGGAATCGGGCTTCGCGTCCCCCTCACCTTATGGCAACAAGATGAATTATTAGCCCATAAAAGTATGCTTAACTTGCACTATGGATTACTGATTGGATTTATTTTTTCTTTGGCTATCAGTAGCTTGGTTTTATTTGCTTTTTCACGTAAACATTATTTTGCCTATGCCGGTGTGATTACACTGATGCTTAGCCTATTTTTAGCATATTTAGGCGGATTTGGGTTTCGTTATGCCCCTCCAAGCATAGCAGCCTTACAGCAGTTAATGCTGCCTATTTTGCTAATGCTGATCACGGTATTGTTTCTTCCTTTACAGCGCCATGTTTGCATACCCATTAAATCCAACTTAGTTAAAGGGCAAACAATAATTACCACCTTATATGCATTGGTTATTGTACTTATAGGGTTGCTGCCTACTCCAAGCGTGGCTTTGTTTTCTATTTTAAGCATTCCTGTCATTTTAAGTTATCATGTTGTCACAACATTATTTTATCTACGAAAAAACCCCACGAGCCCCAATAAATCTCTATTAATGGCACTCGGGTTCTTTTTAATTGTAGTCATTCATTTTTCCGTTGCGTTAACAGGCCTGTATACCGTCACTAGATCCAGCTTAATACTCACCTTCGCAGCCTCATTAAGCTGCTCATTTTGTTTAAGCTACACCGTCATAAAATTATTTATATTACAACGCGATGAGCAAGTCACAACACAACAGGCATTGATTGCAAAAAGTGCAGCGCAAGACGCGCTCTTAAATGAGCGGATTGAATTACAAGAGCGCACTCGTCATGAACTTGAAAACCAAGTTGATGAGCGCACCTTTGAGTTACAAGTCACACTTAGGGAACTTGAAGATAAAAACCGTGAGCTTGAACAACTCAATATGGAAGATGCTCTAACAGGGGTAAAAAATAGACGCTTTTTTGATAAAAAAATAATCATGGAAATTCGCCGTTCACGCCGTGAGCAAACACCCTTGAGCATCATTATGCTTGATATAGATAAGTTTAAAGCAATCAACGATACGTATGGCCACTTAACCGGCGATCAGGTAATTCGAGCAGTCTGTGATGTTATTAAACAACAATTAAAACGTCCTCTTGATGAAGTGGCGCGTTATGGTGGTGAAGAATTTGTCGTCCTGCTACCCAATACTAATAATCAAGGTGCGTTAGCTATTGCCGAGCAAATACGCTGCGCAATAGAAAAAAACACTGTCAGTGTTGCAGGTACTACGATTAAATACACCATTAGTGCCGGTGTTTATACTCATATTGCCGATGATGTTCATAACCCTGAAACATTTACTGAGTGTGCCGATAAGGCACTCTATCTAGCAAAACAACATGGCCGCAATCAAGTGGTTAATTTTCCAATCTCACAGTAGGAGCGTATAACTTATGGCCCAATCTGGACTAGACCTTTTCCCATATACTCGCATGCGTAGAATGCGCCGTAATGATTTCTCTCGTCGCCTTATGGCTGAAAACCAGCTGAGTGTTAATGATCTTATTTATCCTGTTTTTGTGCTTGAAGGTAAAAACCGTCGTGAAAGCATTGAATCGATGCCCGGCATTGAACGTTTATCAATTGATTTACTGCTAGAAGAAGCTAAAGAATTAGTTGATTTAGGCGTCCCTGCGCTTGCTATTTTCCCTGTTACCCCTGCAGATAAAAAGTCTCTACTCGCTGAAGAAGCGTATAACGATGATGGCTTAGCACAAAGAACTGTACGCGCATTAAAAGAAACCTTTCCAGAGCTTGGCGTGATCACCGATGTTGCACTTGACCCATTTACTGTGCATGGTCAAGACGGCATTATTGATGATGCAGGTTATGTAATTAATGACGTCACTACCGAAATTTTAGTTAAGCAGGCGCTATCACACGCACATGCAGGTGCTGATGTTGTTGCCCCATCAGACATGATGGANGGGCGTATTGGTGCAATTCGTGAAGCCCTTGAAGCNGATGGCTTTATTCACACTCGCATTATGGCCTATTCAGCAAAGTATGCATCAAGCTACTATGGCCCATTTAGAGATGCTGTCGGTTCAGCAGGAAACTTAAAAGGCGCTGATAAAAAAACTTACCAAATGGATCCTGCCAACTCTGATGAAGCTATTCGCGAAGTGGCTCTTGATTTGCAAGAAGGCGCCGATATGGTAATGGTTAAGCCAGGTATGCCTTATTTAGACATTGTACGCCGCGTTAAAGATGAATTTGGTGTACCAACATTTGCTTATCAGGTAAGTGGTGAGTACGCGATGCATAAAGCCGCTATTGATAACGGCTGGCTGAGCGAAGAAGCTACTATTATGGAATCTTTATTAGCATTTAAACGTGCAGGTGCTGATGGCATTCTGACTTACTTTGCAAAGCAGGCAGCCCGCTATTTAAATAAGTAATAAAAGCATATTGATATAAAAGGGCTTTATTGCCCTTTTTTATGTTTAAGAACAACACATAGTTGGCATTTATGCAGCGTTACCCCCTATTTTTATAGATAGTAATCACACTACACAGGCTCTGTCTTACCTAAAACTAAACACACAACTGTACGTTCTACCTCAAAAAATAACAAAACCTAATATTGTTAACATTCTGTATTCTATTTGTAATCATTTTTCATTACACTAAGCGTCCCATTTGGGGAAACAAAAACACGGGAAAAAATAATAATGTTGAAAACAAAAATAACGCCATTGGCGCTTGTGTTAGCAAGCCTCAGTGCACCCGCTACCGCTAACCTCGTTATATCAGAATACGTAGAGGGCAGTAGCTATAATAAAGCAGTAGAACTATTTAATAATTCGACAACCCCACTGTCATTGGATGGCTACACCCTAAGTCTCTATTCAAATGGCAATACAGAGGCAAACAATACGCTCGATTTAACCGGTGAACTTGCTGCTAATAGCACTTATGTCATTGTTAATGGTAATGCTTCAGTTGAATTAAAAGAAAAAGCGGATCAACTCAGCGCCGTCACTAACTTTAATGGTGATGACGCACTGGTACTTACGCAAGGCTCAACCGTTATTGATAGCTTTGGTCAACGCGGCGTAGATCCAGGTTCATTTTGGTCTGAAGGTGGCGTACAAACACAAAATAAAACACTGCGCCGTAAAGAAACTCAATTAAACGGCCGCACTGATGCCGATGGCACTTTTAATCCAAGTGAGCTATGGCTGCAATTTGATCAAGATGATTTTAGTGATCTAGGTATCTTTGCAGGGAATTCTTCACCTAATCCAGATCCTGAGCCAGAACCTGAAAATCCTTTACTATGTGGCGCTGATAAAACATTAATTAGCAGTATTCAAGGTGAAGGCGCAAGCAGTCCACTGGTTAACACTGTGGTTGAATTTGAAGGCGTTGTGACAGCTGATTTCCAAGCAGATGATCAGCTCAAAGGCTTTTTTGTAAATTCACTTAATAGTGATGAAGATGCAAATCCCCTTACTTCTGAAGGTGTATTTGTTTACTTTACCAATACTGATGTTAATGTTGGCGACCATGTTCGCGTACAAGGTACTGTTGAAGAGTACTTTGATGCCACCCAAATTGGTAATGTTAGCCAAGTTGCTATTTGTGATACCGGCCTTTCAGCTTATCCGACTAAAATCACTTTACCCGTTATCGATCAAAGTGAGTTAGAAGCATTTGAAGGTATGTTGGTGACCCTAGAGCAGCCATTAGTTGTCACGAATAACTATGGTTTAGGTCGTTACGGTGAATTAGAGCTTGCCACCGAACGTTTATATCAAGGGACACAAGTTGCACTTCCTGGTGCGGCAGCAAATGCGGTTGAAGCGCAAAATCTAACTAAAAAAATACTCGTAGATGATGGCTCAACTCGTCAAAATCGCGACCCTATTGCTTACCCTGTACCTGGATTATCAGCAGAGAATACGCTGCGTACTGGCGATACAGTAAATACCGTTACTGGCGCCCTAGCGTACAGTTTTAGCACTTACCGTATTCACCCAACGGTCACACCTCAGTTTATAGCAACGAATCCGCGTACCGATGCACCAGAGTTAAACCCTGACGCTGATTTACGTGTTGCCAGCTTTAACGTACTTAACTACTTTAATGGCGACGGCCAAGGCAGCGGTTTCCCAACTAGCCGAGGCGCTGACTCAGAAGTAGAATTAATTCGTCAACAGGCCAAACTAGTTAGTGCTATCAGTGCTATGCAAGCTGATGTGATTGGCTTAATGGAAATTGAAAATGACGGCTTTGGCGAATTTAGCGCAGTTGCAAGCTTAGTAAATGCACTTAATGATGCCGACAGTCAAAATCAATATGCATTTGTGGACTTTGGCGTTGATAAAATCGGCACCGACGCTATTACTACCGCGCTTATTTATCGTGCTGATAAAGTACAGCAAGTAGGAACAGCAGCGATTACAACTGACGCGCCTTTTGACTACAGCAATCGCGCACCTATTGCGCAAAGCTTTAAGTCTTTAGAGACAGAAGAAGTCTTTACTGTTGCCGTTGCTCACTTAAAATCTAAAGGTGGTTGTGGAAGTGCAACTGGTGGAAACGCTGATCAAAATGACGGCCAAGCATGTTGGAACGAAATTCGAACTGCTGGCGCCAATGCATTTGCTGATTGGTTAAATAGCAAACCAACAGGGGTTGATGATGAAGATATCATTCTTGTTGGCGACATGAACGCCTATGCAATGGAAGATCCTATCCGTGCATTTGCTGATAAAGGCCTTAAAAATGTGGTTGCTGAGCTAGATGGCAACACTTTAGGTTACTCTTATAGCTTTTCTGGCCGAGCGGGTAGTTTAGATCACGCCCTAGTCAGTCCAAGCTTATTAAATAAAGTAGTCAGTGCAACCGATTGGCACATTAATGCCGATGAGCCTATCTCGCTTGATTATAACGTTGAGTTTAAATCTGACGCACAACAATCAACCTTATATGCTCAAGGTCCTTACAGAGCGTCAGATCATGACCCTGTTATTGTCGATATTCGCTCGACCATTATCGCGCCACCTGAGCCAGAACCTGAAGTAATTATTGGCGAAATTAATAATATTGGCGGGTGGTTTTGGTGGAAAAGCTACAGCTTTGAAATCCCACAAGGTTATGACGAGCTAACGGTTAGCCTTGACGGTGGCTGGGGTGATGCAAACTTATTTGTACGCCATAAAAGAAACCCGACTCTTTTCAGAAAAGATTGCGCCTCAATAAGCTTCGGTAATAGTGAAAGCTGTTCATTTACCAACCCTAAAGAAGGTAAGTGGCGAGTGCGTGTAAACGGCGCCATTCCTTTTGGTAATGTTAAATTAACGTACAAAGCAACAAAGTATGCTGATTAAGCTTAATTAGTCGGTTAACAATTAGGTATTGTGACCTAAAATATCTATATAGTTACTCAAAAGCCGCTTTCGCGGCTTTTTTATTTTTTATACAAATGTAATTCAGACAAGCTTCAGCAAACATTGCTTACTATCTATGCAAACCTTGATATGGCCTTTATCAAATTTCACACCTTTCATTTATTGTTTAATAAATACAAAGTGTGAAGCTGCGTTACTACACCTGCGCTAAAACGATAATTGCCCAGTCCTGCTAACCCATATAAAAACCATTGAGATAGACGTTACTCTCGCTGTAAATATATTTTTATAAAGGATTCAAAATGAAAGAACGCATTCACCTTATATCAACTTGTCAAAGGGCTTTTAAACCTTTGGTAGGGATGTTGATAGTTTTTTCACTGTGGGGAACGAACAACGCCATTGCAGCAACCTCATTAGAAGCGGCAATACCACAAGGCAGCTTATTTGATGTGATAAGTGCGCGTGCTAAAAAGCTTGCTGAGCAAGATTACATTGCACCTAAAAACATACAAATAGAAGCGCTCAATAGTATTGATTATCAAGACTACCGCTCAATCCGCTTCAAACACGATCAATCGGTATGGAAAGATGAAGGGCTTTATGAGCTGCAACTGTTTCACCCAGGTTTTTTATATAAAACCCCAGTCAAAATCAATATCGTTGATCAAGATGCCAAGCTTAGCCGTCTCCCATTTAGCACAGACTTTTATCAATATGATGGAACAGCAGCACACCTAAAAGATGAAATAGCAAAAAGTGTTGAAGGTACACAGTTAGGGCATGCTGGTTTTAGATTGCATTACCCACTAAATAACGATGACTATAAAGATGAAATTGTGGTGTTTCAGGGCGCTTCTTATTTTCGCCTAGTTGGACCTAATCAAGTTTATGGCTTATCAGCACGCGGATTGGCAATTGATACCGCACAAACATCTGGTGAAGAGTTTCCTTCATTCAAAGAGTTTTGGTTAGTAAAACCAACACCAGAGCAAACTAATATTACTATTTTTGCTTTACTCGATAGCCCATCGGTAGCCGGAGCCTACAAGTTTGAAATAGACCCAAACACACAGACACGAGTTAACGTCGACATGCAAATTTTTGCGCGTAAAGATGTTAAAAAGCTAGGTATAGCGCCATTAACGAGCATGTTTTATCACGGTGAAAATAGCACTAAGTTTTTTGATGATTACCGCCCTGAAGTACATGATTCAGATGGTTTGCTCACGCAGTCACAAGAGAGTAATTGGGTATGGCGTCCGCTTAATAATCCATCCCAACTCAGTGTAACCTCTTTTTCATATGAGAATCCAAAAGGCTTTGGCCTTGTGCAGCGTGACCGTGACTTTAATAACTACTTTGATATAGAAGCGCATTACCATGACCGCCCTAGCCTTTGGATAGAACCACAAGGTGAATGGGGCAATGGCCGTGTTGAGCTAGTAGAAATTCCAACAGATACTGAAACAAACGATAATATTGTAAGTTATTGGGTTCCTGAAAAGCCGTTCAAAGCAGGAGAGGCATTAAAGTTTAGCTATAAGATGACGACGTTTAATGATTATCTAAGCCAAAATAATTTGGCCAAAGTAGCTAGAACGCGTATTGGTAGTGCCGCATTACCTGGTGAAGATAATCCACCGCCAAAAAGCCATCGTCAATTTACTGTTGACTTTACCGGCCCTGATATCAATCAGTTATCAGCAAAATTAGCACTTAGCGCAGATCTTCAGCTTACTACCGGTGAAGCCCGCGATATTACAGTGCAAAAATTACCAAAATCATTAGGTTGGCGTGTTGCTTTTAAAGTCGCTCCCCAAGGTAGTGATCCTGTAGATATGCGTTTATCGCTAAAGCTACGTAATAAAGAAGTGAGCGAGGTATGGAGCTATGTTTGGTATCCAAATGACATCAAGTAAACAAAGCGCAGGCACGCCGATGCCTTTTAAAACACTTCGTGTGTGGTTATTTGCTATCGCTGCTATTGGTCTTTCAGGCTATGGCATTTCAATTATGTTTGAAATTTTAAACTCAAATGGCATGACCTTGCTTGAGTATGCACTTCTTGCTTTATTTTCTATTACTTTTGCGTGGATAGTCACCGCATTTTGTAGTGGTTGTATTGGTTTTATACTGCAGCTATTTCGGATAGATCCACTCACACTTAAAAAAATAAAGCCGGTCTCTATTAACAGTGAAGCACTGTCACAGCAAAAAACAGCTGTGGTTATGCCTATATATAACGAAGATACGCACAGAGTGATTGCAGGCTTTGAAGTCAGCTTACAATCATTAAAAGCGACAGGGCAATTAAAACACTTTGATTTTTATTTACTAAGCGATACACAAGACGCAACTATTGCTAGTAATGAATTAAGTGCATGGCATGCGTTATGTGAGCGCTTAGGTGATACTGCAAAGCAGGTATTTTATCGTCGCCGTGAAGATAACAAACATCGTAAAGTGGGTAACTTAACCGACTTTTGTGAGCGCTGGGGTAGCCAATACGAGCATATGATTGTATTGGATGCCGATAGTGTAATGACTGGCCAATGCATGCTAGAGCTCACTACCAGTATGCTAAATAATCCACAAGCGGGATTGATTCAGACTATCCCTATTCCTGTGCGCCAAGATACCTTTTTTGGACGCTTTTTACAGTTCGCTTCAATTCTTTATAGTCCAATGTTAGCTACCGGCTCTGCTTTTTGGCAGACCGACAAAGCCAATTACTGGGGCCATAATGCCATTATTCGCGTCAAAGCATTTATTGATTGCTGTGGCTTGCCAACACTAAAAGGTAAAGCGCCTTTTGGTGGTGAAATTTTAAGTCATGATTTTGTGGAAGCCTCTTTATTACATAGCGCGAATTGGGACGTATTATTACTTGCCGATATTGAAGGCAGTTACGAGGAAGTTCCGAGCAACATATTAGATTATGCTGTACGCGATAGACGCTGGGTTCAAGGTAATATTCAACACCTTGGCTTATTATCATCAGCAAAATTAAAGCTAATGAGTAAGCTGCATTTTTTACTGGGTGCAACCGCGTATATATCATCACTCATTTGGTTATCTATGCTGGCGTTAAGTACCATAGATGCGGTAACACGCGCTTTAAATAGCGATGTCTATTTTAATCGCGCCTATCAACTATTTCCAACTTGGCAAATAGCCAAAACAGAACTCATTGACTCATTACTTTACCTAACTATCATTATTTTATTATTGCCTAAACTCATGGGCGTGATTGTTACCTTAGTACACCGTAAGCAGCGCTTTGGTGGTGCATTAAAACTTACTTTAGGGTCTATAATTGAAACCGTGTTTGCCATTATTGTGGCACCATTAATGATGGTTTTTCATGCATATTTTGTAGTCTGTGTATTTTTAGGTAAAAAAGTAAAATGGGACGCTCAACCGCGTGAAGGCAGAATGGTGCCATGGAAAGAAGCGTTTAGTTATACATTGCTTTCTTCGCTGATTGCCATTGTATGGGGTAGCGTTGCTTATTACTTTACGCCAGTCTTTTTTTGGTGGTTATCTCCTATTTTATTAGGGCTCATACTCGCTGCACCTATTGTGCGCTATTCAAGTAGTATCAAGCTAGGCGTTAAGCTCAGAAAATGGGGGATTTTTCTCTGCCCGAGTGAAGTCGATAATGATGCAACATTAGCGGCACTTAAAGTACACCTCAAAGAGATAACCGTTCCACCTGCAGGGCGTTATTCAACAGCAATACCGCTGTTACCACAAGAACATAAAGTAACCATGCCTATTCAGAGCTTTAGTAGTGAATCACATCGTAAGAAGTTTAAAGCACTCATCACAAAAACAGCTAATAAGCTAAATTAATACCAATTCGCTTAATTAAGTCAGCTATTTTGAAGATTGGTATAGTCATAATAAATAAAAAAGGAGCAACTAACTGTTGCTCCTTTTTTATGACCGCACGTTTTAATTTTCGAGCTTAATAACCTTCAGACAATAAAAAACCCGCAACAAGTGCGGGTTTTTTTTAAAGAGTTAAAGTGCTAATTACTTAGCTGCTTTTTTCTCTTTTTCTGCAGCGATTACTGTGTCAGCTACGTTTTGTGGACATGGTGCGTAGTGTGAGAACTCCATAGAGAACTGACCACGACCTGATGTCATTGTACGTAGTGAACCGATGTAACCGAACATTTCTGATAACGGTACGTCTGCTTTAATGCGAACGCCAGTTAAACCAGCTTCTTGGTCGCTTAACATACCACGACGACGGTTAAGGTCACCGATTACGTCACCTACGTGATCTTCTGGCGTGAACACGTCAACTTTCATGATTGGCTCAAGAAGTTGTGCACCCGCTTTAGGGATAGACTGACGGAAAGCGCCTTTAGCTGCGATTTCGAATGCGATTGCTGATGAATCCACGGCGTGGAAGCCACCGTCGAAAAGTTCAACTTCAACGTCAAGTACTGGGAAGCCAGCTAGAACACCTTCGTTCATCATTGACTTAAAGCCTTTCTCAACTGCAGGCCAGAATTCTTTAGGTACGTTACCACCAACAACTGAAGATGTGAACGTGAAACCAGAACCCACTTCGCCAGGCTTGATACGGTAATCGATTTTACCGAATTGACCAGAACCACCAGATTGTTTCTTATGCGTGTAGCTATCTTCGATTTCACGAGTGATAGTTTCACGGTAAGCAACCTGTGGTTGACCAACGATAAGGTC
>JGI24525J20082_1001200_pt1 | contig 11683 bp, 5 predicted proteins | sample LinPmetageLP50_FD_20082 | JGI IMG/M metagenome (IMG submission 20082) | reverse complement strand
ATTTTCGCTTATGGCCGTAAAACCACAGATGTCGATAAATACCACAGTTGCCTCAATGGTTTCATTCGCCATGATAACCGATTCAAATTCTTTGTTCCCCATAAAATTGAGCACATTTTCGTCTACATACATTTTGAGGATGTTGTTCTCTTTGATGGCTTGTAACGTTTCTCTTAAATGCTTGGCGTGCTTTAAGGTTTTTTCCATCGTGAGTGTGAGGTCTTCAAAGTTTATGGGTTTGGTTATAAAATCGAACGCCCCACGGTTCATCGCGGTCCGGATGTTCTCCATATCCCCATAAGCCGAAACGATAACCGATTTTATTAACGGGCTCGATTCGCTCAATCTGCTAAGCAAGGTTAGCCCATCCATTTCTGGCATATTGATATCGCTCATAACGATATCCATTTCGGGTTCTTTTAGTATTTCTTCTAAGGCAACCCGACCATTTTCAGCGAAGAAAAATTCGTATTCCCCACCCCGAATTTGCTTTCTAAATTTTTGCTTGATGAGTGTTTCTAAATCGGCCTCATCATCTACTACTAATATCTTTGCCATAATTATTTATTTAGTAATTTCTCTTTTAATAATTTAAAATCTACAGGCTTGGTTAAAAAGTCATCAGCGCCTAAGCGTTTTGCTGTGTTATAATTCTCATCGTCACCATAGGCAGTAACCATCATCACTACAGGAGGAGGTGCCAGGTATTTGCTTTTAATTTTTTCCAATAACTCCAACCCACTCATGCCCGGCATATTGATATCGCTTAGGATCAAAATTGCTTCTTGTTTCATAGTATCAAGTGTTTCTAGAGCTTCTTCGCCCGAAAAAGCAAACATTAAGGTAAGCTCTCCCTTTCGTATTTCTTTTCTGAAACGTTGTAGAAATAAATCTTTTACATCTTTTTCGTCGTCTACTACTAATATCTTCATTTGGTTAGTTTTTAAAGTATTGGTAAATTTATTATAAATGTTGTTCCTTCATTTTGTTTGGTTTCCACTGTTAAATCACCGCCATGGCCTTTTGTTACAATATCGTAACTCATAGAAAGTCCCAATCCTGTTCCTTCACCTGTGGGTTTGGTTGTAAAAAAGGGTTCAAAAATTTTAGCTACAATGTTTTGTGGTATTCCGTTGCCATTATCTTTTACTGAAATTTCAATAGCGTTTTTTAATTTCTTTGTTGAGACTGAAACAGTTGGTTTAAAATCTGATTCTTGTGCTGCTTTTTTCTTATCATTCGTTGCACTTCGACTGCGCTCAGTACAAGCACTTCGACTGCGCTCAGTACAAGCATAAAAAGCATTGGTAATCAAATTCAAAATGACCCGTCCCATATCCTGTGGTATGATATTTACTAATCCGATAGATTCATCAAAATCGGTCTCCAGCGTAGCATTAAAGCTTTTGTCTTTTGCTCGTAGGCCGTGATAGGCGAGACGCAAATATTCATCTGCTAACTTATTAATATCGGTTGGTTCTTTTTCCGCAGAACTTTTCCGGCTGTGTTGTAGCATTCCTTTTACAATGGCATCTGCACGTTTGCCGTGATGTGTTATTTTTTCAAGGTTTTGCTTAATGTCTTTTGCAATATGCTTCGCTTCTTCAATATCGCCTTTGTCTATTTCCTCGTTCATCTCGTCTATAAGTTCATTACTTACTTCGGAAAAGTTATTGACGAAATTAAGTGGGTTCTGAATTTCATGGGCAATACCAGCAGTCAATTCTCCTAAAGATGCCATTTTCTCAGATTGGATAAGTTGGGCTTGCGTGGCTTTTAGTTCTTCAAGAGATTGCTTTAATTCGGCAGTTTGTTCGTTAACTTTCTTTTGAAGGCGTTCGTTCTCCCGTTTCCATTCATCTTTGTGCCATGTATCACCATCAGAATCTACACCCACCGAGCCGTGCCAATGTACCACTTGCCATTTATTGGATGTATAAAACATAACCGTGGAAATTCTAAGAGGAATTTCGGTCTTTATATCATTAAATGTATAGCTTACGTCGATTTCAATTACGATTACTGCACATTCGCCATTGGCAGAATATCGTTTATGAACAATATTGAAACTGTACTTATAATCTTTTACATCTTTTTTTTGTTCCTGCCCTATACGGCATAGCTCTTTCACGGCATCAATACCAAAAAGCCGTTCTTCGGTCGTGGTGCCATAGCCCATGATATCCTTAGATACAAGTTCATTCAATTGTTCTATGGGTGTGTCTTCCAAAAAACTTTCTATCCAAAGTTTATGAATATTTAAAACCTCTATTTCTTTCGTTGAATCCATTTAGCTTACATTATAAGAGGCAATTTAATTATAAATTCTGTTCCTTTTCTTTCTTTAGTTTTAACCTCAAGTTCGCCATTATGCCCTTTGGTTACAATATCATAGCTCATGCTTAATCCCAACCCTGTACCTTCTCCAGTAGGTTTGGTAGTGAAAAAGGGTTGGAATATTTTATCGATGGCATCTTTTGGAATGCCGTTGCCATTGTCTTTTACTGAAATAAGTACTTGATTGCATAATTGTTTTGTTGAAACAGACACAGTGGGTTTAAAATCTGAATTTTGCGATGCTTTTTTCCGCTCATTCGTGGCACTTCGATTGCGCTCAGTACAAGCACTTCGACTGCGCTCAGTACAGGCATAAAAAGCATTCGTAATCAAGTTCAAAATTACCCTTCCCATATCTTGTGGGATAACATCCACTTTACCAATTTGTTCATCAAAATCTGTTTTTAAGGTTGCATTGAACGACTTGTCCTTTGCTCTAAGACCGTGATAGGCGAGACGTAAATATTCGTCTGCCAATTTGTTAATGTCTGTAGGCTCCTTTTCGGCAGTGCTCTTTCGGCTGTGCTGGAGCATTCCTTTTACAATAGCGTCGGCACGTTTGCCATGGTGGTTTATTTTCTCGAGGTTTTGTTTTACATCTAGTAAGATTGCTTTTACTTCATCCATATCACCCTTTGCGATTTCCTCATCTATCTCTTCAATCAACTCGCTACTTACTTCGCTAAAATTATTCACGAAGTTTAATGGGTTCTGAATTTCATGCGCAATACCGGCCGTCAATTCTCCTAAGCTCGCCATTTTTTCAGATTGAATCAATTGTTTTTGAGTTTGCTGAAGGTCGGTAAGGGCTTCTTCGGCTCGACGTTTTTCGGTTTTCAGTTTCATAAGGTTTTGTTCTACTAGCTTTACCTGTGCTTCGGCTTGTGACAAATCACTGTATCTTTTGTAGGCTAATGTGAACACGTTTCGGAAGCGTTTTAAAATTACTTTTTCAGTATCGCTTAAAATTCCGAAGTTAGAAATCCCAATAGCTCCATTTCCAAAAGAATACAAATTATAGGTAAGTTGGTTAATGGTATTGAGCCGTGGATCTTCGGCTTCACCATTTTTAATCCGCATCTCTTTAAGATCTTGTAAGTCTTTACCTTCTAAAACAAGCTCAAAAAAGGCATCGGTGCTAGATACCATGACCTGTAATTGTTTTTCAATAATTGGGTCATCGTCATACCTCATTAAGGTAACCGTGCCAGACATTTCTTCGGAATAATCGTAATCCCAAAAAGTTTCATCATCTTCATCATTATGTAAATCAATAATTGAATTACGAATGTCTGCGAAACCAAGCGAAATTAATTGTTCGTATAGAACTTGAGCTACATCCAGCATATCGTCTGTCTTTTGCATACTAAGCGCAACAGAACGTACTCTTTCAAGTGAAGCTTGAATTTGTGCTTCTCTAGTTTGCGCTTCTGCTTTCTGTAAATCCATAAAACGGATATACGCTTGCTCAAAAACTTTGGCAAAACGTTTCATTATTTCGGCATCACTTTTCGAAGGCACTGCACCCGTAAGTGTCGGAATAATAATTGCCGAATTTTTTGACCACGCTCCCGATAACGAATGCTTTTCGGCTTGAAGCACATGCTGTTTATAGTCTTCTGGAAAGTGTTTATAATCACTGTGTTCAAAGGCATATTCAAAAAAATGATCTTTAGCTTCTACAGTAAATTCTTTTGAGAAATAGGCATCACCTCGTAATTTTGAATCCCAGGCTTCGCTTAAAATTGGAGTATCAAAATAAGGTAGAAAGTATCTTCCGGAAGTTGAAAAGTCATCAACAGCAATCCAATGTAACATATCTTTATTTTCCGGGAAGTAGGTACAGAGAATCACACCACCAGCATCGAATATCACGCCCAAATCTTTTAATTTTTCCGCAACTACAGCAACCACCTCCTGTAACTCTTCAGGTTTTTGCATTGCTAACGAACGTGAACGTACTTTTTCTAATGCGGCTTCAATTTGTGCCTCCCTAGCCTGTGCTTCCGCTTTTTGGAGGTCCAGGAAGCGGGTATAGGTGAGGTCGAATACTTCTGCAAACCGATGAATGATTTGTTTATCCTCATCGAAGGGTTCTGAATTAGAAAAAAAGTATAGGCCACCCGCTCCAAAAGGCGAATAATGGTAATACTCTTTTGGTAAAGCAGCAGATTTTTCAATCAATTCTTCTGATAAAACAAATTCGCTTTTGGTCACTAATGTATAGTAATCTTCCAATTCTTTTCCCTCTAGAATGTAGGAGCACGGTTTTTGATTTTCCCAGGCAATAAATGTTTCAATTAGCATAGGATGAACGGTAAGAGAGGTAACCCCTGTAACCAGTTCCTTTCTCCCATCTGTTGCAACTACAGTGGTCCACAGTTGGCAATCTTTGGAAGCTGGATCAAAAATTCCAATACCACTGCGTTCTATAGAAAGATTGAGTTTTTCCAACTCGTCAAAAACAATCCGTGTACAAGATACCAGATCTTCACTTTGGCGCATGGCCATTGCACGGGAGCGAACGCGCTCCAGAGAAGCTTCTATTTGTGCTTCTCTGGCCTGTGCTTCTGCTTTTTGAAGGTCGAGAAAACGGGTGTAGGTTTGCTGAAACACTTTCCCAAAGCGCATCAACGTATCGTTCTCTTTTTCGGAATAAGGAATACCATCAAAATTTTCGATATACAACCCAACGCTATCCAATAATACAGTGGAAATGGCAAGACCTGAATAGTTTAGATATATTTCTAGCAGTCCCTCTGGCACGTCTGGAATCAACTTAAAAAGATCCTTATAAAATTTATTTTTTTCTTTTAATGAGAGCTTATTGGCAAAGAAACGCTTGCCTTTCGCTTTTGCTTCTTTAAAACTGTTCCAATGTGCACAGTCAAAATAGGGGAGTACTACTTCTCGGGCAACTTCATTTTTGTCCGCCAGCCAGATGTGCATAGCATCATTTTTCTTGTAATCTATTATAAAGCCCGTATGCTCGATATTGATATTTAAATTAATAAATTGTTCGTATACTATTTGAATCACCTCTTTGAGTTCCTCACTTTTTTGCATTGCCATAGATCGAGAACGAACCCTTTCTAAAGCCAATTCTATTTGGTTCTCTCTTGTTTGTGCTTCGGCTTTTTGAAGGTCAAGGAAACGGGTGTAGGACTGCTCAAATACTTTGGCAAAACGGATGAAGATTTCTTCATCTGGGTAAGGTTCTGTTGTAATTACAAGTAGATAACCAAACTTAAAATAAGCTGCATGCCATTTTTGCCAAATTGGAAAGCTAATGCCACTATCTAACATTCCTTGAAAGATAGGCTGCACATCTGGTACAGAGAGCATATAGTTATAATGCTTTTCTAATTCCTTACCGTCTTTTGCGATCGATAAAATCTCTAAATTATCCTGCCAGCCTTTATACATGGCTTTATGTGTGGGGTCTTTAGTATGGGGTATTTTTAAAGGCGGCATAACACCTCTTTCATTTACAAACCAATATTCATCATTGGTCGTGTTTTCTTTGCAGAATCCAAAACCAGTACCCCAAAGTGCCCCGCCCAAAACTGAAAGTTGTTCATAAAGTACCTTTGCCACATCACCAATTTCATCACTTTGTTGCATGGCCATAGATCGGCTACGTACTTTTTCTAAGGCTGTTTCTATCTGGGCTTCTTTAGCTTGTGCCTCTGCTTTTTGCAGGTCGAGGAAACGGGTGTATGCTTGTTCAAATACTTTCCCAAAGCGTTTAAAAACCGATACTTCTTCTTCTGAAAATTCTGTAAGATGATACCGTTGAAAAATCAATATAGAATTTTTAAAGAGCGCTGAAGCCCTTGTCAATCCAGGTGAATCATAAATAAATGCTTTTCTTTCTTCAGAAGTTTTTCGAAAATCGGAATTTATGAAGATTTGTCTGAGAATTTTATTTTTATCAGTTTTAGAATACTGCTCAGTATAAAAATCAACACGCTTTTTCCAAGCACTATAGAATTTTTTCATCATTGGATTATCGAGATAGGGAACCTGAAATCTTTCTAGATAATCTTGTCCCTTCAAGCCAAACCAAACAGTGACATTTTTTTCGGGATTGTCAAAATCAGTTACTATTTGTGTGCCATTCACCTCAATGCCTAATCCAATTAATTCCTCATCTAGCAGTAGTACTACTTGAGCTAGTTCTTCACTTCTTTGCATTCCAATACTCCTTGATCGCACCCTTTCTAAAGCAACTTCAATCTGGGCTTCTCTAGCCTGTGCCTCCGCTTTTTGGAGATCGAGGAAGCGTGTGTAGGTTTGCTGAAAAACATTTGCGAATCGGGCAATCATTTCCTGTTGATCAACACTCAGCAATTCGCCACCAACAATAAGCAAATACCCTTGCTTAAAATTAAAGGTATGCACCACAAGCCGTTTAGGGGAAATGGACAATAATTTTTCTTTTGAAATGGGAAAACCAATACTTTCCTCTGCTATAAAAGTTTGATGTTTTATCGTTTCCTTTTCATTTAGCTGAATGACCAGTAAAGGTTCTTGCTTTTTCCAACTGGAAGCAATCGCTTTCATTACCTTGGTCGTGGTATGGTTCATTCCCACAGGTCTGTGACGAATGCTACCGTCCATAGGATTTACGCCATAATTCCAACCTATCGTTGCGGTTTTATCAAACAGCGTGTATCCAGTTGTGAGATTTTGTATGCCCAGTTTTGAGAGTTCGTGATATAATAAGGCTCCAGCTTCCGTTAATTCGTCACTTGACTGCATTGCCATACTTCGGGAGCGTACGCGCTCTAAAGAAGCTTCAATTTGTGCTTCCTTTGCTTGTGCCTCGGCTTTTTTTAGGTCCAAAAAACGTGTGTAGGTTTGTTCAAAGACTTTGGCAAAGCGTTTAAATATATCATGGGTGTCAGGGACCGATTCTCTTGTAATAAACAAGAGGTAACCATACTTAAAATACACTACATGGTCTATTTGATAGGTAGGAAAACCGGTGTTTGTTTCTTTTAAAGTTTTCAATACATCTCCTATAACTGGAAGTGTACTCATATATTCGTAATGAGCCACACAGTCCTCACCAGAAAATTCTTGAACAACAAGTGTTTCGCCTTTTTGACCTTTGTCGTAATACTCTTTGAATATTCCAGCCCTTGGCACTGTGTACGTTTGTAAAACACCAGCTTCGTTTCCAAACCATTCGGTAGATTCATTTTCTCCGTAAATATTGAAAGCGCAACCCCAAGTTTTAATACCCAATTCTCTTACTTGTTGATCTAATAAGAAGGAGGTTTCTCGGAGCTCGTCACTATGTTGCATGGCCATAGTGCGGCTTCTTACTTTTTCTAATGCGAGTTCTATTTGGGTTTCCCGTGCTTGTTTTTCAGCTTTTTGAAGGTCTAGAAAACGCTGGTGTGCCAAGTCGAATGCGCTGGAAAATTTTACCAATATGTCAATATCTTCTTTGGGTGGGTTCTTGACAACTCCCGGTAAACTATAGCCAATTTCACCATGTGTGGTTCTGGCCATGATAAAAGTAAGACCACCAATATGCCTAATATCATCGTGCGTAGGAGCCTGCGGATCTATATTTTTGAAATCACCTAAGGCTATCATTTTATCTACGTAGTCAATCGTTTCTTCCACATTCATGGGGTAGACTATAGTAGGTTTTTTACTTTTTTCCCATTTTGCTAATAGTGAAATATCACCGTGAATATGCTTTGGCAGCTCCATCACAAAGCCAATTTTGGTGCCATCGCCAGCGGTCATTGCCTTTTCATAGGTATCTTCTAGCCACATCATGTGCCAGAAGTAATGGGCTTCATGTCCTAACTTGATAAATTCAGTTCGCAGGGTGACTACAATGTCTAGCAGGTCTGATGATTCCTTCATCGCCACGGCCTCTGCACGAATACGTTGCAAGGCACCTTCAATTTCTAATGCACGGTTTTTGGCCTCCAATTCATATGTACGGCGTTGAATAGCTTCTCGTAACTCTTTGTTTTCCTCACTAATTTTATCAAAACCAATGGTTTCTCCTGTCGCTGTTTTTGAATCGGGCGTAGAGAAATGTTGGTAGATAAATCGCCAGCCTTCTTTGTTTTTACGAAGCGCGCTTGTAAAACGAAATCTCCCGTAGTAGTTATATTCTGAGTCGTTGAGAAACCAAGCGTCGAATACATGGGTGATAAAAATAAGGTCTCCAAATTGTTCTATGGTCTGGGTCTCATTCCTAAGATCACATTTTCCAGCTAATTGTTCGGCCGTAGCTTCAAAGAAATTTGTAGTAGCCTTTCGGTTTAGAAATTCTTCATTATTTGTAGAACCAATAAAGTGATATTCGTCGTCTAAAAAAAAATCGTAGGTCTTCACATCACCATGGAGGTAGCTATGTAACCATTTGTCATACACTTTGAGTACTTCGGTTTTCGTTTTTTTGTCAACTATCATACTTACCTGGTTATGGGCATTGAAATTATAAACTCTGTTCCTTTATTTTCTTCCGTGGAAACGTGTAAATCTCCGCCATGTGCTTTTACAATGTCGTAGCTTAAGCTCAATCCTAATCCCGTGCCTTGCCCTGTGGGTTTGGTGGTGAAAAAGGGTTGATATATTTTGTCTAGTACCTGCTTTGGAATTCCGTTGCCGTTATCTTTTACTGAAATCAATAGTTGTTTCTTGTCTATTTTAGTGGAAGCAGAAACGGTTGGTTTGAAATCTGAATCGGTGGTTGCTTTTTTCTTTTCGTTGCAGGCATAAAAGGCATTCGTGATCAAATTTAAAACGACTCTTCCTATATCTTGTGGGATTACTTTAATGCGTCCAATCGAATCATCATAGGCTGTTTCTAACGTAGCGTTAAACGATTTATCTTTTGCTCTAAGGCCGTGATAGGCCAGCCGCAGGTATTCGTCTACCAACATATTGATATCTGTGTTTTCTTTCTCGCCTTTATTTGTGCGGCTGTGTTGGAGCATTCCTTTTACAATGCCATCTGCACGTTTGCCGTGGTGCAGTATCTTTTCTAAATTCTGAATCACATCATTTGCAATCGCATTCACTTCCTCGATGTCCCCATTTTTTAATTCTTCTACCATTTCTTCCAATAATTCTTTGCTTACGTCACTAAAATTATTGACGAAGTTTAACGGATTTTGAATTTCGTGTGCAATGCCTGCCGTGAGTTCTCCTAAGGAAGCCATCTTTTCTGCTTGGATCAATTGTGCTTGTGCTGCCTTTAATTCGTCCAAAGAGTGGGTTAAGGCGAGATTGCTTTCCTCAATGGATTTTTGTTTTTGCTCTAGTTCTTCTATTGTTTCTTCTAGCAGAATAGCTGTGGTGCGTTTTACTTTTTCGGTACGTTCCAGTTTAAATTCTGAAATGGTCAGGGCTTTATCGGCTTCTTTCAATGCTTTTGTGAGCATCGCTTTTTCTTCCGCAGAGAGATGTATCGCAGATTGAATAAAATGTAATAAAGTAAGGTGCTGCTGTATCATTATTTTTCTGTTATTGTGACCCAACAGCACGCGCCAGAATGGTATTCTTGTTTTCCTCCGGGAGCTCGTCCGTATTCTCCATAGGTAAAAAATCCCGCCATAGGTGCGTTCCAAACCTCGGCCAAGCCTTCGTTTTCGACAGAAACCAATGGACCCAAAACTGGGGGTCTACCTGCGCAGGAAAAAATCAATAGGGCGTCGGCATCACCACCATTTTCGCTTTTAAGGGCAATTGCCCGATCTTTAATTTCTTCAGCGATGTCAAAATCTGGAGGTACTGTAAACCAAAACTCAGTTCCTTCGTACATTTCTGAGTCCATTACTAACGCTTGCTCTGTTTTATCAATTCTTAATGGACTCCGCAAGATTGTTTCGCCGGGTGCTTTTTTTACAATAAAAGGATAGTAGATGGCCATATCTTTAAACATATCAAAGCTCTCATCCCCAAGCTTCTCGGTCTGACCCAGATATTTATAGTACATATCCACAGCAGGTTTGTCGTCAATCGTATAAAGAAGTTTATCATTGCTCTTAGTTACTTTTCTGGCGATTCCCATAGGTTTCCATCCCGTAATGGCCATTCCCTTTAAGGTTACCTTATTTGCATCGAAGACAAGGGCGGCCATCCCGAAATCTGTCTCCCCATGTTCAGTAAATAAATAGGATCCCGAAAATGTCCAATCGTCACCCGCCATGCCACCAAAATATATTTGATCTGGTCCAATGCCTCGATTAATACTTTTAACAAACGTCTCGCCGTCAAAGTATTCGCTCTGAGAGGTCATTCCCGTGCTGCAAATGATAAATGATGGACTGTTAAATGGGCTTAATGCAGCATCGGCCAATTTTGAAGCTGTTTCTTCTAATTTTTTATCTGTACTATCCTCAAAAAAGATTTTATAGTAGTCTTTTGAAACTTCCAAAAGCAGCATTACTATTTCACCCTCTGATTGTATGCCATTGCTAAATTCCCCACAAGATGTGGCGCCAAAAACATCAATGTTTTTGGAATTCATCAAATTGCAAATTGCCTTTCTGTCGTGTTTAATAGACATAAAAATTATGGCCAAGGTTGGCTTTATGCCACTAATGATCGTTTGATCCAACGCATTTTGGATATCAGCTACGGACTTACCGTGTATTGATTTTGCTTTCATAAATTTTAATTATTTTTCTTTCAAAGCCACTACACAACAGGTATTATTATGAAACTCATGTTTGCCTGTTTTCGATTTTCCGAATTCGCCATAACTAAAAAAACCTACCATAGGAGCGTTCCAAACATCTTGAACACGTTCAAGCTCTTCTCCCATCATCAACCCAAAGGATAGATGGCGGCTAATACATGAAAACATGAACAAGGCATCTGCTTCTTGATCGTTACTATCTTTGATCTCTTCGCATTCCTCAATTACCTGATTTATGGAATCAAAATCCGGTGGGAGCGAAAACCGAACCTTAGACCCTTGAGGTACATTACCGGCGCAGATTATGGAGCGATCTTCTTTATTTGCAAACATTGCGGTTCGAATTACTGGTGACATCCCGTCCCGCTCTAATTGCAAGGGATAATAAGAACTGATGTTTGTGACCACTTCTTTATTGCTGTCAAGATCTATTTCTACACCCAGATATTTCATGATGATATCTAAGGCGGGTTTGTCGTCTATGGTATACACGATATTCCCGTCACTTTTGGTTACGATTTTTGTGGTACCAATAGGTTTCCACCCGCAGGTTGCGATGCCGCGTACGTCAATTTTGTCTCCATCAATAACAAGCGCGAGTAGCCCTTTGTCGCTGTTTTTTCCATTTGTAAAAACCAATGGTGCTTCTAAGGCAAGATCATCTCC
>JGI24525J20082_1001199_pt1 | contig 11700 bp, 11 predicted proteins | sample LinPmetageLP50_FD_20082 | JGI IMG/M metagenome (IMG submission 20082) | reverse complement strand
AATCATCCTCTTTATCTAACATACGATATCGCACCTTTTCCAATTGCAATAAAGAGTACACCACTGAATATCCTATTAGTTTTCGTAAATTTCTAAATTAGACTAGCTTTGTGAAACTATTTATGTTAATACTTTATAGCGTTAATTAGTATGCAACCCTCAATACGAAACGCTCACTAAATTATATCAAATTGAAACAAATTTTCCTTAAATTCCCTGAATACTATTTAGTTATTTTGACTATTCTGGCAGGCTATTCACCCCCATTTTTTATCAACCCTATTTGTATAGGAGTAGTTGTTCTTTTAATTCTTCAAATTATCTTTAAAAACAGAATAGTAGGCCTTGTAGTAGGAAGCCTTTTCTTATTGGCAAATCTGTATTTCATAGGAGCATTAATTTCAGAATTCAATGAGTTTGCTGAATTCACTACTAATGCAAAACAATTAATCTTTGTCGGATTATCTATTTGGACTTTAAATATGGTAATAGCAATAACTATGATTTACAAATATGTAACTCCTGGTATTCAAAGTAACTCTCGAGTAGTATATAACCCGCAGAAGTCATAGGATTTCCTAAAAAACCCTATAAAACATCGTCTTTATTACGCCTTTCTGATTTTTTAAAAAAACAGTAGAAAATTCGGTTGCCTCTTTTACTTTAAAATTAAAGGGCGGCGCCAAGAGATTAACACCACTTTGCTTTTTTAGTCGAATACCCTGTCCCGAAATGATCTCTTTATTGGGCTCAAAAGTTCCGTCTGGTATATGTTCGGTTAAAATAATATATTTAAAATTGGTTAACTTAGGTAATAGACTTTGTATTTCGTCATTCGACAGATGCTGTAGTACTTGCCTTATGATTGCACAATCCCCAGAAGGCAGCTCATCTACTGCGATATTTAAACTATGAAATTCTAGATTATCTTCTGTAAATTTCATCTTGTTACGCGCGATTAGGTCTGTTACGATATCTACAGCAACATATTTCTTTGTATACTTTATCAATTCTTTACCTACATTAAAATCCCCACAACCTAAATCACATACCACAAGAGGGTTTTTAAAAGATTCTAAAAACGATGCCACTACAACGATATATGGGTTTATAATTTCTGGAAGGTGCGATCCCGTACCCGAATAGAAATCAGATTCAGTGCCACCCCAAAGATTCATCTTATAAACCTGTTCCATAGCCTCTTTAGTGGGCCAAGGTTGTTTATTATTTTTTGTGTTATTTTCTTTCTGTTTCATAAAACAGTTAATGAATTTACATTGAGCCTAAAAATAGCTATAGAAAACTCAAAATGGACACTATTTCAGAAAACATCACTGGATTATAACTACAGTGAAAAAATGTATGATTAAGTTTGAAAAGTAAAACTATAGCAAATGTGAACCCAAGTCAACATCACAAAACAAATTACATTCAGCTCGCCTTAATAATTCCTCTTTAGCTCGTAACGTTTTTCTATATTTGTATACTAACTTAACAAACCAAAAAACAACATACAATGGAAAACCAAAAAGCTTCAGTTAAAAAGATTGCATTAAGCTACGGGCTTATTCTTGCCTTATTAACCATCACCGTCTCTGTGATAGTTTATGTAATGGGAATGCACCTAGATCAACCATGGTGGCAGTCTGTCCTCAATTTTGTAATCATGACAGGATGTATTGTATATGGTCTAAGAGCATTTAAAAAAGATAACGGTGGTTATTTATCACTTGGTGAAAGTTTAAAAACGGGCTTAGCGATCTCTTTAGTTGCGGGACTTATTGGGTCTTTGTTCACATTATTATTCATCACGGTCATAGAACCAGATTTTGCCACACAAATGCTGGACGCTACAAGAGATAAAATGATTGAGCAAAATCCAAATTTAACCGATGAACAATTAGATATGACTTTGAGCATTAGCGAAAAAATGATGAGCCCCGGAATAATGTTTGCCATTGGTATTATAGTTTCACTATTTATAGGGTTTATCATATCATTGATTTCAGGACTTATCCTAAAAAATAACAGACCAGTACACCAATAGTACATGAACATTTCCATCGTCATTCCACTTCTTAACGAAGAAGAGTCATTAAAAGAATTACACCATTGGATTGCAAAAGTAATGCAGTCCAATGGTTTTTTATATGAGCTTATTTTAATAGACGATGGTAGTACCGATAGTTCTTGGGACCTTATTGAAAAATTGGCAAGTAATCATACGGAAGTCAAAGGAATTCGATTCTTGAAGAACTTCGGAAAATCCCAAGCCTTGCACGCAGGTTTTGCATTGGCCAATGGAGATGTGGTGATTACTATGGACGCAGATCTTCAAGACAATCCAGAAGAAATACCAGATTTATATCGCATGATAACGCACGACGGATATGATCTTGTTTCTGGATGGAAAAAAAAGCGATTTGATAGTATTATTAGCAAAAATGCACCCTCTAAGGTTTTTAATTTTGCAGCCAGAAAAACTTCCGGACTAAAATTACACGACTTCAATTGCGGATTAAAAGCCTATAAAAATGAAGTGGTGAAAAGTATCGAAGTGACTGGCGAAATGCACCGCTATATTCCCGTACTGGCAAAAAATGCTGGATTTGTAAACATAGGAGAAAAGATAGTACAACACCAAGCCCGTAAATACGGCACGACAAAATTTGGTGCAGAGCGCTTTATCCGAGGTTTCCTTGATTTAATTACAATCTCCTTTTTATCAAAGTTTGGCAAACGTCCCATGCACCTCTTTGGCGCTTGGGGAGCCATTATGTTGTTTATTGGATTTTGCCTCGCTGTATATCTAGGAGTTGATAAATTATTCTTAAACCCTACTGGCAGGCTCATTACAGAACGCCCCCAATTCTACATTGCTTTAATCGCGATGGTATTAGGAACACAATTGTTCCTGGCTGGGTTTTTAGGGGAATTATTGTTGCGAACCAAAAAGAACAGTCAATCCTATATCATTAAAGAATCTACTTCTTGAGCGGTATCGGCTTTGATTTTTAAAATACTTCTTCCTCTTTAACCACTCATTTTTAATCGCTATTTTTGCACTTTAATTTAAGTGAATGATTTACGTAGCTCCCAAAATCTTAGAACGTGTAAACAAGTGGCTCACGCCCTTTTTTGATACCACCACACAACACACCATAAAAGAAATGATCGCTTATGACCCAGAAGGTCTTGAGGATAGCTTTTATAAGGATTTAGCTTTTGGTACGGGAGGCATGCGTGGCGTCATGGGTGTGGGAGATAACAAAATCAACAAATACACCTTAGGCAAAAACACCCAAGGACTTTCCAATTATTTAAAGAAACAATTTCCAGCTAAAGACATAAAAGTGGCCATTGCGTACGATTGTCGCCACAACAGTAAGGAACTGGCGCAGGTAGTAGCCAATGTTTTTTCAGCAAACGGTATAAAAGTCTTTCTTTTTAGTGACCTCCGCCCTACTCCAGAACTTTCTTTTGCAGTAAGATACTTAGATTGCCAATGCGGAATCGTACTCACAGCATCCCATAATCCGCCAGAATATAATGGCTATAAAGTGTATTGGGAAGATGGCGGCCAATTAGTTCCACCTCAAGATGGTGAAATTATTGCCGAAATAAATTCGCTTGAATACACAGACATTAAATTTGAAGCCAAATCAGCACTCATACAATTAATAGATACTGAAGTTGACTCCGCATTTGCCAATGCTTCCGTTAAAAATGGAAGTTTCAACACTTCACAAGCGGCCAAAGACAACCTCAAGATCGTTTTTACTTCATTGCACGGAACTTCCATCACTATGGTTCCTGAAGTATTAAAAATGGCAGGCTATAAGAAGGTAAGCATTGTGGAAATTCAGGCAGCACCAGATGGTGATTTTCCTACCGTGGTTTCTCCAAACCCCGAAGAACCTGAAGCTTTAAAGATGGCGATCGAATTGGCGGATAAAGTAAATGCAGATATTGTAATTGGTACCGATCCAGATGGCGACCGATTAGGAATTGCGGTGCGCAATCGGGATGGGGAAATGTTAATTTTGAATGGCAACCAGGCGATGGCCATTAAGACTTATTTTTTATTAGAAAAATATAAGTCTGAAGGAAAGCTTAATGGAAAGCAATTTATCGCTTCAACCATAGTATCAACTCCGATGATAAAAAAGATTGCCGAGAAATTTGATGTGATCTATAAAGAAGGATTAACTGGGTTTAAATGGATCGCAAAAATGGTCAAGGATTTTCCAGCACTTGATTTCGTGGGTGGTGGTGAGGAAAGTTTTGGGTATATGGTGGGTGATTTTGTTCGCGACAAAGATGCCGTGACCGCTACCCTACTTGCGTGTGAGATCGCAGCACAAAAAAAAGAGGAAGGAAGCAGCCTGCACAACTATTTAGAAAAAATATATGCCGAAACGGGTTATTACAAAGAGCATTTAATTTCTATCGTAAAGAAAGGTAAAAAAGGGACTGAAGAAATTTCAGCAATCATGAAAAATCTTCGAGAAAATCCGTTTACCGAGATTGCAACAAGCAAAGTAATACGACTGGAAGATTATGCGAATGCAACTTATAAAGATATCGAGCAAGGTACTTCAGGAACTATGGAAATTCCAAAATCCAATGTGCTTATTTTTTACACAGAAGACGGCAGCAAAATTGCAGCAAGACCGAGCGGGACAGAACCTAAAATAAAATTTTACATCAGTGTAAGCACGTCAGAAAATAATCCTGAAATGCTTCAAGAAAAAATTAGTACCATTATTAAAGATCTAAAAATTACGTAGTGGAATATATAAAGAAGATTTTTCAGTATGCAAAACCTTATAAGGGATATGCATATCTCAACATTATATCGAATATATTCTATGCCCTTTTTGGGACATTGGCTTTTGTTTCGTTAATGCCGATGATGAAAGTATTGTTTGAAAACCAAGAACCCGTCACCGAAAAACCCGTCTTTGAAAGCCTATTAGGCCTAAAAGATTATTTTCAAGATTATTCTAATTACTTTATTAATCAGAAGATCAACGATATTGGTATCGAGCAAACGCTCATGGTGCTCATCGCCGTAGTTATTGCAACATTTCTACTCAAGAACTTGTTTGGATATTTAGCTATGTATTTTATAACCTTTCTCCGCAATGGCGTCTTAAAAGACCTTCGGAATGACCTCTATCGTAAAACAATAGAACTGCCTATTTCTTATTATTCAGAAAAACAAAAAGGAGATACGATCGCTCGGATTTCTAATGATGTTTCGGTCATTCAGAATTCATTTTTATCTATTCTCGAGCTTGTTGTTAGAGAGCCGCTCACCATCCTTTTTACCTTGATCACTATGGTGGTTTTGAGCCCACAGCTCACCTTGTTTGTTTTTATATTCATACCCGTTTCAGGATTTATCATTTCAAGAATTGGGAAAAACCTAAAAAAGAAATCGGACCGCGTACAGCGGGAACAAGGCGCCTTTCTTTCGATTGTTGAAGAAACGCTCGGCGGGCTTAAAATAATTAAAGGATTTAATGCGGAACGGATTTTTAACGATCGTTTTAAAAGATCAACTGAACGGTACTTCAAATTTTCAAATTCTTTATTAAACCGTCAAAATCTAGCCTCCCCTGCGAGTGAATTTCTAGGGATTGTAGTGATCGCCGTGCTGTTATGGTATGGTGGCACTATGGTACTGAACAATACCTTAGAACCTGAAGCCTTTTTAGTGTATATGGGATTGGCCTACAACATTCTAACCCCAGCAAAAGCAATAAGTAAGGCGAGTTATGGCGTAAAAAAAGGGAATGCAGCTGCCGAAAGGGTTTTAGAGGTCATAGAAACAGAGCCAGCTATTAGAGACAGACCAGACGCGATCCATAAGAAAGATTTTACTTCAGAAATGAAAATTGAGAATGTCTCCTTTAAATATGACGACGAATATGTACTTAAAAACTTCTCGCTTTCAGTCCCCAAAGGCCATACTGTGGCTTTAGTTGGACAGAGCGGAAGTGGTAAAAGTACCATCGCCAATCTCATTACACGCTTTTATGATGTAAATGAAGGCACCATTACGATCGATGACTTTGACATCAAGAATATTTCTCAAAATTCACTACGTGGCCTATTAGGATTGGTCACACAGGATTCTATTTTATTTAACGACACAATTAAAGGAAATCTGCTTGTGGCAAAAGAAACTGCAACAGACGCCGAAATCATCGAATCTTTAAAAGTAGCGAATGCATGGGAGTTTGTTAAAGAACTTCCTAAAGGAATTGACACCAATATTGGGGACAGCGGTAACAAATTGAGTGGCGGTCAAAAACAACGGCTGAGCATTGCCCGGGCGGTACTTAAAAACCCTCCTATCATGATCTTAGATGAAGCTACTTCTGCCCTGGATACCGAAAGCGAACGATTGGTGCAGGATGCACTGGAGAAAATGATGAAAAATAGAACTTCGGTTGTTATTGCGCACAGATTGTCTACCATACAAAATGCAGATCTGATTGTCGTAATGTCAAAAGGCAAGATAGTAGAACAAGGTAAGCACCAGGAATTGCTTGATAAAAAAGGGAATTACTTTAGTCTTGTAGAAATGCAATCGCTGCAATAGAAAAGAAACCAAACCTATATAAATAAATAAAGAGCAGTTTGGGACTGCTCTTTTCTTTTTTAATGCCATTGCTTTGGGGCTTGCAATGTCATTAACTACATAAGTATGGTTCAAATATAAAAGATTTTTTGATATCTCCAAATAAAAAAACGCATTTAATCTAAAATATTTACACTTTATCGGTATTTAATTAAATGTAAATGGACTTTTTCTTACAGAATATTAAAAAATAAAGAACGAGCCAGCCCCCGCTTAGGCTCGTTCTTAGCTGTTTTTACTACAATTGGAGCTGATAATAAAAACATTAATTCTATTTCTTATGAGATAAAAATATGAAGAATTTTCCTACAAATAAAATAATTAGCACTTTTTATCGGTAATATTTGCATTTTATCGTCTTTTTACATAAAACCATCTTATTTCAATTAAATAGATTAAACCTTTTGGTACTTTAAAAGTCTTACCTTTAAATACTAATAGTGTCTACATTGGTTCAAGAAGAAGAATTAGTTGAAGCGTTGCAATCTAAGCAAATGCAAGAAAATGCCTTTAGGGAACTCGTTTCCCAATATAAGGAACGCTTGTATTGGCATGTTCGTAAAATGGTGTTAAGTCATGATGATGCTGACGATGTATTACAAAATACATTTATAAAGATCTATAAAAACATTGCCTCATTTAAAGGAGATAGTAAACTCTATACATGGATGTATCGAATTGCCACTAATGAAGCAATCACGTTTCTTAACAAAAAAGCAAAACGAAAGAATACTACGGTAGCTGATGTTAAAGACAATGCGATTAAAAACTTACAGACCGATGTTTATTTTGAAGGTGACGCCATACAATTAAAATTACAAGAAGCGATAGCTACCCTTCCCCATAAACAACAACTGGTCTTTAATATGAAGTATTTTGAAGAACATACGTATGAAGAACTATCAGAAATATTAGAAACTTCTGTAGGGGGATTAAAGAGCAGCTATCATATTGCAGTAAAAAAAATTACAGCATACGTAAAATCAAATGAAACCTTTTGAGCTTTTTTAAGTCAAATTATAAAATGGAAACAAACAAAAACATACACGGTTTTAAAACACCCCCAGATTACTTTGAAAGTATAGAGGATCGCCTGTTTGATTCCATACGTGCCGAAGCACTTCCTAAAAGCTCAGGATTTAAAGTACCTTCAGGCTATTTTGAGCAGCTCGATACGTTATTAGTTGAAAGAGTTAATGTAAAAGAAAAAGAAACCAAAGTCATTAGTATCTTTTCAAGATATAGACTGGGATATGTGGCGGCAATTGCTGCTTGCGTCATTCTAATATTTTCAATTTTTAATGAAAGGCAAGCAGAAACGATATCTAATCTTGATGTGGCTTTAATTGAAAGTTATATAGAAGAAGGTAGTCTGGATATAGATACCTACGACGTTTTAGCCCTTTTTGATAATGAAGGGATACAAAATTTGAGTCTAGACAACAATTTAATTGACCAAGATATCCTTGAAGATTACCTATTAGAAAGTTTAAATGAATCTGCATTTACAATTGAATGATATGAAAAAATTAATATTTATGCTCGCATTATTTATGGCCTTCACTGGTTTTGCCCAAAAGGATCGTCATGAAAAAATTAAGGCATTAAAAGCGGCACACCTTACAGAAGCCCTTGATCTATCGACCGCAGAAGCTGAAAAATTCTGGCCTATCTATAATGCATACGAAGAACATATGCACGAATTGCGCAGAACAGAACGCAGTGAAATATATACGAAGCTTAAAGACGGAGGCTTAAATAACATGAATGATCAAGAAGCCAATAAACTTATTGACAAAGCGCTTGAATTAAAACAATTAGACATCAACTATAGAGTTGAAATGCTAAACGCTTTACGAAAAGCCATTTCGCCAAAAAAAGTGATCAGACTCAAAAAAGCTGAAGACGATTTTAAAAAACAACTCTTAGAGCGATACAGTGGTCGCAAAGGAAATAAACGATAATTATTTGTTTGGTTTTTATGAGCCCTTTTAGGGCTAAGAAAGGGGCTCGATCGAGCTCCTTTTTATTCTGTCTCCGTGAATAGTAGTTTGGATATCTTATTCTTACCGCTAGCAAAAGCAACACTGTCGTTTACAAACTCAATGGCATAGAACCCTTCTGTAGAAAGTTCTTTCCAGTTTTCTCCTTGGTCGTTACTATATGAAATCCCGGGAATACCAACAGCAACAATAGCTTTTCCCTCTGTTCCTGGTACAAATCGTACCGAAGAGCGATACCCAGGTCCCTTTCCATTGCTCACTAAATCCCATGTTTTTCCACCATCCCTCGTAATGGCTTTATTGCCTTCATTAAACTCTTTATCATCCCAATTGCCGCCAAAAATAATCCCTAGATTTTCATCAAAAAAATCAACGGAGTAAATTCCTGTCATCACCTTTCCTTGCAGCATTGGCGTATTAAATACTTCCCAGTCTGCCCCTCGGTTACCTGAATGAAATACACGCGCACGTTTTCCTCCAGAAACAATCCAAACATGATCACCATAAATCGCAATATTAGAATTGCTCGCTGCAAAAGCTGCCTCCGCATTTTCTACTTTGGGCAAACGATCGCAAGGGATTTTATTCCACGTATTACCTCCGTCTTTAGTCATAATGATTGATAAACAATCTTCGGTAGGGTCGCCCATGGCAATACCTTCTTTGTCATCCCAGAAAGCCATGGCATCATAGAACACCTTATCCCCCTTTTCAATATACACTTCTTCTATATTGGTCGCTTCATTACCATTATGCCCTATTTTGTATAATACGCCAGGATTTGAAATACTCAAAACAAAAGCCGCGTTCTTGGTAACTGCGATAGACCTAAAATGCAGTAATATGCTATCATATTTTATCGTAGCCAACCGCGGTATTTTCTCATTGATTAAACCCACAATCCCTTTATCTGCAGCAAACCAAACTTTATCTTCGGTCACAGGAGCAATGGCTCTGATGCTTAAACTATCTTCAAAAACAGGTGTGATCCTTACAGAAATGTTTTTTTCTTCGGAAAAAGAATTACAAGAAATAATGAAGAAGCTTAGTCCGATTAAAAGTAAAAAACGCATAGCTTATATTTTTTTGCCAAAAGTAATTAAAACAATTCATTAGTAATACCTTTGCAAACTGAAACAGCAGCAAGATTTCACACTGCAGTTACAAATAAAAAAACATGAGATTACATAGAAATTTAGTCTTCGCCGCAATCGATTCGCTTCATCTAATTTTTAATGAAGAGAAACAAGCAGACAAAGTAATGCGGAATACCCTGAAACGAGATAAACGTTGGGGTTCACGAGACCGTGGTTTTATTGCAGAAACGACTTACGATATCGTACGATGGAAACGCTTATACGCCGAAATTGCCGAAGTAAAAGAACCTTTTGATCGTCCTAACCTATTCAGGTTATTTGCAGTTTGGGCAACGCTAAATGGTATTAAAATACCCGATTGGAAACAATTTGAAGACACGCCTACCCGCCGGATTAAAGGTAGGTTTGACGAACTTTCAAAAATCAGAAAAATTCGTGAATCGATCCCAGATTGGTTGGATGAACTGGGACAGAAAGAATTAGGCAAAAAATGGGAACGCGAAATTGGTGCATTAAATCAATTAGCTGATGTTGTTTTGCGGGTAAATCCTTTAAAAACTGATATTCAGAAGGTTCAAAATCAACTTTCTGACCTCGATATACAAACTGAAACTTTAAAAGGATATCCACATGCTCTAAAATTAAAAGAACGTGCCAATGTTTTTGGGACCGAAGCCTTTAAAGATGGTTGGTTTGAAGTACAGGATGCATCTTCTCAAAAAGTGGCAGAATTTCTAGCTCCAGAACCTGGAGAACGTATTATTGACGCTTGCGCAGGCGCGGGAGGTAAAAGTTTACATATCGCTTCTTTAATGGATAATAAAGGGCAAGTGCTTGCTATGGATATCTATGAGAACAAGCTTAAAGAATTAAAACGCCGTGCACGCCGCAACGGAGTTCACAACATAGAAACACGAGTAATTGATACGACCAAAGCGATTAAAAAGCTTATTGAAAAAGGTGATAAAGTATTGATAGATGCGCCTTGTTCTGGTCTTGGGGTATTAAAACGAAATCCTGATGCCAAATGGAAATTAAAACCAGAATTTTTAGAATCCATCAAAGAAACTCAGCAGGAAATCCTTCAGTCGTATTCACGTATGGTAAAACCTGGGGGTGAGTTGGTGTATGCAACCTGTTCCATTTTACCTTCAGAAAATGAAGCACAAGTAAAAACTTTTTTAGCTTCAGAAACAGGCAAAGAATTTACATTTATAAAAGAAGCTACTATATTGCCAAGCCAATCGGGTTTTGACGGATTTTACATGGCAAAACTTCAGAAAAAAGAAAACAAAAAAGAAAACGAAAAAAATTAATTATAATGATTAAAAAATTACTCCTCCTTTTTGCTATCTGCGCATTGCAGGGCACCTTTGCACAACAAGCGTATTACGATGATGTGGACCTTAGCTTGACAGGCCAGGATTTATACTTTGAACTTCAACAAAAAATTAGTAACGCAAGTGGCTCTTGGAGCTATAGCGATTCGAGGGATGCACTTCCGTTTACAGACGAAGATCCAGATAATAGTAATAATGTATTATTGATTTATGGTTTTCAGGATGATAACAACTGTAATACAGATCGCTCCCGGGACAAAGACAATTTTGGCGGCAACGAATGCCAATACAATAGAGAACATACTTTCTCACAGTCTAATGCAAATCCACCAATGAGCGGCAATACAGGTATCCGAGCCGATCCACATAATCTAAGGGCGAGCGATGTAAGAAGAAACGGGGATCGAGGAAATAAAAAATTGGCAGCTGGTTCTGGTAACTCGGGTGATGTAGCAGGTGGTAATTGGTTTCCGGGTGAAGAATGGAAAGGTGATGTCGCTAGAATTATGATGTATATGTATACGCGTTATGGTGATAGGTGTATTCCTTCTGGGAATGGCGCTAGTGCAACACAGCCAGACAACGATATGCTGCAGATATACCTACAA
>JGI24525J20082_1001182_pt1 | contig 11813 bp, 9 predicted proteins | sample LinPmetageLP50_FD_20082 | JGI IMG/M metagenome (IMG submission 20082) | reverse complement strand
AGGGATTTTAAATTTTCTATTTTAAAAGTATCTATCCATTTGGATTTAAAATAAGCTCAATACGCTCATTCAAATCTTGAAGGTGATATTTACTCATGGTGTCACTTGTTCTGTTGATACCGTTTCTAACCAAACGCTGCAAATTATTAAGTTCTGCGCGTACTACCGGTCTAATATCACTCTGGCTCACCTCCACACTGGTAGCACCTCCAAAACGACGTGCTCCATCTGAAAGATTTTGATCTTCGGTCATTAGATATTCCATGCGATCCACATAGGCACGTTGTAGGTTTCTACGATAGGTGTCGATTGAGTTTCCGCTAGACAATTCACTGAAAATTCCAGTCCTAAGCCCAGTCATCATGTCTATTAAACCATAGGCCTCTTCGCCATTCATAGTTTCATTTTCAATCAATCTCGCCATACGACCAAAGTCCAATATGTTATTTAAGGTACGCACTTGTGTATTTCTCAATCTTTCGACACTTCCCGCATTTTCAACTCTGTTGAATACATTGGCATCTATTAACCATTCTGGAGTCGTAAACAATTCATCTTGTATAAACTGCATGCTTTCTTCTTGACGTTCTGAGGCAACCGGTGTATATACCGCGCCATCTTGGTCATAGGTTTTGTAATATTCATACACACCGCCAATATTAGAGGAAACGTGTCCCATGTATCGATTATACTGTGATAACACCTGACCGTACATTGTTTCTAGATCATCATAGTTTTTACCGTCCTCTGCAGTCCATGTGATCAGGTTGGGTACAATCCGTTTTAAATTCATGATCCCGTAGTTACTCGCTTTTACAGCATCGTCTCCTAAATCTTCAGTTTGAGAGCTAGGATCGATAACGCCGAATTGTTGTCTTCCAAAGCGATAAATAGGATCATCGGCTTTCTCTAAAATCCATTCATCTAAGGTTTCCTTTTCTTCATTCCCTTCTTTACCGATGATTGGCATATAGCCCCATTTAATCGCATATTTATCATACGGACCGATGTTGGGCATTAAGGCAACTCCCTTATCTTCTGGTTGTGCAACATAATTAAAACGCGCATAATCCATGATGGAAGGTGCCGTACCAAATTCTTGTGTAAAGGCAGCATCTCGTAACTTATCAACCGGATAGGCAACACTACTTCCCATATTGTGGGGTAAGCCCAAGGTGTGCCCAACTTCATGCGAGGACACAAAACGAATTAATCGTCCCATCACTTCATCCTTAAAAGCGACTCCCCGAGCGTCTGGATTAATGGCTGCTGTTTGAACAAAGAACCAATTACGTAATAAAGTCATTACATTATGGTACCAGTTGATATCACTTTCTAAAATCTCTCCACTACGCGGATCACTTACGTGAGGCCCATTTGCATTTGGAATAGGTGAAGCTAAGTATCTAACAACAGAATATCGAACATCTTCTGGACTCCAATCTGGATCTTCCTCTTTAGTTGGTGGATCTTTTGCTATGATCGCATTTTTAAAACCAGCGGCTTCAAAAGCTACCTGCCAATCCTCGATACCTTGTTTGATATAAGGAACCCATTGTTTTGGTGTCGCGCGGTCTACGTAGTATACGATTTGCTTTTTTGGTTCTACAAGTTCCCCTCGCTTAAATTTTTCTACGTCTTCATCTTTAACCTCAAGTCTCCATCTGTCTAAATATCTTACTTCTTTACTTTCTTGTGCATCTAATCCATAATCTACCTGCCCTCTAGCGAACCATCCTACACGTTGATCGAAATAGCGACGCGCCATAGGCTCTTTAGGTAAAAGGATCATAGAGTTACTGAGTTCTAAAGAAATAGAGCCCGTGCTTGAATTTGACGGTGGCTCTGAAGCTTCATACGTTTTCACATGTCTTGACTCTACATTTAAAGGATAACTTTTTAAGCTTTCTATATAGGAACGATCTTTATCAAGTTTAGATATTTTATAATCCTGTCTCCTCCTATCAGGAAAACCTAGTGCTTTTACATCTTCTTGAAATAAAGGGGACACATCTATAACAGTAGCCGTAGAGTCTTTACTGAAGGCTTTTATAGGAAAAGCATACAGTACAGGCTCAAAATTAGAATTAACTACTGCCTCGTGAACTGGCAACGAATCTGCAGCCACAATTTGATGTGACACTACACGCAGTAGCACTTTTTTATCTTTTTTTTGCCAGCGTAACACTTGTGTGTTTTGCTTACCACCACCAAAGCCAATACCGTTAGCGGTTTTTGCGATACGCGTAACCATTAGCATTTCGCGTTCAAACAAAGAATCTGGAATTTCATAAAAATAATCTTCTTTAACTTTATGCACATGAAATAGCCCACTATCTGTAACGGCTTCCTTTGTGATTACCTCTTTATAAGGTTTAATGTCGTCTTTATCTTTATCTTTTTTATCAGAAGCAGCCGAATCAGCTTTACTTCCTTTTGCTTTTTTTCCACTCGAGCAAGCAGAAATTGTAAATAACAATGCCACTATTACGGCAGCGTAGTAGAGAATTTTTTTCATTCGGAAATGTTTAGGATTATGATTGTTTCCGAAAGTACAAAAAGAAGCCTCCTAAAACGTTAACAATTTCATAACGTTTGAGGAGGCATTCTTAAATGTAAACTATTTTTTTATTTAATCGATAACTTCCACTTCTATAGTTTGTGGAGTCTCTGTTTTAACTCCTTTAAAAACATATGTATAGACCCACATTAATGTAAAGGTTGGAATTATATCTGTAAATGGTAAAACCTCTTCAATAAATACTACGACCGAAGCTACTTTACCGGCCTCCCCTTTATACATGTCACTCATCTTTTTTGCCGCTAAAGGTGCCCAGATGATATCGAGAAATGGGCCTATCACAGGAATTGCCATAGTTACCATACCAATAGCATCATATAACAGTCCTTTTCTAAATGTTTTATATTTTTCGTTTTGCATTTCTCTTTTTTAATAATTTCTGAAGTATTTCTACTAATAATAACGCAAGAAGCTTGCCAAAAAGTATTATACAAACTATGAGAGATTGCTACTTATGAGCTTTAGGAATTCATTACGAGTTTCTATTTTTTCAAATTGGCCTCTAAAACCTGAAGTGGTTGTGACACTATTCTGTTTTTGTACGCCGCGCATCATCATGCACATATGTGAAGCTTCAATCACTACTGCCACTCCTTTTGGTTTTAAGGTACTATTGATACATTCTAAGATATCATGCGTTAAACGCTCCTGCACTTGCAATCGTCTGGCAAAAACATCTACCACTCTTGGTATTTTACTAAGCCCTACGATATGCCCATTTGGAATATAGGCGATATGCGCTTTACCAAAAAAGGGTAGCATGTGGTGTTCACACAAAGAATATAATTCGATATCCTTTATGATGACCATATCGTTATAGGGTTCGGCAAACATCGCTTTTTGTAAAATAGCGGAAGGATCTTGGCAATGACCCGAAGTTAAAAACTGCATTGCCTTTGCCGCACGCTCTGGTGTTTTTAAAACACCTTCCCTACTTATGTCTTCACCTATTCCTTTTAAGATTTCAGAAAAATTATTCTTAAGATCGTTAGTAACTTCAATATTGTATTCTTCAAAATTTTTATAGGATCCCATTTAGTTCTTTTTAAGTTTATCTGCGTAAAATTTCTTTATCTTTTCAATTTTAGGCGCAATGATATATTGACAATACGGCTGTTGCTTGTTTAAGTTATAATATTCTTGATGGTCTACTTCTGCTTTATAAAATACGTCAAGCGGAGTTACTTCAGTCACGATATCATTTTCAAAAACATGTTCATGATTTAATAACTCTATAAAGGCTTCTGTTTTATTTTTTTGTTCTTCCGTAGAAAAAAAGACCCCACTCCTATATTGAGTGCCACGATCATTACCTTGTTGATTTAAGGTTGTAGGGTCGTGTGTTGCAAAAAACACCTCTAGTAATGTGTCATAAGTTACAGCATCTGGATTATAGGTAATTTTAACTGCTTCGGCATGCCCTGTTCTTCCCGTGACAATTTCGCGATAAGCAGGATTTTTAATTGTCCCACCTGTAAACCCCGATTCCACACTCTCTACGCCTTCTATGCGTTGAAAAACAGCTTCTGTACACCAAAAACAACCTCCTGCAAAAACAATTTGATTCATTATTTTATATTTCTGTTAAACAAAATTACGATATAAATACGCTGAATGATTTTCTGTATTCTTTTTAACTTTTTATTAGTATTTAAAGCATGATAGATTGGTAGTTTTGCGACATTCGCGCAATACACTTGCCACCTAAATATAAAAAGCTTGCTCAATTTCCCTTCACAAATACATTATTTATCACTACTCCTCGTAATTTTAGCATTAGGAACTACCCAAGCGCAAGAAAAGAAAAGCATCCAGGCCGAACGTATTAGCAATGCACCCCGAATCGATGGCCTATTAGACGATAGTGTATGGAAAAGCTTACCTGCTTATGGAGATTTTAATAAATACCAACCCGGCAATGAAGGTACCATCCCAGACGCTTATAGAACGGAAATGAAACTCGCCTACGATGACCAAGCAGTCTATGTGGCGGCATATATGTATCATCCGGAACCTCAAAATATGTTGCGCCAATTCTCACAGCGTGACGACACAAATGTACAGGCAGACCTCTTCACATTTGCCCTCAACACTTACAACGATGGTATAAATGAAACACGCTTTATAGTGACCAGCGCAGGGACCATCGCAGATTCTCGAGTTACCCTGAATAGACAGGATTTTAGCTATGATGTGGTTTTTGAATGTAAAATATCCTACGATGAAAAAGGATGGTATGCAGAATATAAAATACCGTATAATGCGCTGAGATTTCCAGAGGAAGAGGTTCAAAATTGGAGTGTTAATTTTTATCGATTATTAAAAAAAGAGAACGAAACCCATACCTGGAATTTTATAAAAAATGGCGTGGGTAGAGAAACGCAATATAACGGAAAAGTTACAGGAGTTTACGATATAAAACCGCCGGTACGCCTAACTTTATTCCCTTTTGGACAAGCTGTTGTAAGTGATTTTGATGGCGAAACCATAACCGAATTAAGCGCTGGTCTAGACATTAAATACGGTCTCAGTGATAGCTTTACACTCGATGCTACCTTGATACCAGATTTTGGACAGGCGGCTTTTGATGAAGTGACCTTAAACCTTGGTCCCTTTGAACAGACTTTTGGAGAAAACCGACAGTTTTTTACCGAAGGAACCGATCTATTTAACAAAGGAAATATCTTTTTTTCCAGAAGAATAGGAAACGCACCTTCTGGACGTGTAACAGATTTAGCAGCGAATGAAACGATAACAGAATTTCCATCAAGGGTGAACCTGTTAAATGCAGTAAAAATTTCTGGAAGAACTAAAAAAGGCCTTGGCGTTGGATTCTTAAATGCAATTACTGAAAAAACAGTTGCAACCGTTAGAAATGACGATACAAATGCCACAAGAGAGGTAGTCGTAGAACCATTGTCCAATTATAACGTATTTGTTCTGGATCAAAATTTTAATGATAATTCATCTATATCGATAATTAATACGAACGTGACAAGGGACGGTAGTTTTAGGGATGCAAACACAACGGGATTAGTGTTTGATGTATCAGACAAAGGAAACAACTTTGTGGTGGCAGGCCGTGCCATAAACAGTAATGTATCTCGTGTAGATGGCATTAGCAGTGGATTCCTTTCTGAACTTGATATCGCTAAAACAAAGGGGAATTTTAGATACCGAGTTGGACACGATTTTGCTAACACCACTTTTGATATAAATGACTTTGGCGTGAGTTTCAGGAATAATTTCAACAATTTTGTAGCGGGAATCTCCTATGAAATTTTTGAACCTACTGAAATTTTTAATAGATATCGCATTGGTTTAACCGGGAGACATCTTCGTCTCTACCGACCAAGCGTTGAAACCGGAAATAATTTAAATTTAGACGCCTTTTTTTCGACCGTAAATAGACTTGCGTTTGGACTAAATGCCGATTATAACTCCTTAGAAAAAGACTATTTTGAACCCCGGGTCGATGGGCGTTTTGTGATTTTTGAGCCCAATCTAGGCGGTGGTGGATTTGTTTCGACCGACTTCAGGAAAAAATTTGCATTCGATTTAAGGTTAAATTATAGGGCTTGGTTTGATGACCCTCAGCGCACGTATTCGATTAATTTCGAACCCCGCTATCGCTTCAGTGATAAATTGTTGGTCATTTTAGAAAGTGATTTTTCCAAAAGGAATAAAAACTTCGGATTTGTAAACGTGGTGGATACAGACATCTTCTTTGGACAGCGTGACATTACCAATCTAGAAAATACTATTTCTGCCAGTTATAATTTTGATCCATATAAAGCACTTAATCTGAGGTTTAGAAATTTCTGGAGCACTGCAGATTATAGTGACAACATTTTCACAACATTAAACCAAGACGGAACGAGGTCACCAGCAGATTATGATCTTGCAACCAGAGACCCTAATACCAACTTTAATATCTGGAACTTAGACCTCAGTTTTAGATGGCGTTTTGCCCCAGGTAGCGAAGCAACGCTATTGTATCGCAACCAGATTTTTAATCGCGATAAGCTGGCAGGTTTAAATTATACGGAAAGTTTAGAGAACTTATTTAATCAACCACAACAAAACACCCTTTCGCTAAGAGTTACCTATTTTATAGATTATAATAATATAAAATATCTGTTTGAAAAAAATTCATAGTTTTCAGTGTATTGCAATCTTTAATAATATCTTTTCTCTATAAGATTATGTATTTTCACTTTCTGAAAATTGTCTGTACTAAAACTACTTTAATACCATTGTGACCAAATGATAAAAGCGGAAAACATTCATAAATATTATGACGCCTTGCACGTTTTAAAAGGGGTGGATCTTCATATTGAAAAAAGTGAAATAGTTTCTATTGTTGGAGCTTCGGGAGCCGGTAAAACAACGCTTTTACAAATTTTAGGGACACTTGACACGTATTCTGAAGGTTTACTCGTCATCAATGAAACTAAAATATCAGCGCTAAAAAGAAAGCAATTGGCCAAATTCAGAAATGAAAATCTAGGGTTTATATTTCAGTTTCATCAATTGTTACCCGAATTCACAGCATTAGAAAATGTATGTATTCCTGCCTTTATCAAAAAAACTCCAAAGCCTGAAGCAGAAAAACGTGCGAAAGAATTATTATCATTTTTAGGCCTGTCGAATAGAGAAAGTCATAAGCCTAATGAACTTTCGGGAGGCGAGCAACAACGCGTTGCTGTAGCCAGAGCATTAATAAATAATCCTGCTATCATTTTAGCAGATGAACCTAGCGGAAATCTCGACACAGAAAGTGCAGAGAATTTGCACAATTTATTCTTTAAGCTTCGCGATGAATTTGGACAAACTTTTATTATTGTTACCCATAATGAAGAACTTGCAGGCATGGCAGATAGAAAGTTGGTCATGCAAGATGGGGTTATCGTAAAATAAAAACAGTCTTCAAAACTTATGAATAACGAACAACTCAAAGAATTTCTGGAGGAGAAAGTACTGTTGTACAATCAACCCAAATTTATTGAGAGTGATCCTATTCAAATTCCGCATCAATTCTTAAAAAAGGAAGATATTGAAATTTCAGGCTTCCTCATTGCCACCATAGCGTGGGGAAATCGTAAAAGCATTATTAATAATGGGGAACGTCTTTTAGCAATTATGGGAAATTCACCGCATGATTTTGTCCAGAATTTTTCAGAAAAAGATAAACATAAACTTAATGGTTTTGTTCATCGAACCTTTAATGAAAACGATCTCCGCTATTTTTTTTACGCCTTAAAAAATATTTATAATCAACATGGCGGATTAGAGCAGGTATTCAGTAAAAATGCAGAAGAAGATTCGCTACAAAAATCCATACATGAATTCAAAAAGGTTTTTTTTGAACTATCTCACCTCCCAAGAACCCAAAAACACGTAAGCGACCCATTAAAAAATAGCGCAGCAAAACGCATCAACATGTTCTTGAGATGGATGGTTCGCAATGACAGCTCAGGCGTAGATTTTGGGATATGGCATTCACTGGCTCCTGCACAGTTATCGTGCCCGCTAGATGTTCATAGTGGTAGTGTTGCTCGAAAATTAGGATTATTAAAGCGAAAGCAAAATGACGCTAAGGCTCTTTTAGAACTAGACAAAGCACTTAGAAAACTAGACCCACTAGATCCTGTAAAATATGACTTTGCACTTTTTGGTCTAGGAGCGTTTGAACGTTTTTAAAAAGGCATAAAAATGTTCTTTAGTGTTAAAATCTGTTAAGTTTTAATAGTATCTTTACTTTGAAATTATCAGTTCGATAATATAATTTTTTTAGGAGATTTTATTTTGATAACACCCGCAAAACCAGCTAATGAAGAAAAACGATTAGCTGCCTTACAATCATATGGTCTTTTGGGCACCTTGCCTGAAAAAGATTTTGATAGCATTACAAATCTAGCGGCTAGTATTTGCGAAGTACCTATTTCATTAGTTACCTTAATGGATGCCGATGTTAATTTCTTAAAATCACATCATGGCATCCCTTTTAACGAGTCCCCAAGAGAAACTTCTTTTTGCGGGCATGCCATCATAGATGACAATCCTGTATTTATAATTGAAGACGCCAGAAAAGATTTGCGTTTTGCTAACAATCCTGTCGTCAAAGAGCAGGGTGTTGTGTTTTATGCTGGCGTAACGCTTATTAATCCTGATGGGTATGCGTTAGGTACCTTATGTGTTTTTGACACAAAACCCAGGGCTTTATCCGAGCATCAAAAAGACGCCCTTTCTGCGTTGGCATATCAGGTATCAAACCTTATTGAAATTCGTAGGAAAAACAAAACCTTAAATAAGCTTCAGAAAAAATTAAAGAAAAAGAATAAAGAACTTAAGAGTTTTGCAGGTATTGTATCGCACGATATGAAAATGCCCTTGGCAAATATGATCGTAACTGCAGATATCCTAAAAGCAAAATACGACGATAAGCTAGATGCAAAAGGAAAGGAATATTTACAGTATTTAAAACATTCATCGTTTACATTAAGCGACTATATTTCTGGTCTTTTAGCTCATTATGAAAGTGAGAATGTTTCGGTAAAATCGAAGCAAACATTCGATCTCCATACACTACTCGAGGATATTGTTGATTTATTGAATATTAGTATCGACTGTGAAATAAATTTTCCTGAAGACCACATTGAGATTACCTGCAACAGGACTGCACTAGAACAAATTCTCTTAAATTTAATAGGCAATAGTATTAAGTATAATGATAAGGCTAAAATAGTAATCGACATTTCGTTTTCTCAAAACGAGCTCTTTTATAAATTTCAGGTACAAGATAACGGTATTGGTATTCCAAAGGACAAGAAAAAAGATGTTTTTAAACTTTTTGCTACTGCAGATACTTTAGACCGAGACGGAAATAAAGGAAATGGGATAGGTTTATCTACCGTAAAGAACCTAGTGACTAAGCAAGGTGGCAAAATCTCAGTAGCTTCAAAAATAAATAAAGGAACCAAATTTACTTTCACGGTCCCTACGCCTTAATTTTAACAAAACCTCTTTCGCTTTTTCAACGTATATATCCCAATGATTGCCCCAAAAGAACCTGCAAACGAAAAAAATAGGGTAAGTGCCGTACGCTCTTATCACCCCCAAGATAATGTCCTCTCTAAGGACTATGATTCTATCACTTCACTAATTTCTACCATCTGTGACACGCCCATAGCGCTCATTACCTTATTGGATAGTGAGACAAATTTCTTTAGGTCTCATCACGGATTACATTTTAATAAGGCACCAAGAGAAACTTCATTTTGTGGCCATGCCATCTTAGAAGATACAGACCTATTTGTAATTGAAGATGCCAAAGCAGACCCCAGATTTAAAGATAACCCCCTTGTTGTAGAGAAAGGAATTCGTTTTTATGCAGGAACATCACTCGTTAATCCGGAAGGGTATAAATTAGGCACCCTATGTGTTTTTGATACCGAACCGAGAACGCTTACCCCCACGCAAAAAACGACAATCACAACTTTAGCCAAACAGGTAGTAAATCTTTTCGAATTACATAAGCGGAACGATCAATTAGAGGCTGTAGAACAAGAATTAAAATTAAGGAATAAGCGCTTAGAAGATTTTGCAGGTGTCGTATCACACGATCTCAAATCACCCTTAGCTACAATTACTTCGTTAGCCAGATTATTGAAATCTGAAAAACGGAATGCTTTTTCTGAAGAGACAACGAGCTATCTCGATTATATTGAAGAATCTACCGAAACATTAAAAAACTATATTAATGGAATGCTAGCTTTCTACAAGTCTAACGAAACATTAGCAAATTCAAAAATTAGTTTTTCTACCCTCAAATTATTTACTGAAATAGAAGAAATGCTTTTTCTGAATAACAATAATTTTATCTATCCAACTAAGGATAAAATCATAAATGCTAATCATCCAGCCATCATGCAAATATTGGTAAACTTGATCGATAATGCATTAAAGTACAATAACAGTGAGAACCCAGCTGTCGAAATCACACTTACTGAAAGTGACGATTTTTATGAATTTAATCTTACGGATAACGGGATTGGCATCCCTGAAGGTTCACAGGAGATTATGTTTGACCTTTTTAGGGTAACCGAAGAAAAAGACAGACACGGTAAAAGAGGCTACGGTATTGGTCTGGCAACAGTAAAAAATCTGGTCACAAAGCTTGGTGGAAATATACGGGTAGCTTCAGAAAAAAGTAAAGGAGCTACTTTTACGTTTACCATCAAGAAGTAGTGGTATTTACATTGCATTTTTTATCTTTGGATTCTATTTAAAAAAATCAATGCAGTTTAAAAACCCCGAACTTCTTTACGCGCTCTTTTTACTGCTAATCCCAATTTTTATTCATCTTTTTCAGCTGCGACGCTTTCAAAAGGTGGCTTTTACAAATGTTGCTTTCTTAAAAAAGGTTAACACACAAACCCGTAAAAGTTCTCAGCTTAAAAAGTGGCTCACCTTACTCATGCGCCTCTTAGCATTGGCTTGCATTATATTGGCTTTTGCACAACCCTTCACCGCTTTAAAAACAGCTATAAACACCGAGAAAGAAACCGTTCTATATATTGATAATAGTTTTAGCATGCAAGCCAAAGGACCGCGTGGGCCAATGCTACAACGCGCCGCTCAAGATATTTTTGAAAGTATCGAAACAACGCAAAATTTAAACTGGTTTACAAATAACACGTCCAAAAAAAATGCGTCGGTTCAGGAATTTAAAAACGAAATTTTAAACATAGCCCCTTCTAACAACCAGCTCACCCCTCAAGAAATACTACTAAAGGCCAATCAATTATTTTCAAAAAGTGAGACAGCCAATAAACGCCTCATTATTGTTTCAGATTTTCAACAGACTTCAAGCTTCCCTGCTCTTTCAGAAGATATTGGCATAGATGCTGTACATGTTAGTCCTGTGGCTGCTACTAATATTGCTATCGATTCAGTTTATGTTGCGTCAAAGAATGCCGCCAAAACACAGATAGAAGTAATCGTTTTAGGGCAAGGTGATTTTTCAGAAAACATTCCTGTTTCGCTCTATAGCGACGCTGGCCTGATAGCAAAAAGCAGCGTAAATTTTAATAATACCGCCCAAAACACCATTACTTTTGATATTGACAATCCAGCTGGTTTTAATGGGAGGCTAGAAATAAATGAGCATAACCTTCCTTTTGATAATACGCTGTTTTTTAATATTAACACGCCCGAGAAAATAAAGGTT
>JGI24525J20082_1001177_pt1 | contig 11844 bp, 10 predicted proteins | sample LinPmetageLP50_FD_20082 | JGI IMG/M metagenome (IMG submission 20082) | reverse complement strand
AGCGATCCCGGGCTTGCCAAGGAACTGGTGGTTATCTGGCCCGAGACGATTGCCCGGCATCCACCGGTCTCCAGCTTTGTCAGCCACCTATGCCACTGAGCGAGGCCCCTGGCAAGCTATTACCAGGGCAGTTCCTCACCATTGCTGTGCCAGAAGGAGCCCGTGTTTTCCAGGTTCAGGCCCTCAATTCTCGCCGCCAAGCCCTTTGCTGACTCCTCGGGCGTAATCAGTCCGCCGAAGTTCACCATGCGGGTTTGCACATAACCGGGATGGAGCTGGGCCACCGCAATGCCCTTTGGTTTAAGGTCCATCGCCAGGGACTTGCCAAAGGCGTTCAGCGCCGCCTTGGACGCACGATAGCCATAGCGGCCGCCGGAGTCGTTGTCCGCGATGGAGCCCATCCGGCTGGTGATGTTGGCAATTTTACCGCCGTACGGTATCTGGGACACCAGCGCTTCCGCCACCCTCAATGGCGCGTAAGCGTTGATTTCCATCTGGGTACGAATGGAATCGAAATCAATGCTGCCCAGTTTTTCATCCTGCAGCAGGCCGGCATTATTGATCAGCAGGTCGATCGACTGGCCCTTCACGCCGTCAATCAATGACTGAAGTCCACTTGCCGTGGTGACGTCAACAGATTCAATAACTCGAGTCGCCACCTCCTTGAGCTCGGGAGACGATTCCCGACATACGCCAATCACGTCACAGCCTTCACCTGCAAAGTGACGGGCCAACTCAAGCCCGATGCCGCGATTGGCCCCGGTAATCACAACGGTTCTTTGTTCAGGCATGACAGCCTCCTGTTATTGAGATAAAGGTCCGTTATACGGACTCACCACTGCAGTGTTCAACCCTCAAGTTGAGAGAAAAATCGCCGGGCACTGTCGTTGGCGGGAAAGATCACCTCGACCCGTAGCTCCGCCTGATAGTTGACTCTCGCGGGCAGCCCTTCCACTATTTGGGAAAACAATAAGGCAAAGCCCGTGACGCAGAGTTCTTTCAAGGTCGTTATATTTGGCGCTGGCAGTATCGGCTGTTACCTCGGAGGCAGGCTGCTTTCTTCCGGTGTGAACGTGGTCATGGTGGGCCGAAAGACCATGCAGGAGCGCCTTCGAACCTCCCCACTGACGGTCACTGACTATGAAGGGTTTCGCTTCCACAGCCAGCTGGCCGAGCATCAGTATGTGACCTCTGCCGAGGCGGCAGGCAACGCCGATCTTGTGCTGGTAACGGTCAAATCCGCCGCCACCTCCGAGGCCGGCAAACAGCTCGCGCCCTGGGTGAGCGAGGGCATACCGGTGGTCAGCCTGCAAAACGGAATCTCCAACGCAGAGCACCTCCAGGCCGCTATGCCCAACGCCAACGTATTGGCCGGGATGGTTCCATTCAACGTGCTGCAACAGGAGCCGGGGCATTTCCATCAAGGCACTCAGGGCCACCTGATGGCCGACCGGCACCCGTCACTGCAGCCGGCCCTGCCCTGGTTTGAGCATGCCGGGCTCCCCCTGGAACTGCGGCGCGATATCGAATCGGTGATGTGGTCCAAGCTGTTACTCAATCTGAATAACCCGGTCAACGCCCTTTCTGGCGTTCCGCTGCTGGAAGAGCTCTCGCAAAGGGACTATCGCCGCTGCCTGGCAATGGCTCAGAGAGAGACGCTAGAGCTCCTTAAATCGGCAGGCATACCCACGGTAAAACTCACAGGCCTGCCTACCAAACTGATTCCTTCCGTGATGTCACTACCAGATTGGCTGTTTACCCGACTAGCCAAACGGATGCTCACCATCGATCCTGTTGCACGTTCCTCCATGTGGGAAGACCTCCAGGCCGGGCGCCCAACCGAAATTGACTGGATCAATGGCGAAGTGGTGAAACTGGCGGAAAAGCTGGGTACGGACGCACCGGTCAACCGCAAACTCGTGCGACTGATGCATCAACGGGAGGAAACGGAAAAAACCTGGGGTGCTTCTGAATTGCTGAATGAGCTCACCGATCACTCCAGACCATAACCTGCCGGTCAAAAGCGAACACATCGTTTCGAGAGGCCAGTCACACTCCAGCTCATCCCGCCGAAAAAGACAAAAAAACGGCCACTTCCGACCTGTTGCGCTGATCATAATTTGTGCAAGTTGCGAATGAATGGTGTCTCGCCAGGCACCATTCATCCCCAACAACGGAGACACAATAATGAACAAGATCCGACACTGTGACGAAAGAGACACCTCCTCCAAAGGCCATTCCCTGTTTCGACTCCTGGCGGTCACTGCGATGGCCATGGCTATGACAGGCTGCGGCCAGCTGGGACAACTGCTCAGCAATCCCCAGGTCTCTGATGCGGACAACGACCAGGTGATATTCCTGGGCGACTCAATCTTCGCCCTGTCCGGCAAGATCCAGGACGAACTGGAAGCCAAAGCCGGGGAAACCTTCCGCCGCTACACGGTCTCCGGCGCCGAACTCACCGGTGGGTTCCTCGCGCCCTCTGTTGTCGAGCAGTTCGCCACCGCACAGGAGGACAATCCCGACATCCGCACCATGGTTGGTAATGGCGGCGGTAACGACATCCTTATTCCGGCGATTGCCCTTGCCCCATACAACTGCAAAACCCAGTGGTATCAGTTCGGCCGCCTCAGCAGCAAGTGCAAGGATCTGATCGATGATCTGTATGTGGACGGCGTGAACTATCTGAACGAATTGTCCGATGCGGGCGTGGAGAACGGCGTGCTGGTGGGTTACTACTACACCAAGAACGGCCTTTTCCGTCTTAAAAGCATGAAACAGGCGGTCGACTACGGCAACAAAATCCTCGCCAGGGCCTGCGAATATTCCACTCTCGACTGTACCTTCGTGGACCCAAGACAGGTGGTGACGGAGAGCGACATCATCTTCGACGGCATACACCCGGCCGATAGTGGCTCCCAAAAGATCGCAGAGTTGATCTGGCCGAAACTCCAGCCTTTGCTGTAACTCAACCAGGGGGCCGTCAACGACGTTGAAAGGCTCCCTGACAACCGGTGAACAGGAAAATACTTTGTGAAAACATCCCTTTGGCTTGCAGGGCTGGCCGTGGTGATTCTGGGCACGGCCGGCTTTATCCTTAGCCTGTCGACGACGCCCGTACAGCCTTTGACGTCCGAGACCTCGTCCACTCCGGTGCTGCCCGGCCAACCAGCTACATCACCGCCGGCCCAATCCCAGGGGCCATCAGCCCTGAGCAATGAAGACCTTGCAAAGCTCTCCGCGTACGAGCAATGGCTGGAAGACAACCGGCTGCTGTTGCAGGGCATGCCCATGCTCGAACGCCAGACAGCGCTCTGGGAAAAACGGGAGGCACTGTTCGGTGACGAGGCCAGCCGTATATGGGGCGAGCGGGAGTCTCCCATGCATGCGAATCAGGACGCCTTTCAGGCGGAACTGCAGCGACTGGACCAAGCCCACGAAATCACCCCGGAAGAAACCGCGCACCAGCTTAAAACCTCCGTAGAACAGCTTTACAACAACGATATGGCCCGACGGCTTATTGGCCCGGACGTGATGGCTCGCACCTTGTTCAGCCTCGACGCTGTTCAGAGCCACCTCCACACCTTATCGGCAGACGCTCGCCAGGAACGCATCAACAGCCTGCGCCGCCAGATGGGCTATCCGGAAGAAGCCATCAGCCGCCTTTCAAAGCAGGACCAGCAACGCAACGAACGCTGGCAAAATGGCAAAGCCTACATGGCCGAACGAAACCAACTTGCCCGGCGCTATTCCGGAGATCAACTGGATAAAGCGCTGGACGATTTGCGTGCAGAACACTTCGGGCGCTCTGCCAAAACCATTGCCCTTGAGGAACGGGACGGATTCTTCCGGTTTGAGCGAGAGCGGCGATTTGGGGTCAACTGAAATCCGCAATCACAATCGGTGAACGTTTCGTGACGGATCATAACGAGTCGGCTTCTCAGCCACTTTTCCATTCAACGATGCTTTGAAGAAATCCAGAACTTTCGCGTTCTTTAACGGCGACTCCTCAAAGTAGGCGTGGGAATCCCCGACATGAGGCTGGCTGGTAACGTCGATATAGGTCGCCACCCTGGAATCCAGCCGGCGCAGGTAATGGCCAAGCCGGGCTTTCTGCTGTTCGCCCATTTTCAGGCGTGAGGCCTTTAGTGCTCCGTCGTTTTCGTTGATGGTGATATAGAGACGATTGCGGTAGGGAATTCGGTCCACCCACTCGGCGTGGTTTTCATTATTGGTGTCCGCGGCCACCATCACAACGTTATCGAACAACAGCCGATCTCCGCTGTACACCGAACTCCCCAGCAAATGCTTGTAGAGATAGTTCCCCATGCTGTGCAACATCAGATTCACAGTGAACGGGCAGTGCTTCTCGACTTCCTTCGCAAAGTAGCGGTCCCACGCGGCGGCGTTGTCTGCAAACCGGGCTTCCGCACGCGCCTCCAGATCCATCACGTACTGCGCATGAAAGTCGCTCACCAGGGCTTCCAGCTTCTCCAGCACGCGATTGAATGCCCCTACCGAGGCGAGGGCGTCCCGCTTGTCGCTCTTGTAGCTGAGCACGCCGTGCAACCCTCCACCATTGGCGGGCCAACTGAACACAATGACTTCAACGCCGAAGTTCTGCTCCAGCCTTTCGGCACGATCAAGCACATCAGTCATATCGTTGTTGTAACCATGAACAAACAACAGCAGGTTTCTTCCGTTCGGGCGCGCACCAGCGCCGTGGCCGGATCTCTCGATCAGTTTGCGGGCCACGTAGGCGCTCGCCGGGTAGGTATTGTCGAGATTAAGATCGACACTCTTCGCCATTTGCGGTGTGATCTGGTCAGGCAGGATATCAATATGCCAGCGGTTTCGCCGGCGGGATGCCTCCGCCAGCCGCAACTCGTTGGGGCCTTCAATGGGTTTACTGCCAAAGGCCTCACTCTCTGAGTGTTTGCTTTCATCGACGGTTCTATTGGTTACGATATACATGGAGCAGATTCCTTTATGCTTCCATGCCACGGAACGACCTGGTGGCCACTACTGATAGGAAGTAACGAAAAGTTCCCTGACGGCCGCCCTACAACCCCCTATGATGAACGGCATCAGAATTCAATCGCACGGTGGGAATGTTGCTACCCAACACCTAATTAATTAGCAAATTGAACTAAAATGTCAAATCACCACACGGCCCCGGAATCTTGCCCATGCTGATCTACACTCTCTGCGCGATGTCCGTGATTGCCGCCTCGGTTTTCTATCTGTTTTTCTACCGCAACTGGCGTCGCGAGAGACAGCTTCAAACTCCCTTTCCGGAGAACTGGCGCGCGACGCTCGAGTCCCAGGTGCCCCTATTCCCCGGGTTGCCGGCCAAGCTGAAACGACAACTGGAACAGCATGTACAGTTGTTCCTGGCGGAGAAATCCTTTTACGGCTGCGATGGGTTCGAGGTGGACGACACCGTACGCCTGACCATCGCGGGACATGCCTGCCTGCTCATCATGAACCGCAGCTATTCCGACTTCGACGACATCCGCAGTATCCTGGTCTATCCGGATGCCTATCGTGTCAGGGATATTGAGCATGATGGCCTGGTGGTGAGCGAGAGTAACGAGATTCGCGCCGGCGAAGCCTCAAGTTATGGACAGGTGGTTCTGGCCTGGACACAGTGCGAGGAAGGTGCCGTCAATCCTGCTGGGCACCACAACGTCATTCTTCACGAATTCGCCCACCAGCTGGACTATCTGGACGGCACTGCGGACGGCGCTCCGCCACTTAGCGGCGAACAGGCAAGACATTGGCAGGAAACGATGACTCAGGCCTATGAACACTTGAGACAGTCGCTTCAACATCACCAGAAGCCCTGGCTGGACCCATACGGCGCCACCGAACCCGCCGAGTTTTTTGCAGTGCTGACGGAAGCCTTTTACCAACAACCGGAGCACCTGAAAGCGGAACAGCCGGAAGTCTACGAAGCGCTGCAACGGTTTTACCGATTAGACACGGAGGCAATATCCCATGGAGAACGGCGATAAGACAAAGCGTGAGGAGTCGGGAGCAGACAACAACTCCCAGAACAGTCAGGCGCTGATTGACGCCATCAACATGCGCAGCATGTCGCTTATCACACTCACAAGTATCGCAACCCTTTATTTTATTGACTGGGCCCAGGCGGTTCTTTTGCCACTGGTGGTGGCGGTGTTAATCAGCTACGCCCTCGAACCCCTTGTCGCCACAATCAATCGGTTAAGAGTACCCCGCCCCCTGGCGGCGGCTGTGGTGTTGATTCTGCTTATCGGTATCATTGCCGGAGCCAGTATTCCCCTGAAGCAGGAAGCCATGGCTATGCTGGACAAGATACCGGTGGCCATCGAACAGTTTCAGCAGAATGAAGCCAGCCGCCCCAAGGACGGGGAAAGCATGATGGAAAAAGCGCAATCCGCCGCAAAGAAAATTGAAGCCACCGCCAGCCCCGATCAGGGCAACGAAGACGCCTCCCGATCGGGTGCAACGCCCGTGCGCGTGGTGGACGAACCCCTCGAGATCAAAGATTACGTACTTCAGGGTTCCCCGGCAGCGCTGGTGCTGATTTCCCAGTGCTTCTCGGCGTTGTTGCTGGTGTATTTCGTGCTCGCCATTGGCTCGCTGTACAGACGCAAGATCGTCAAAATATCCGGGCCATCCTTCGCACGAATGCGTAAAGCCGCCCGAATCATGAACGAGTTCCATCGCAGCGTACGGCAGTTCCTGTTTGTGATGTTTGTAGGTGCCGTATTTGTGGGCGTGCTGACCTGGCTGGCGTTTTTGGCATTGGGCGTTGAACAGGCCGGCTTTTGGGGTGTTTTGGCAGGCGTCGCCAGTGCCGTGCCGTACCTGGGTCCGTTCCTGGTGCTTATGGGCACAGGTGTGGCCGCCTTTATCCAGTTTGGCGAATTGGAGATGTCGATCATTGTTGCCGGCACGTCGCTGGCCATCACCAGCGTTCAGGGCTATCTGCTGACGCCCTGGCTTACCAGCCATATCTCCAGCCTCAACGCGGTTGCCATCTTTATCGGCCTGCTGTTCTGGGGCTGGCTCTGGGGACCCGTAGGCCTCGTGGTTGCCACTCCAATCCTGATGATCGTCAAGTCATTATGCGACCATGTCGTTAACTTGCGCCCGGTCGGTGAACTGCTAGGAAAATAGACGCCCCATTCACTCATTCATCGCTTAATAACAACAAAGGAGACACACGATGTTCGACAGTGAAATCCCCCTGATGGATATGTTGTTCCGACTTTTGGCCGCGGCTGGGCTGGCCCTGTTACTGGGGCTGGAAAGGGAATTGAGAGGCAAAGCGGCAGGCCTGCGCTCCCACATGCTAGTGTCATTGGGGGCCTCGGCCTTCATTATGATGGGGATTCATATCCTGTTCGCCACGGCCGAGGGCGACCCCTCGGCACGAATCGATCCCACGCGGATCGTTGAGGGTGTCATCGGCGGCATCGGTTTTCTGGGTGCTGGCAGCATTATTCAGAGCCGTGGCAGTATTCAGGGTATTACCACTGGTGCATCCATCTGGACAGCGGGCGCAGTTGGCGTTGCGTGCGGCATCGGCAACCTCGCCCTGGCCGGCATGGTCACGGCGCTGGCGCTGATCATCATGGTGGTTCTTGGCCGGTTCGAGCACGAAGTCATTAACGATAATTAGGTCATTAACGATAATTAGGCCATTAACGATCACTGATCCGGCCAAAACGGGAGGTCAGAACGCAGCTGTCGACAGCCCGGCCACCCACTGGATCATTGGCGAGGGATAAACACCCAGCACCAGGATCAACACGGCCACGACCAGCAGCGTCAGCCCACCAATGCGGTTACCCCAGTCGTTGGTGGCGTCCATCCGGCGCATGCCGGGTTCCGGCAGGTACAGGGTCACCATCACTCTCAGGTAGTAGAACAGGCCAATGGCACTGCCTGCGACGATACCGCCCACCAGCCACCAGCGGTTTTCAGCAACCCCCAGTGCCAATACATAGAACTTGCCGATAAACCCCGCCGTGAGCGGGATGCCAGCCAGGGACAGGAAGCTCACGGTCATCACGGCTGCCAGCCATGGACGGCGCCAGAACAGCCCACGGTAATAGTGCAGTCCGGCGGCATCTTCACCACTGAATGGGCTGGACAGCTGGGTAACCACGCCGAAGGCTGCCAGTGTGGTGACAAGGTAGGTCACCAGATAAACCCCCACGGTTTCTACTGCCAGTGCCCCACCTGCAACGATAGCCACCATCAGGTAGCCAAAATGGGCAATGGAGGAATAGCCAAGCAGTCGCTTCAGGTTGGATTGGAACAACGCCAACAGGTTGCCCCCCAACATGGTGATCAGGGCCANCAGTGTTATCAGCGTGTTCAACCAGTCGCTGTTAAACACCGGCGCAACGGTCACCAGACGCAGTAACAGCACGAACACCGCCAACTTGCTGACCGTGGCGAGGAAAATGGTGGCCGGCGCAGGCCCACCCTGGTAAACGTCCGGCGTCCAGAGATGAAAGGGAACAATGGAGAGCTTGAAGCCAAGCCCCACCAGCATCAACACAGCCCCGGCCAGCGTCCATGCATCGGAGGTGTTTGCCAGCCCCGTCGCCAGGCCCGCCAGGTCGAGATGCCCGGTACGGGCATAGATCAACGCCATGCCAAACAACAGGAACGCCGTCGCGGCCGCAGACAAAACCAGGTACTTGATGCCGGCTTCCAGAGACCGTTCTGCCCGAAAGCTATAGGCCAACATGCCGTAGAGGGGCATCGACAACAGTTCCAGGCTGATGAACAGGGTCGCCAGATGGTCGCTGGCCACCAGCCCCAGTGCCCCGGTCACCGCACACAAGAGCAACAGGTAAAACTCTTCCTTGGGGCCAATGTAACCGGTCAGGTAATGATGACTCAGGGCGACCGTGACCAGCGCACACAACAGCACCAGCACGCTGCCCATTAACGCCAGCCCATCCATAGTCATCAGTGGCGGCGATGACAATGCTGTGGAGGCCACAGGCACGCAGGCCAAAGCCAACACCAGCCCAATGGCCGAAACCAACGCTGTGGCACCATGGTGCCGCTGCCAGGCTACGCCAAGCATGACGATCACCGCGGTGGCACCAACGACGATCAGTGGTATGAGTGCAACCAGATTTGCCAGGGTCAGCATCAGTTCACCTCCCCTGCGCGGCTGGCCAGTTCTGCCCCNGCTTGCTCAAACAGCTCGGCAGCCGGGCCCGCTATCGGGGCGGTAATGTCGAGTATTGGCTGAGGATAGAGCCCCACCATCACCGTCAGCACAAGCAGCACCAACATCATGCCGTATTCTCTCGCGTCCGGCCCTCTCAGGGCGCCCTGGCGGTATTCCGGGCCATAATGCACCCGCTGCATCAGCAGCAGGGAATATATCGCCGCCAGCACCAGCCCCACGCTGGCGATCACCACGACGACCGGTGCACTGGGGAAGGTGCCAAACAGCACCATGAATTCACCCACAAAATTGGCGGTGGCGGGCATACCCAGGGAGGCGGCAACGAAACACAGGGTAAAACCGGGCAGCACCGGGATTCGACCCCATAAGCCGCCCATGATCCGCATGTCACGGGTGTGAATGCGCTCATACAGTTGGCCGCTGAGAATAAACAGCCCGGCACTGGAGAAAGCATGGGCCACCATGAGGATGATCGCGCCCTGAATCGCCAGTTCCGAGCCTGAGTACAGGGCAATCAGCACGAAGCCCATGTGGGAGATACTGGTATAGGCGATCAGGCGCTTGATGTCCTGCTGACCACACGCCAGTACGGCGCCATAGATAATGCCCACCAGCCCGAGTGTCATGGCGACAGGCGCAAACGCCTGGGACTCTTCCGGGAACAGCGGCAGCGCAAACCGCAGGATGCCATAGGCGGCGGTTTTCAACAGAATACCGGCGAGGTCGACACTGCCGGCGGTCGGCGCCTGGGCATGGGCATCCGGAAGCCAGCCGTGGAATGGCACCACCGGCAGCTTCACGGCAAAGGCGACGAAGAAGCCCAGCATCAGCCACGGCGCCAGCGCCTCCGGGACATCAGTATCCAGCAAGGTATCGTAGCTGAAAGACAGTTCGCCAGTGTTGGCGTAATGCACGAACACCAGTGAGAGTATCGCCACCAGCATGAGCAGGCCACTGGCCTGGGTGTAGATAAAGAATCGGGTAGCTGCACGAATCCGGGTCTGCCCTGCCGAGCCGCTGTGCCCCCAGAGCGCAATCAGGAAGTACATCGGCACCAGCATCATTTCCCAGAACAGGAAGAACAGGAACAGGTCCAGCGCCAGAAATACGCCTACAACACCACCGAGGATGAACAGCAGGTTCAGGTGGAAAAAGCCCACACGGTGGTCAATCTCGTGCCAGGAACAGAGCACGGCCAGTGCGCCGAGGAAGCCGGTCAACGCCACCAGGATCAGCGACAGGCCGTCCATCGCCAGATGAATCTCAATACCAAAACGCGGGATCCAGGACGTTCTCCATTCCAGCAGCCAATGCCTGGTGACCTCACCCGGCAACGCAAAATCACCGGTTACCCAGAGCACCAGGCTGATAACCAGAACAAACAACATGGTGGCCAGCGCTATCCAGCGAGGCGCCCTGTCGCCCCAACGGTCCGCCTGCCAGCACAGCAGCCCACCCACAAACGGGATCAGGATCAGCCACACAAGGATCATGCTACCCCTCCCGGCAACACCGCCAGAGCCAGCAGGATGATCGTGGCGCCCAGTACCATCACCAGGGCGTAGCTGCGCACGCGACCGTTCTGGCTTTTCACCAGCCCGGCGTTAAGCGCACGCGCCAATAGCGCTGGCAGATTCATCACCAGGTTCACCAGATCCACCCTCAGAACCTTTACCATCCACTGCCAGGGCTGCACCAGCACCCGGTCAAACAAGGCGTCAAAACCCCACGCATGGTGCCAGAGTGTCCACAGACGAGCGCCTATGCCCTGCCCGACCTGTTTTGCAAGCCAGTCACGCCGCCAAAGGAACAGCCATGCTGCCAACAGCAAACCCGCGATAGCTGCGCCCATGGCAAGCACCTGCAACAGGGTGTGGCCGGTTTCCGCTGCTTCTCCGGGTGCATCCGGGAAGAGTCCGCCAAGGCCCGGATAGAGCCAGGCGCCGATAAAGGTCGACAACGCCGCCAGCACCATCAACGGCAGGTGATGAGTCAGTGGGTTGGTGCCGGGTTCCGGATGGCGGGCGTGGTCGCTTCCCTGGGCTCCATGAAAGGTGCCCAGGATCAGTCGAACCGTATAGATGCCGGTCAACACCGCGCCCAGCAATCCAACAATCAATAGGCCGGTCTGGTCAGCCGCCATTGCCTGCCACAGGATTTCGTCCTTGCTGAAAAAGCCAGCCGACACCAGTGGCAATGCCACCAGCGCCGCGCCGCCCACGAGGAAGCCACCATAAGCCACGGGCAGCTTGCGCCAAAGCCCGCCNAGCCGCCGCATGTCCTGTTCGTGGTGGCAACTGATGATCACTGCCCCNGCAGACAGGAACAGCAGGGCCTTGAAGAAGGCGTGGGTCACCAGATGGAAGATCGCAGCATCGAACGCGCCTACNCCNAACGCCACGAACATGTAGCCAATCTGGCTCATGGTGGAGTAGGCCAGCACGCGCTTGATATCGGTNTGGGCCAGAGCCGCAAAGGCCGCCAGCAGCAGAGACACCGCNCCGATCACGCCGACCAGCAGGAGCACATCCGGGGCCAGCAGGAACAGGCCATTGAGCCGGGCAATCAGGTACACGCCCGCCGTGACCATGGTCGCCGCGTGGATCAGCGCTGACACCGGCGTGGGGCCAGCCATG
>JGI24525J20082_1001169_pt1 | contig 11884 bp, 11 predicted proteins | sample LinPmetageLP50_FD_20082 | JGI IMG/M metagenome (IMG submission 20082) | reverse complement strand
CATCCATAAAAAGGAACTGCCCATTCATGATCTTCTTCTAACATGGGTATATATTCCTGAGCGTAAAAATTAGTAGTCATTAAAATCGTAAAGAGAAGTAGTATTTTTTTCATGATAGTCTAGTTTCTATCCTAAATATACTAAATTTTTTCCCTAAGATATGCCGCGGTATAAGACTCCTTGTTTTTTGCAACTTCCTCGGGAGTTCCATGTGCGATTACTTGCCCACCCGTAGTACCGCCATCCAGACCAAGGTCAATAATATAATCGGCACACTTAATAAGATCTAAGTTGTGCTCTACCACAATTACCGTGTGTCCTTTTTCTAATAATGCGTTAAAGGAAGCCAATAGTTTTTTGATATCATGAAAGTGAAGTCCGGTCGTAGGTTCATCAAAAATGAAAAGCACTTTGTCCTTTGTATTTCCTTTGACTAAAAACGAAGCTAACTTGATACGCTGTGCTTCACCACCAGACAGGGTAGAGGAGCTTTGTCCTAATTGCACATACCCTAACCCAACGTCTTGCAGGGGTTTTAGTTTATTTACAATTTTAGACTGATTGTTTTCAGTAAAAAAACTGATGGCATCATCTACCGTAAGACGTAAGATATCGTCTATATTTTTTTCACCAAATTTAACCTCGAGTACTTCTTTTTTAAAGCGCTTTCCATTACAAGTTTCACATTCAAGATGAACGTCGGCCATAAATTGCATTTCGATAGTAACCTCGCCTTCCCCTTTACAGGTTTCACAACGACCACCATCCACATTAAAGCTGAAATGCTTCGCTTTATAGCCTCTAATATCACTTAACTTTTGAGAAGCATACAGGTTTCTAATATCATCGTACGCTTTAATATAGGTAACAGGATTGGACCTACTAGAACGACCGATTGGGTTTTGATCTATAAATTCAACATTTTTAATCGCACTGAAATTGCCCTCTAAACTAGAGAATTGCCCTGGTTTTTCACCAAAACCTCCTATGTGCCTAGAAATAGCTGGGTATAATATTTTTTTAACGAGTGTACTTTTTCCACTTCCAGAAACGCCCGTTACTGCTGTAAACGCTCCTACAGGAAAAGAAACATCGATATTTTTTAAATTATGATGTCTCGCACCTTTAATTTCTATTTGATTTTTGGGGGTCCTTCGTTTTTTTGGAACTTTGATCTCAAGACTTCCGTTTAGATATTTTGCGGTAAGCGAATCAGATTTTAAAATTTGAGCGTAATTTCCGTGGGCGACCACTTCTCCTCCGAAGGTTCCTGCCTCGGGACCGATATCTATTATTTCATCGGCAGCTTTCATAATGTCTTCATCATGCTCTACTACAATCACCGTATTACCTAGGTCACGTAGCGACTTTAATACTTCAATTAAGCGCTCTGTATCTTTAGGATGAAGCCCAATACTCGGTTCATCAAGAATATACATACTGCCAACTAAGCTACTTCCTAACGAAGTGGCCAGATTAATTCTTTGGGATTCACCCCCAGATAAGGTGTTCGATTTTCGGTTTAGAGTTAAATAGGTGAGTCCGACGTCCATTAAGAAGCGAAGTCGGTTGTTAATTTCTAGAAGCAATCTTTTTGAAATGTGTGTGTCGGCTTCATTCAGTTGTAAATTTCCAAAAAAATCAGCTACTTGGTTTAATGGTAATTCTACCAATTCTTGAATTGCCTTGCCACCTACTTTTACATAACCCGCTTCGGGGCGTAATCGTTTTCCTTTACAGGTGATACACTTCGTTTTTCCGCGGTAGCGTGAGAGCATGACGCGATTTTGGATTTTATAACTTTTCGATTCCAGGAAAGAGAAGAAATCATTGAGACCGTCAAAGTCCTTGTTACCTTCCCAAACCAATTGTTTTTGAGCTTCAGTAAGTTCAAACCAGGGTTTGTGAATAGGGAAATCAAATTTATAGGCATTGTTAACCAATTGATCACGGTACCAACCCATACTGTCACCCCGCCAAGGAAAAATAGCGTTTTCATAGACAGAAAGTGCTGTATTAGGGATTACCAGGTCTTCATCAATACCAATAACATCTCCATACCCTTCACATGTAGGACAGGCTCCGTATGGATTATTAAAACTGAAAAGATGCACATTGGGTTCTAAAAAAATAACGCCGTCTGCTTCAAAGCGGTTATTGAACTCTTTTATCTTACCAGTTCCTAGATTTTCAATATATAGTTCTCCTTTACCTTCAAAAAATGAAATTTCTACAGCATCTGCCAATCGATTAAAATAGTCCTCATCATCTACTTTAGTAATAACCCTGTCTACCACTAACTGAATATCCTTGGGAAGTTTTTTATCTTTTAGTTCGTCTATACGAGTAACTTTATCTTTAATTTTTACACGCGAATAGCCTTGTTGAGCCAGTGCCTGTAGTTTGTTCTCCATACTGCGACCTTCTTCCAGCAAAATAGGAGTAAGGAGTAAGAGTTTTTCGCCTTCTGAAAAGGTTTTTAGGTACTGCATTACATCGCTAACGGTATCTTTTTTAACTTCTTCGCCCGAAATGGACGAAAAAGTTCGGCCAATACGCGTATATAATAACTTAAGGTAATCATAAATTTCGGTGGAGGTCCCAACGGTTGAACGGGGGTTGGTCGAATTCACTTTTTGTTCAATAGCAATGGCAGGTGCGATACCCTTAATACTGTCCACTTTAGGTTTGTTGAGTCGGCCTAAAAATTGACGCGCGTAGGAGGAGAGGCTTTCAACATAGCGTCGTTGTCCTTCAGCGTAGAGGGTATCGAATGCGAGGCTCGATTTTCCACTTCCAGAAAGTCCTGTAATAACCACCAATTTGTTACGCGGAATGGCTACAGAAATATTTTTTAGGTTATGAAGTTTTGCACCCTTTATAAGGATGTTTTTTTTGGTATCTAAAGTATCGATATTCAATTTTATTTTCTATTTTTATGCAGCTAAGTAGCAAAGATACTATATACATTTTTGCCTTGCACGAAAGCTGAAATTATATTTATTTATAGAAAAGTTTAACTTTTTTTTGCATACTTGGAATGTTTCTTGTTATATTTACCGACGATAACGTCATAACCAAAATTTATTGCCTATAGCATATTACTACTTTAAAAATTTTTTTTAAGAGCAACTAACCATCCAAATCATTAGTTGTTTATTTTTAAAAGTATTGATATGAAGCAAAGCACACAAACAGATGCGGTTCTTGTTAGCGCGTATATGCACGGCGATGAGTCGGCACTTTCCACTTTAGTTACAAGACACAAGCAAAGAATTTACAGTTTTATTTATTCTAAAGTTTTTGATAGGGATATCTCTGAAGATATTTTTCAGGATACTTTTATAAAAATTATTAAATCCTTAAAAAGAGGGGCTTACAACGAAGAAGGTAAGTTTCTTCCTTGGGCGATGCGTATTGCGCATAATCTTGTGATCGATCATTTTAGAAAGAACAACAGAATGCCCAAGTTTGAGAACAAGAACGATTTTAATATCTTTTCTGTTCTTTCAGACAATTCGTTAAACATAGAAAAGCGTATGATTAAAGGGCAGGTAGAAGATGATGTGCGCCGTTTGATCCAAGAGCTGCCGGATGACCAAAAAGAGGTGCTCATTATGCGTATGTATAAGGACATGAGTTTTAAAGAAATTAGTTTACAAACCGGTGTGAGTATTAATACGGCACTTGGTAGAATGCGGTACGCACTCATTAATTTGAGAAAGGTGATAGAAAAACATAACATCGTACTAACTAATTAATTAGCCTGCATACAATAAAGTGATTTTTGTTGCGTTACTAGTAAACATTAACCCACAAAATTACTCTTTATGCAGAAAATGTACTCAAAAAAATCACGTCAGGAATGCGTGAATGAAAACTTAGTTCCAAAAGAAGAGACTATACGGTTTCTTCTGGATTACTCTAAGGCTTTAAGTGTTATAGATTACCATAAATTGAAGTTTGAAGCGCTTCTAAACTAAACTTTGGAAAACCCCGAAAGACACCAATTTCGGGGTTTTTTTACGTCTTGTTGGGATTACTTTTTACTCTTCTTTTTTTCATACGCAGCCAAAACAGTTTTTCTCCCAATGGTCTTAGTGATCACATCCTTATCCAAGTCCCAACCTCGAGCAGGCGAATATTGACGTCCGTACCAGATGATCTGTAAGTGCAAATCATTCCAAATCTCTTTTGGGAACAACCGTTTTGCATCTTTTTCGGTCTGTACTACGTTTTTACCATTGGTCAATCCCCAACGGTACATAAGACGATGAATGTGGGTGTCTACAGGGAAAGCAGGAATGCCAAATGCCTGGCTCACTACCACACTGGCCGTTTTGTGCCCTACAGCGGGGAATTCTTCTAATGCAGCTATATCTTGCGGTACTTGCCCATTGTATTTATCAATCAATATATGTGATAGGCCGTGTATGCCTTTCGATTTCATTGGCGATAACCCAACGGGTTTTATGATTTCTCGGATTTCCTCTACGGTTAATTTGATCATATCGTAGGGGTTATCTGCAATTTCGAAAAGCAAAGGCGTAATTTTATTTACCCGTACATCGGTACTCTGGGCAGACATCAATACGGCGATAAGCAGCGTGTAGGGATCTTTGTGTTCTAATGGAATGGGTATCTGCGGGTAAATGTCTTGTAATGTATCAATAACGAATTGTACTTTTTCTTTCTTGTTCATTCTTGTTTATTATTTTTCATTTAATGAGGCAAATCGCTATCTCTCTAAATTCTCTACCCACCTCATAAAACTTAATTCCTAGGAAACAAGTTCCCTAATCCCCCATTCAACTAGTTTACTTTTTCACTATTTTCTTGTACTTTTAAACAAAAATAAACAAATGAAAACTCTCAAAGTAGGGGATGCCGTTCCTAATTTCACGGTGAACGATCAAGATGGTAATGCAATATCGCTAACCGATTATAAAGGTAAAAAACTAATTGTTTTTTTCTATCCAAAAGCAAATACACCTGGATGTACAGCAGAAGCTTGTAATCTTCGGGATAACTATACCGAACTCCAAAAAGAAGGATACGAACTGCTAGGCGTAAGTGCCGATAGTGAACGTAAGCAAAAGAATTTTAAAGAAAAATACGATTTTCCATTTTCATTATTGGCAGATGAGGATAAAGAAGTCATCAATGCCTTTGGCGTTTGGGGCCTTAAAAAGTTTATGGGTAAGGAATATGATGGCATTCACCGCAAAACTTTTGTTGTCGATGAAAAAGGAAAAATAGAAAAGGTAATTGACAAAGTAAGAACCAAAGACCACGCGGCCCAGTTGCTTACGTAGTTTTTTGGGTTGCGGCCTGGTTTAAATGAAATAGCTTTTTGTCCTTGATGATTTCTGAAACACCTTCGGGCAACATCTGTTCCCAATCGTCTTCACCAGATTCGATTTTATGTAACACTTCCCTAGAGAAAATATTGAGGATATCGGGATTAAAATCTTCGATATCTACCACTTTTCCATTGTATTTAAAGAATTTGTACAGCTCTTTCATACGTGGGTGTACTTTTAAGTTTTCGCTGGTAGTATATTCGCCAGTTTCTGGATCGCGCATTGGATATAAGTATACCTTAAGATCTTTAAAGAATAGTTTACCAAAGGCTTCCAAAATTCCTCCACTTAAATGACGATAATACTTTTCATCAAAAATATCCACCAAATTATTGACGCCCATAGCAAGACCTAAGCGCATTTTTGTATATCGTGAAAAGTATTCCACAAGCTTATAATACTCTTGAAAGTTTGAAATCATCACCGTATGACCAAGGGAGCAAAGCAGTCTTGCTCTATCCATAAAATCTTCTTCATCGATTTCTCCTTCTGCCCGAAGGTTAGAGAGTGTGATTTCAAAAACAACTTCGGTACGCTCTTTTTCCACGCGGTTTTCTTTCAAAAATATCTCGTAAGATTTCTCATACATATCGATATTTACCTTCGTAACAGGCCTAAAGCTTCCCCGAAGCGCTAAAATATTCTTTTTATATAAAATACGTGCTGGCAAGATGTTATTGCCATCTGGTCCAAACATAACGGCATCTGTCATGCCATTCTTAATAAGTTGTAAACTCATTAAACGGTTGTCAACATCTTCAAATTTTGGTCCAGCAAAGTTGATTGTATCAATCTCTATCTTATCCTTATCAATGTGGTCATACAGATAGCGCAGCAATTTTCTTGGTTGGTCATACTTATAATATGCGCCATAAATGAGGTTCACCCCCAAAATTCCAAGCGTATGTTGTTGTTGAATGGCGTCATTCTCATGAAACCTGATATGAAGTAGGATTTCATTGTATTCTTCTTCTTCAGGATCGGTTTGATACTTAATACCCACCCAACCATGTCCTTTATATTTTTTGGCAAAATCGATAGTCGCCACTGTATTGGCGTAGGCAAAGAACATTTTATTAGGATGTTTTTCACGCATGATACGCTCTTCGATCAAGTTGATTTCGTGCCCAAGCATTTTCTTAAGTCGTGCTTCGGTAACGTAACGTTGGTCTTCTTCGATCCCATAAATGGCATCACTAAAGTCTTTATCGTAAGCAGACATCGTTTTGGCAATAGTACCAGAAGCACCGCCAGCTCTAAAAAAATTACGCACAGTTTCTTGTCCGGCGCCAATTTCGGCAAAAGTTCCGTAGATATTCTCATTAAGATTTATTCGTAACGCTTTACTGCGTACCGAGGGTATCTGTTCAAATTCTTTATCACCTTTTAGCGTTTCGGGCATGGCGGGGTCTTATTTAGTAAGTATCTAACAAAGGTAGGGAATTGCGTAGGCAAACAAAAAAAATACTGTTATTTTTGTGTGAATGAAAAACCAACTTTCAGTAACATTTTTGGGCACTGGCACTTCTCAGGGAATCCCAATCATTGGGAGCGATCACCCTGTTTGCTTGAGTAACGATCCTAAAGATAAAAGATTGCGTGTTTCGGTTTTATTGCAGTGGGACGACTTTAATTTTGTAATCGATTGCGGACCGGATTTTAGACAGCAGATGTTGCGCGAAAATGTGAAGTCGCTCGACGGAATTTTACTAACACATGAACACAGTGATCATGTAGCAGGTATTGATGACATTCGTCCTTTTTACTTTAACCAAGGCGATATCTCTTTTTATGCGACGGAAAGGGTTTTTAATGCGCTCCATACACGTTTTGGCTATGTTTTTGAAACTGAAAACAAATATCCTGGAGCCCCTACGATTACTGAAATTACTATTGATAAAGAAACTTCTTTTACGATCGGAAACAAAACGGTCACGCCCGTTGAAGCCCTACATAATTTATTACCTGTTTTAGGGTTCAAAATAGATGGGTTTACCTATTTAACCGATGTAAAAACGATGCGTGAAACCGAAATAGAGAAGATTAAAAATACCGAAGTTTTAGTGGTAAATGCCTTACGTGAAACACCACATGCTTCACATTTTAACTTAGAGGAAGCCTTGGCTTTTATAGCTAAAGTAAATCCGAAAAGAGCTTATTTAACGCATATAAGTCATTTGCTGGGCTTTCATGAAACGGTCTCAAAGAAACTGCCAGAGAATGTTTTTTTGGCCTATGATGGCTTAAAATTGGAACTTTAATATATAATTCGCCCTATTATGGGTAATGGATATGAGAAATAAAATATTTATGTATTTCTTTTTTTTTGCAGTACTGTTTATCATTTTTCAGTATATGAACGAAAAGAAAATATTTGAAGATCAGGACAAAAAAATTAAAGGACTTACCGAACAAGTGGCGGAAGCACAAACAATGAACGATAGTCTTGCCAACGCTATGATTCGTGTAGATTATTTTACCTTACAAGGAAATGACAATGCGATGACCTACCTAGAAAAAAGTGGGAGGGAAGCCATCGAGGTGGAACGGCTTATAACTGATGCTATTATCGATAAAAACCTTATTAAAGGAGGTAACCCATTAGTGCCCTATGACGGGATTGAAGGTGAAATGCTGGTAAATAAAACGAAGTTTTTAAACCATAAATGGGTGCTTGCCGATTTTACTGATGGTAAATACTGGGGAGAAATGATCATAGAGTATTACTTTGATAGTAATGGAGAATTGCAATTAAAAGTGATCGATTCTGTTTTATATGCACAATAGCATTGAAAACTTAATGCTTTTCTAACCAGCTTTTTAATTCATAAAAATTCTGAGGTGCTACTCCATGACCTACAGGAAATTCTGAATACGTACATGTGATACCAAGTTTTTTCAAGAATGGTTCTGTTTTTCGCGCCCAGTCTATTGGTATTACTTGATCTGCACTTCCGTGTGAGGTGTAAACGTTCAGTTTAGAAAAGTCATTTTTTTCAAAACCTTCTTTTAAGAGATCTTCATTAATATAGCCACTTAGTCCAATTACATTCTTGATCTTTTCAGGATAATTTAAAGCGACAGAAAAACTCAAAATAGTGCCTTGGCTAAAACCAAGTAATGTCACATTATCCTTATCTACGTTGTATTTTGAAATAATTTCATCGATACATTGTGCTACTAATTCCCGGGAAGCGATGGCCTGGTCTGTATCACTAAATTTACCGTCGTTATTGTCAAAGTGAATGTTGTACCAAGCGTTCCCATAAGGTTTCATTGGGATAGGTGCTTTAAGTGCAATGATGTGATAGTTGTCTGGTAATTCTTCAGCAAAGGAGAATAAGTCGTTTTCATCACTTCCGAAGCCGTGCAGCATGATGATTGCAGGTGCGTTCTCTGGATTTGACTTGGGAGCTTTATAATTATGTTCTAGTTGTAGTTGCTTTTTTTCCATTGGGCAAAAATAACAGAATTACTGCTTACTATCTGTTAGAAGCTCGTTAAGAATAGTAAAAAGAAAATTGAGTAGGTTACTCAGTCCCTTTAAACCATAGTTGGAACTTTTCTCCCAATAGTGGAACGGGCTTTTTTTCTCCTTGTATGGCAGATAACAGACCAAGTACCCAGAGTACAAAAACACCGGCATACAACAACCAGTTGCATACAGCAACCAGTTGAGTACAGGGATACTTATGATAAAATTGAGAAAGATCAATAATAACCACACTACTATAAATAATAGAATAAGCCCTAAACTTTGCCGAATATGATAGGCAATAAAACTATTCTTGCGATCGGTATTCATCACGATGGCGAGAATAAAACCTATCGCCGTGATGTATGCTAAAATCGCAATACTTTTACCTGTTGTAATGTCGTCTTCTTTTGTCATAGTATTAATCTAAAAACCGAAACCAAGTCTGAAATTTTTCACTCAAAAAAGGAATACCAACTTTCTTGTTGGCGATAGCCATTATGAATGAAAATAGCCAAAAGGTAAAAGCGAACCAATAAATGATATCGCCCACTAGCAAATTTATATTTGTTTGCGTAATCACTGCAACCAATAAAATAAGCAACAAACCGAACATGTTTTTAATGTGCCATGAAGCGAACGGATGATTCTTGTCTTTATTCATTGACATTGCGATAAACATACCAATAAAAGTAATGTAGGCAACAATGGCTTTGTTTTTTCCTGCTGGNCTGCTCATAGCTTAGGCGATAACCAATTTTTTATTCGCATAAATTCCGTAGGCNTTTCCTTTTAATTTTTGACCTAGAAAAGCTGCATTTTTTGAGGTNGAAACAATATCATCTTCAGAAAATGTCCAAGCTATTTCAGGTGAAAATAGGGTGAGATCAGCTTTCGCTCCTTCTTTGATTGCGTTAGCTTCAATGTTAAAAGTGCTTTTTAGCTTTGTTAAGCCATTTACTGCTGCCTCAAACCCAACCTTACTATTAAGTGCTCCAAAACAACTTTCTAAGCCAATACTCCCGTAATATGCATGGTCAAATTCGGTTTTCTTGTGTTCAATGTCCATCGGATTATGATCGCTAGTAACGCCATCTATCGTGCCGTCTGTAAGTCCTTTGAGTAATGCCTTGCAGTCTTCTTGTGTTCTTAGTGGCGGCATTAGTTTGTAATTAGTGTCAAAAGTCTCCAACAAATCATCGGTTAAAACAAGGTTTGAAATGGCTACGCTACATGTTACTTGTAAGCCTTTCTTTTTGGCATCTTTTATCAGGGTTACCGATTTTTTTGTGGAAATGGTAGGGATGTGTAGTTTACCTCCCGTATATTCAAGCAGATAAAGATCTCGTATTATTTGCAGTTCTTCCGCTAAAGAAGGGGTTCCTTTTAGCCCCAATTTTGTGCTATTGATTTCTTCGTGTACCATTCCATAAGGAGCAACCGAAGTATCCATGGGAAAACTCTGGACCAGCCCTTCAAAATTCTGGGTATACTGAAGTGCTATTTTGAGTAGGTTTGTGTTTTTAATGGGTTGTTTATAATCGTAAAAGGCGGTTGCACCTTCATTTTGCATATCGAACAATTCGGCCATCTCTATACCTTCACTGCCTTTACTGAGTGCGCCAATAGGGTGGAGGGTAACCGCGCTGCCTGCAGCTTTTGATTTTATAAACTGAATGCTTCCTTTGTTGTCTAAAACTGGATTAGAATTGGCATTTACCGCCACATGTGTAAATCCGCTGAGGGCTGCCGTTTTTAAGCCGTTTTTGATGGTTTCTCTTTCTTCAAAGCCAGGTTCTCCAAAAGAGACGCTAGAATCAAACCAACCTTGAGAGACATATAAGTTGTCTAAAGAGACTTCTTTTACTTCGCTATTCTTTATCGTGGCAGCAATTTTTGAGATCTTCCCGTTTTCAATAAGGATATCACGCTTTTTTAAATGATGCGTACTTGTTGGGTCGATAATAGTGGCAGCTTTTAGGAGTACGTTCATCTTTTGCTATCTATTTAGTATACGTGATCAAGTTTCAACTCTTATAAAATTTCAAAATTAACATTTCGCAGAGCAGAAATAACAATGCAAAAATAGCAAACCATTTCCACAATTGGTTAATGTTATTGGCTTCGGCTATATTTTCGAATAAATTCGCTACAGATTCGTAAACTGTAACGCCTTCCCAGTCGTTCGGATTCGAATAGGTTAGCTGACTTTCCCTTCGGTTATAATTGTAACTTATTTTCTGTAAAGGTTGTTCTTTATTTAAAATTTGATAAGTGCCGGCACTTACCGGCTCTGTTGTGGTGGTTATATCAACTTGATTAGCTTTCGTTTGCTGCAGCGGAATAAAGCTCGATGTACTGTCTTTTAAGGTTAAAATCTCATCCTGGACCAAAGTGACAGGAACCGAAAATTTATTCTCTTTTCCCACTTCATAATATAATTGAGGCAAAGGCAAACTAAGTTTTGCCATATTATAGAGCGTTGGCACAATGAGTGGAGAACTTTGGAAGTTCGAATTTTCAGTATTAAAGGCTGCCGTCGCTACATAAACCCCGTTACGGTTCATGATAAAGGGTTTGTTATCTTCGAATTTTAAGGCAACTGAAGCAGCTGAGGCCGTTGCATAAAACATATTGACTTGTGGATACTGAAAGTTAACGACTCTCTTTTCAAAAACATCCTGATAAAGTGGATGGTCAAAAACAATTTGCGTCACTTTTTTTTCCTGCTGAATTTTTTCAGTAAATGAAGACATGCCAAGGGAAGTAAGCAGGGCGTTATAGCTTTGCAAATCTCCTTGGTCACTCGGGATAAACAAGAAGCTTCCTCCAGAACTCACATAAGAACGTAGCGCTGCAGATAGTGAGCTCGGTATTTGTTTGACTTCATTCAAAAGAACGAAGTTCTGTGAAGGAATACTATTATAATTTACGGTTTTGATCGTTTGTTGTAGGTATTCAAATTCTGGCTGCTCAAAAATACCTTGCAAAAAATCAGCATCAGCTTCATTAATGGATAAAACCTTTATTTTCTCGGGCGTGTTAA
>JGI24525J20082_1001161_pt1 | contig 11946 bp, 11 predicted proteins | sample LinPmetageLP50_FD_20082 | JGI IMG/M metagenome (IMG submission 20082) | reverse complement strand
CCTCCCGCCGATAGCGTTCCCGCAAATACAGCGAGGCGAGCAAGCCGACCACGAAGATCGCCACGCCCACCGCCGCAAACCCAAGCCGACTCCACAGCACGGTGCGGGTACTGACCATCACCTGAAGCGTCCAGTCCAGACGTGGCAGAGGTGTAAGCACCCTGAGGTATTCGCGGCTTTCTCCATCATTGTGGATACGCATGGTCCCTGCCATGTCGGAAAGCCCCCAGGGTGATCCCAGGCTGTCGAAATCAATCGGCGAAAGCTCACGGTCAGGGTAACGCTGNCGAGACTGCTCACTGGGAGCGCCGCCGCTGTCACCGGTAAAGTTCCGGTACAGCCACTCGCTCTTGCTGGACAGGAAACTGATGCCAGCGTCGTCCAACACGACCATTTCCGAATCCCTCAATGAGGCGGGGCGACGCCACTGTGATTCCAGTTCATGCACCAGCACTTTCATGGCGATAACACCCAGAATCTCGCCGCTGTCATCACGGACAGGATGGGAGAAATACAGCCCGCGGACATCGGAGGTGACGCCCAGGGCAAAATAGATGGCGGAATCCCCGCTCGCCATGGCGTCCTGAAAATAGGGCCTGAAATCAAAGTTGCGGCCCACAAAGCTGTCCCTGCGCAGATAGTTGTTAGCCGCAATAGTGGTTCCGGAGGCATCCATAAGATAGACATCCGAACTGCCGACGATGGTCGCCATTCGCTGCATCTGGTCGTTAGCCCGCAGAAGTGTACCTGGGTCACCCGGTGATGCCAGGGCTTCTGCCAACAACGGATGCTCGGCCATCAACTCGGGGATGGGCACATACCGGTTAAGCTCATTGGCCACAAGTTGGCGATAGCGAAACGACTCTTCCACGCTCTCCTGTTCAACCTGCCGGTAGCCATACCAGCCACCCAACATCCATGAGAAGGCCAGAGTCACCAGAAAAACAAGAAACGCGATAATCCGGTAGGACATACACTCCGGTTCCTGAAAAACCGTTGAAAGCCGCTAGAGTATAGCCCTGTCCGGGCCAGGGCAATCGAGTTTCAACTCGGCCGCCCTGGCCCGGACACTCCAGCCGCTGCTGTTCAGGTGCTCGCCGGACGCAGTTTGCTCTGACGCTGCGCCAGGAACGCAACCACCGCCAGAGCAATACCGCTGAGGTCTGTCCATAAACCGCCTTCGATCATCAGCAACGCCGCACCGATCAGCAGAAGACGGGTGATCACACCGGCGGAGGCCCGCGCAAACCAGCCCAGCACACCACCGGACAGCATATACACTCCGAACAGAGCGGTGATCAGTGCGCGGGCGATATCAAACCAGCCGGCATCCATCAGCAAGGCGCCGTTGTAGAAAAACATGAATGGCACGATGAACGCTGCAATACCAATTCGGAACGAGGCCACGGAGGTCTCCATCGCATTGGCGCCCGAAATCCCGGCAGCCGCATAGGAGGCCAGTGCAACCGGCGGGGTAATGGCTGACACCACCGCAAAATAGAACACGAAGAAGTGTGCTGTAAGCGGCTCGATGCCCAACTGAACCAGGCCCGGGGCGACCACCGACGCGGCAACTGCGTATGCGGCTGTGGTTGGCATGCCCATACCCAACAGGATCGAGATGAACATGGCGAAGATCAGCGCCAGCAATTGGCTGGCCTCGGCCACGTCCAGCAGCAACACGGAAAACCGCGCTCCAACACCGGTCAGGGAAATGACGCCCACAATCACACCGGCCGCCGCACATACCACAATGATCTGGATGGCCATGTACGACGCAATTTCCAGCGCCTCAAGGATCTTCCGTATGCCCATTTTGTTGGGCGAGAACCAACTGACAACTGCGGCAGACACGGTGGCAAGCGTACCGGCCCGGATCACTGAGTAGCCCATGAAGAGCGCCACAATCAGAATAATAATGGGCACAAACAGGTAGCACTGCTTCACCATGGTCTTGAGCTTGGGCAACTCATCCTCGCGCATGCCACGCATGCCGGTCTTCGCCGCCTCAAAGTCCACCATGAAATAGACCGAGGCGAAGTAAAGGATGGCCGGGATGATCGCCGCAATGGCAATCTCGGTATAAGGAATGCCGGTAATCTCAGCCATGATGAAGGCGCCCGCCCCCATAATCGGTGGCATGATTTGCCCACCGGTAGAGGCTGCCGCTTCCACGGCCCCTGCCGACCGTTTGCTGTAACCCACCTTTTTCATCAGCGGAATGGTCAAGGAGCCGGTGGAGACCACGTTGCCAGCGCTGGTTCCGTTGATCATACCCATCAGGCCGGAGGCAAAAATCGACACCTTGGCCGGGCCACCCCGGGTGCGACCCGCCGCGGCGAAGGCGAAGTTCACGAAATAATCGCCCACTTTTGACGCCTGCAGGAAGGCGGCGAAGACGATAAACAGGATGATATAGGTCGACGACACGGCGGTGGTCGGGCCGAGGATACCAGCGTCGGTATACACCTGACTGAAGAAGCGCTGAACCGATAAACCAGGATAACCCAGGAAGCCAGGCAGGTAGGGCCCAAGGAAGACATATACCAGGAAGACCAGCCCGATAATGACCAGAGCCAGACCTGCCACCCGGCGAGTCAGCTCCATGATCAGGGCTGTGCCGGCAATGGCCGCGAATGAAATGCCGACCGGCGCAAACGAGGTGCCCGTGGACATGCGCATGGAGGTGTTATAAACCACCAGAAAATAGGCAGCGACCGCCACCGAACACACAATCAGCACCAGATCCGGCACACTGAAGCGGGAGCGCTCGCGCTGGTGAAACCAGCTCATCACGATACCGATCGCACTGGCGGCCAACAGCGGCCAGCCGAAATGCCAGGTTTCGAGGTCAACTGGAACTCTCTGGGTGCCATCCAGGATCATCTGGTGGAATGAAAATGTCTGGTACAGCGCGTATAGGGCCGGCACCAGAGCCACGGCACCGATCCAGGTTGTCCAGCGATGACGTGCGGGACCGTCTTCGGCGGAGACAAAACGGGCACCGGCAAACAGGATGAAGCCCAACACCAGGGCCCCCGCAATGTGGACAATCCGGAAAGACCAGGTTTCCAGCGGCGCAATGTTCAAGCTGTAAAGATGAAACGACGAGTAGGCGATGGCCAGTAACGTCACGAATTTCAGCATACCGCCTTCAAACAGGCGGCGATTGGCCTCAACCGGCTCTTCATCGACATCGTGGGCCAGGACGTGGTCATCGCCAATGTCGTTCACCGGGTGTTCTTCGGGGTGTTGCTTGTCAGTCATGATAGACCCTGCTCACGGGGAAACGGGGCCGGCGGTTCGCCGGCTTTGCTCAGGAGGGCCACCACCGCGACCCTCCTGAGCACACGATGGTTACTGATTGATCTTGCTGTCTTCGATCGTGTAGCCGTTTTCGTTGAACCAACGAGCTGCGCCAGGATGCCAGGGCAAGACGTTGTTCTTCGTGTAGTTTTCCGGAATGGAGTTNTTGGCGGCCTTGTGGATGGACACCATCTTGTCGTTGTTCTCCATGGTCAGCTTGGTAATTTCATACACAAAGCTCTCCGGCATGTCGCAGTTGACCATGGCGAAGTTCCACATGGAGACCACGCGGGACGGCTCATTCAGGGACTGGTAGGTGCTGGCTGGAATGGTGAATTCCGATACCGGGAAATTCGCAGTCACCTTCTTGGCCTCTTCATCCGTCATGCCGATGATGGTCACATCGGTCTGCACTTCCAACTGGCTGACGGCCGGGATAGGAATACCGGCGGCAAAGGCCACCACGTCAATCAGACCATCCTGCAACTGCCCGCCCAAGTCAGACCAGCTACCGTTGCGGCGTTCAAAATTGACGCCCAGGGTTTCCATGATGCGGGGGAAATAGGTGTCGGATGTGGAGCCGGCCGGCCCGAATCCGATGGTGGCGCCATCGGGAATATCAGAGATAGACGTAATGCCGGAACTGGAAAGTGCGGTGACGGAAAACGGCGTTTCATACATGGGAAACATCGCGCACACATTGTCCATTTTCATGCCCGGTGCCAGTGGGCTGTTACCGTCGATGGACTCCTGCGCCGGCCCCATGGTGGTCAGCCCGAACTTCAGATCGCCAGTATGAACCAGCGCCATATTCTGCATCGGACCACCGGTAATTTCAGCACCACCGGATACGCCCAGGTTCTCGGCGACAAAGTTTGCCCATCCGGACCCATACGCAAAGTAGGTTCCCCCCTGACTTGCGGTACCGACCGTGAAGTTATCCGGCCAATCAGACCGGTCCTGAGCAATGGCGGGACTGGTGGCGGCAAACGTTGAGACAAATGCCATGGCAAAGACGGATTGGGTTTTCATAGAGAATGCTCCCGTTTCGTTGTGTTTGTTGGGTGCTAGAACGGAGCCCAGCAGGTTCCGGTTGGACACTTACAGCAACGAACAACAGCAACTAGCAGGCCAGATACGGCAACTAATTGATCTTACATATATTTCATTAATAAAGCCGGGGCAGATCAAGCAGTAGCGGGTAACATTCCACCCATTTCCAGGAAGGTAATGGGTGGAGATCCACCCATATTGCACGACAAAAACCGTGTGATCAGGCTTTACCCTGTTTACTGGAACTCGAGTAGTTCTCCCAAACCAGGATCGCCGCAGCCAGATCTTCCAGCGAAACACCCACGGATTTGAACAGGGTAATGGCATCATCACCGTTGCGGCCAGCATGGGTACCACTTGCCAGTTCAGACAACTCCGCCTGAATCTTGTCCATGGCAAAAACGCCATCGTTCACAGCAAAGTGCAGATCTCCCGCTTCGCCTCTAGCGCCGGCATAAGAGTCAACAAAGACATCAGAACGAGCAACGCATTCGCTGTCGGTCTCACGCATATTCTTTCGGAATGCCCCAACCAGATCCAGATGCGTTCCGGGTTTCAACCATTCACCCTGAATCATGGGCTGGGTTGAGAGCGTCGCCGCACTGACGATGTCCGCCTCTGGAACCACCGAGGCCAGGTTGTCGGCAGCGGTAACGGACTCAAATGCCGCCTGCCCTTACGGTAACCCGAGTACGACCGGGCCAGATCCTCAGCTTTCCTCAGGTTGCGACCATACACCACAACCCGGCGAATCGGCCGCACCGACGCATGGGCTTCAATCAACATTGGCGCCAGCTTGCCAGTGCCCACGACAACCAGGGACTCGGCATCTTCGCGAGCCAGGTAGCGGGCTGCCAGGGCGGAGGCCGCGGCAGTGCGCCGACGGGTCAGCTCACTACCATCAATACAGGCCAGGGGCTGGCCCGTGGCGCCATCGCTCAGCAGGTAAACGCCGCTGATCGCGGGCATGCCGCGATTCGCATTCTGGGGGAAAACGTTCACCATCTTCACCCCAAGATAGCCCGGCTGTTTACCCTGATCTTCCCACGCCGGCATCAGCAGCATCGTAGCCTCCCCGTCCTGACGCTCAACGGCATGATGGTGGCGAGGTGGTGTTACGATGCCGCCAGCGAAAGCACGTTCCAACTGGTCGACAAGCCCATTCCAGGGCAGGTTTTCGGCGACGACTTCAGAGTCGAGTATTTGCATACTTTGAGTTCCCGTTCGGGGTGCCTACAGAGAAAGACGCCCGTGATGCATGGTTTACAAGGGCGAACACCCAGCCACTTTCTTATGTGACAGCAAGCGGTTACCACCGTCCCTGCAAAGTTGCTACGACCCGCCTACCGCCGGCCCGGTCCCGGTGTTCGCACAGATAGATCCCCTGCCAGGTGCCCAGGGCAAGGTGTCCGTCGTTCACGGGAATGGTCAGTGAGGGGCCGACCAGAACACTTTTTATATGAGCCGGCATGTCGTCCGGGCCTTCCATGGTGTGCTCATAGTGGGGCGCATTCTCGGGCACCATCACATTGAAATGGCGCTCCAGATCGCCGCGCACGTCCGGGTCGGCGTTCTCGTTAATGGCCAGGGAGGCGGACGTGTGTTGGATAAACAGGTGTAAAAGCCCCACCTGGCAGTTCTGCAGGGCCGGCGCCTGGGCCAGGATTTCATTGGTTACCAGGTGAAAGCCCCTGGATTGGGGCTTCAGTTCGATAAAGGTCTGATCCCAGATCATGTCCAACCTCGTTTCTATTTCTGCCGGTCGTCCCAGGGATGGACGGGCACCACGTCGTCGCCCACATCTCCTTCATAGCTGCTGCGGAAATAGTCCATCGCCTTCTCCGCCTCGCTGAGTTCGTCAAATCGGGCAATGTGGTAGATCGCCTCGCCCTCGTTTACCAGCGGCAGGTTATTCACACAAATAACAATGCCGGAACAGGGTGATGTCACGGCGGTTTCCGACTCGCCGAACGGGTCGGCTACCATGGCCAGCCTCTGACCTTTACGGACTTTCTGGCCAAGACTGGCAACCGGGCGCATGATGCCATCGGTGTCCGTTCGCACCCACTGCGAGTTTGCCGCCGTTTCCGAGCGTTTCCTGGGGGCCTTGGGGCCTTTCTTGGCGGGAATCATCTCCAGTTCCCGCATCACCCGGATGACCCCTTTCACGCCGCTGGAAATCACCACATCGTCAAATCGCAGGGCCTCCCCGCCCTCGAAGGTGACCACCGGAATATCCTGGGAGTCAGCGTAGGCGCGAAGGCTGCCCTCCCGCAGGCTGGCGTTGATGATAATGGGCGCACCAAAGGCCTCAGCCATACGGATGGTTTCCGGGTTTTTGAGCTCCGCGCGAATCTGCGGCAAATTGAACCGGTGTATGGCGCCCGTATGCAGGTCAATAATGTGGGAGACATTCTCCATGATCTGCGTGCGCAACAGGTAGGCAATGCGACCACCGAGGGAGCCGGTTTCGCTGCCCGGGAAGCAACGGTTCAAATCCCGGCGGTCCGGAAGGTAACGTGTGCGCTGGACAAACCCGAAAATATTCACGATGGGAACCGCCACTAACGTCCCCCGCAAATGCCGCAGGGCGGAGTTGGTCAGCACCCTGCGCACAATCTCGACACCGTTGATTTCATCCCCGTGTATCGCTCCGCAAACCATCAGTACCGGCCCGCTTCGACGCCCATGAACCACTTCAACGGGAATATGCAGTGGCGTGTGGGTATAAAGTTTGGCAACCGGAATTTCAACAGTCTGTCGAGTGCCGGCCTTGACCTCGTGACCGGCGATAACAAACGGCGCCCGAGCAGCCATATCAGCCTCTCCCCTTGGTGCGGGTTTTCCAGGGCTTCTGGTTTTTCTCGGTCCAGTTGATGATCATGCCGGCCACGTTCTTGCTGGTGGCATTTTCAATACCTTCCAGGCCCGGTGAGGAGTTCACTTCCATAACCAGGGGCCCACGGCTGGAACGCAGCAGGTCCACACCGGCCACGTTCAGGCCCATGGATTTTGCCGCCGTGATCGCCGTTTTGCGCTCTTCGGGGGTGATCCTCACCAGAGAGGCAGTACCGCCCCGGTGCAGGTTGGAACGGAACTCTCCTTCCCCACCCTGACGTTTCATCGCCGCAATCACCTTGTCACCAATCACGAAACAGCGGATATCAGCGCCACCGGCTTCCTTGATGAATTCCTGCACGAGGATGTCCGCTTTCAGGCCCATGAAAGCCTCAATGACACTTTCCGCCGCTTTGCGGGTTTCGGCCAGCACCACGCCAATGCCCTGGGTGCCCTGCAGCAGTTTAATAACGACGGGGGCACCGCCCACCATCTGCAGCAGTTCCGGCACGTTGTCCGGCTTGTTGGCGAAGCCGGTCACCGGCATGCCAACGCCCTTTCGGGCCAGCAACTGCAATGAACGCAGCTTGTCCCGAGAGCGGGTAATGGCCACGGACTCATTGACGGGGAAAACGCCCATCATCTCGAACTGCCGCAACACGGCCGTCCCGTAGAAGGTCACCGACGCGCCAATACGGGGGATCACCACATCGAAATCTTCCAGGACTTCCTCGTGGTAGTGAATGCGAGGGTCCGCGGACGTGATGTTCATGGAGCAGTGCAGGCAATCGATCACCTTCACTTCGTGGCCCCGATTGATCCCTTCCTCCACCAGACGACGTGTTGAGTAGAGATGACGGTTACGCGACAGAATCGCAATTTTCATGTTTTCGTCCTTAGGGCCGGCTCGCCGGCAAGATAGGAACATTCAGGAAGAACAATGGCGCGCCTGGCCATTGCCGTTCGACCAAGCAGCATACGGAAACGCATGGAGTCACGATTGGTCAATGTCATTTCGATGGGCCACTCGATGTTGCCGAGCACCAACCGGGTTTCGATCACCAGGCGCAGTTCTTTATGACCACCGGAGTCCGAGACGTTGCGCTCATCCAGAACCGCCGCATCGCACTCCACCACGTGATGTAGATCGTTCTGAACCGGGTGCACCCAAAAGCGGACCCGGCGCTGACCGCTCTCTGTGTAGGGTTCGGTACGGAAGGTATGCAGACAAGAGGTGCGGGCACCGGTATCCACTTTCGCCTTGATCCGGGAAATGTCGAACTCCGGCAAGGCAACCCATTCGCGCCAGCCCAATGCCAGCTTTCCGTCTGTGTCCGGCACCGGGCCGGCTTTTGAGGCATCATCCATTCTGGTCGGCATCCGGGCCTCCCTTGTTGGTTGTGGTTTCCGGCCGAAGCAGCTCCACCCGGAAGGGCTCGGAATGGCTTCCGGCATAAATGCTCGTATGGGGGAAGGGTATTTCAACGCCCTCCTCATCAAGCGTTTTCTTGATGGCCACCATCATCTGGCTACGACCCTCCAACACTTTGTTGCTGGGCACCCAGAACGAGAACTGCAGGTCCACTGAGGATGGACCAAACCCGGTGACCAGTACAAATGCCTTCGGCTCTTCCAGACTCGCACTGTTCTGTCTCGCGAGCTCAAGAAGCAGTTTTTCAACCCGCTCCACATCCTCGGCGTAGGCAATGCCCACCGTCAGGTCCATACGACGGATGGGAAAGCGTGAGCGGTTGACCACGCGGGTCTTGATCAGGGTTTCATTGGGAATACGCACATACAGGTTGTCCGGCGTGCGCAACTTCACACTCAGCATATCAATGGAAACCACCTCGCCAATGGTGTTTTCCACTTCAATAAAGTTACCGATTTCAAAGGGTTTTTCCACCAGCAGGAACAGCCCGCTGATCATGTTGGAGGCGGACGTCTGGGAGGCAAAACCAATGGCAACCGTCAGTATACCGGCGGCACCCAGCACCACGTCGAGAGAGAAGCCGGCTTCACGCAAGGCGGCGACGAAGAATATGGCCAGCACGATGTAGAAAACCAGCCGCCTCAACATCACCGTGTGGTGCCGTGACGCACGGTCCTCCATGAAGCGGGTAACTCCACGGGCCGCAAATGAAGCTAGCACAATGCCAAGAATCAACAGGAACAGGGTGCTGATCCACTTGCCCCAGGCAATGGCACCAAAAAACTGCATCAGGCTGCTTTCAAACTGCTCAATCAAGGAGGTAACTCCGTTTACGGATTCGATGTCGACAATTGGCCGATGATATCAGCCAAATATACGGTCGTAGGCTCGTACCAACCCGCCACGGGAGGTTTGTTCCCGCGCCGGCGAAATAAGCTCGCACTGTCCGGCAGCAGCAATAAGCGACTGGTCAATCTTCAGGCGTGCTGAGTTCATATCGGTTTCGCAGGTCACCGTCACACGCGGTGTCCATAGCTGCCCCTTGTCATTACGATGCAGGGACAGCAACGGGGTGGGCAGATTGAACCGCTCCAGCAGCAGCGGTTCCTGTCGTTCATTGACGATCCGCACCGGGGTAATCGCCCGCCAGGGACGTTTGGGCACAGCTTCGAGCACCAGGCGCGCAAACGTGGCGGCGGAGTAGCACAGCTCGCCTTCCATGGTGGTTCTTCCCACCCAGGTCAACGACGGATCTGCCAGCGGCAGTTCCATCAGGTGCGTGCCTTTGCTTCCAGCCTGGATTCGCATCCACAGGAGGGTGCCCACGTAAATGGTGCACTCACTCTCGGCGGGGATGGTCAGCGGCTGATAGGGACGTATCACCGTAGCAAGGCTGGACATCGCTGGCAGGTAGCAAACCTGACTGCCATCATCCGGCCGTACGAACCGATGAACCTCCAGATCCGCATCGGGTAGCGTGTGGGTTACCCTTTGCTGCCAACGCTCCTGATTGTCGTCTTCGGGCATACGCTGGTAGCGGATCAGCCATTCCTGATCCAGCAGGGTTATCCAGATTCGGGTGTGGCTGAGTTCGTGGTATTGCGTCTGCCCGGGTTCCAATGTGTAAGGCGTTGCCCAGTGGCCATCCTGCATCGTTCGCTGTGTGTCCAGACTCGTCGTCATTCCGGCCCTTTGTCCATAAATTCTTCCATTAACTATAATCCAATCAGCACGTTCCAGCGAATATCCATCCGTAACTGTCGATCCGCCATCAAACTCAGGAAGCTCAATGACTCAGCTCGTATGGTTCCGAAACGACCTGCGCGTTGCCGACAACGCTGCCCTTACGGCAGCCTGCAAGCAACAGCAACCGGTGCAGGCCTGTTTTATCGTAACCCCGGCTCAGTGGCAGGAGCATGATTGGTCTCCGGCGCGGGTTCAATTTGTGCTGGACCACGCCAATGCGCTGTCGGAAGAACTGGCGAAATTAGGCATACCCCTATCATTCATGACCGCAACCACGTTCGCCGATAGCGTTGAAAAACTGGAAAAATTCTGCCGGCGCGAGAGTATCCGGCATGTGCATTTCAATGAGGAATACGGAGTTAACGAAAGGCGCCGCGACAAGGCCGTAAAACACACCCTTGATGATATTGGCGTGGCGGTGAATAAATACCGGGACCAGACGGTAGCGCCTGTTGGCACCATCCTTACTCAACAGGGTGAGCCCTATTCCGTGTTCACCCCGTTTTCCCGTCGGTGGCGAAGCTGGGTTGATGAGGCGCAGCCAACCCTCTTTCCCATTCCCAAGCCCGTCGGCGAGCCTGTTAAGCCGCTTTATTATGAAGGCCTGCCAAAATGCTTCGATAATCCACCACCCCGGCTTGTTGAAACCGGCGAGGACGCCGCCCACCGGCAACTGGAACAGTTCCTCGACGACCACGGCGGGGACTATAAGGATCTGCGCGACCTGCCATCCGTAGATGGTACCAGCCTGCTCTCCCCTTACCTGGCCAACGGGGTGCTTTCCGGCAAACAGTGCCTGATTGCCGCCCGCCAGCAGCAAGGTATGGGAGGCAACCAGGAAGGCCTGGCCACCTGGACCAATGAAATTGCCTGGCGGGATTTCTACATCAATATCCTTTACCACTACCCCAGGATTAGTATGCACCGGGCGTTCAAACCGGAGACCGAGGCCCTGCAATGGAATACACCCGGCGAGAACTTCGAAGCCTGGAAATCGGGCAACACCGGCATCCCCATTGTCGACGCCGCCATGCGCCAGCTGAACCAGACCGGCTGGATGCACAACCGGCTGCGCATGATCACGGCGATGTTTCTCACCAAAAACCTGTTCATCGACTGGCGACTGGGTGAGGCCTATTTCATGTCAAAACTGGTGGACGGCTTCCTGGCCTCCAATAACGGCGGCTGGCAGTGGAGCGCCTCCACCGGCACCGATGCGGCGCCGTATTTTCGGGTATTCAATCCGGCCACTCAGAGTGAGCGGTTTGATCCGGATGGCGAATTCATCCGCAAATACGTTCCCGAGATCGCAAAGCTGGACAATAAACGGATTCACCAACCCTGGGCCGGTGGTGTGATTCCCGGTGGGTATCCACGACCTATCGTTGACCTGAAAGAAAGCAGGAAAGAGGCAATTTCAAAGTTTCAGGCCCTGAAAAATTAAAGCGCCGGCTTCGTCGTTGGGAGGAAACGGCCGGCTGGGGGAAGGCTCTGCCAAAACACGCTGTGAATACGTCCATGTACGCTCGGCTCCGCCATCCATGGCTCCGCACGGTTTTGGCAGAGCCTTC
>JGI24525J20082_1001154_pt1 | contig 11974 bp, 11 predicted proteins | sample LinPmetageLP50_FD_20082 | JGI IMG/M metagenome (IMG submission 20082) | reverse complement strand
GACCGGGTCGTGGGTTTCATGATCTCCCCGTTGTTGTGGGAAAAGATCGCCCGTGGCCTTTCTGCCGGCCGGGTACAGTCTGTGGCTGTGGAGCTGGTGGTAGAGCGCGAACGTGAAATTCGCGCCTTTATTCCGGAAGAATTCTGGGAGCTGTATAGCGATACCCACAGTGGTGATGGCGAAGCCCTGCGTTTGCAGGTGGCAAAGCATAACGGTGTGGCGTTCCGTCCTAACAATGGCGACGATGCCGGTGCCCACAAGCAGGCACTGGAAAACGCCGGCACACTGACCATCAGCCAGCGTGAGCAGCGGCCCACTCGTTCCAAGCCCTCCGCCCCGTTTATTACTTCCACCCTGCAGCAGGCCGCCAGTACCCGCCTGGGCTTTGGGGTGAAAAAGACCATGATGATGGCGCAGCGGCTTTACGAAGCCGGCCACATTACTTACATGCGTACCGATTCCACCAACCTGAGTTCAGACGCCGTGGCGGCCTGCCGGGAGTGGATTGGTGAAAAACTGGGTGACAAGTACCTGCCTGATGCGCCGCTGTCCTACAGCAGCAAGGAAGGGGCCCAGGAAGCGCACGAAGCCATTCGTCCTTCGGATGTGCGGCGTACCTCGGATTCCCTGAAAGATATGGAGCGCGACGCCCAACGCCTGTACGAGCTGATTCGTCGACAGTTCATCGCCTGCCAGATGCCCCCGGCGGAATACCTGAGCTCCACCCTGACGGCCACCGGCAACGGTTACGAGCTGAAAGCGAAAGGGCGGATCATGAAGTTCGATGGTTGGACCCGCATTCAGCCGCCGGCTTCGCGTAAGGGCCAGGAAGACACCCTGTTGCCGGATGTGAAAGAAGGCGATGTGCTGTCTATTGATAACGTGGATGCCAACCAGCACTTCACCAAGCCGCCAGCCCGTTTTACTGAGGCGAGCCTGGTCAAGGAACTGGAAAAACGCGGCATTGGCCGCCCGTCCACTTACGCAGCGATCATTTCCACGATCCAGGATCGCGGCTACGTGCGTCAGGATAACCGCCGTTTCTATGCCGAAAAAATGGGCGACATCGTTACCGACCGTCTGGTGGAAAATTTCCCCAACCTGATGGACTACGGTTTCACCGCCAGCATGGAAGAAACCCTGGATGAAGTTGCTGAAGGGCAGCGAAATTGGCAAGACGTGCTCAACGAATTCTACAAGGATTTCGTCAGCAAGCTGGATGCCGCCCAGGGTGAAGGCAGTGGCAAGCAGGCAGTGGGCGGTATGCGCGCCAACCTGCCCACCGATACGGATATTGAATGTCCCACCTGTGGCCGCCCAATGCAGATTCGCACCGGTTCCACCGGCGTGTTCCTGGGCTGTTCCGGCTACGGCCTACCGCCGAAAGAGCGCTGCACCGCCACCATGAATCTGCTGCCCGGTGAAGAAGCCGAAACGGTGAAAGCGGATGACGATGAAGAAGCGGAAACCAACGAACTGCGCAGCAAAAAACGGTGCCAGAAGTGTGGCACCGCCATGGAAAATTACCTGATCGATGAAAAGCGCAAGCTGCACATCTGCGGTAACAACCCGGATTGCGATGGCTATGTGGTCGAGAAGGGCGAATTCCGGATCAAGGGTTACGATGGCCCGGTACTGGAATGTGAGAAGTGCGCTAATGAGATGCAGCTGCGCACCGGCCGGTTCGGCAAGTTCTTCAAGTGCACCAACGACGAGTGCGGCAATACCCGCAAGCTGCTCAAGAGTGGCGAACCGGCACCGCCGCGGGCGGACCCGATCCCCATGCCGCACCTGCAATGCCAGAAAGTGGATGATCACTATTTGCTGCGCGATGGTGCCTCCGGCCTGTTCCTGGCCGCCAGCAAGTTCCCGAAAAACCGGGAAACGCGCCCGCCGCTGATCGAAGAAATTCAGAGCGTGGCCAAGCAGCTGGACCCGAAACACGCTTATCTGGCCGAGGCCCCTGCTGCGGACCCTGACGGCAACAAAGGGGTGCTGCGCTACAGCCGCAAGGCCAAAGAGCAGTACGTGATGAGCGAAATTGACGGCAAGGCCACTGGCTGGATGGCCTTCTATCGCGATGGCAAATGGGTCGAAGAACAGACCAAGAAAAAAGCCCCCGCGAAGAAGAAGGCGGCTGCCAAGAAAAAGGCAGCGAAAAAGAAAGCCCCGGCCAAAAAAGCCGCCGCCAAGAAGTAATCCAGCAAGCATCACGCTTCACGCATGCAGGCGATAGCCTGCGTGTCGCGTGGTGCGTGCAGCGGAGTGTTTTATGTCCAGAATGGTTCGAGACAATACCGTTAGTGGTTTGCGCGAGCGTATTTACTTTGCCAACGCCCTGTTACGCCAGCTGACCCACGAGCAGGCCGAGGCCACGCCCACGGTGCGCCTGGCATTACGCGGTGCGGTGGTTTTTCATTTGTATTCGGTGCTGGTGGGGCTGGCGCGCCAATCCGGCAAGACCTTTCAGGTAGACGGTGCGGACACCTTGTTCAGCCTGGCCGCGCTTGAGCAGGCCTTTCGGGATGCGGGGGTTGAAGCCCCGGAGATCGCTATTCTGGCCCGCGCCCGTGCCGACCGCGGGGATCTGATCGCCTGGCTGGACGGGGAAATGCAGACCGCATTGGGCGCAGCAGGCCTGGCCCGCCGTCCGGCTCCGCCCAGCGAAGAGAATGCCCTCAACCTGATGGCCGAAGACCGCTACGCGCCTTTGGCAGAAGGGGATCTCCAGCGCCTTGCCGACAGTGTGACCCGGGTGGGAGAGCTGGTGGAGCATTGCATGGGCTATCTGGAAGAGTGGTGAAGGTCAAAGGTCAGGTGACAATTGATAGTGGATAGTTGGCAGTGCGTGGCTGAGCACTTTCATTCGCTCCAACGTAAGAGGCCGCGCCCGGAAAACGGGTGCGGCCTCTTACGTTGGAAACCCGAAGCATCGTAAGGGCGCGTAGCTGTCAACTATCGACTATCCACTTTCAACTATCTTTTGGCCTCTTTGGGCATCGCCGTTTTTGTCTGGATCGCTATCATGGTAAACATGCTGTTGCCCGCTTTGCCGGTGCAGCCCCAGACATGTATACCGCGAGGAGCTCCATGAACGTCCGTTTACTGCCCGCCGCTTTGCTAATGGCCCTGGCCGCGCCCGTCGTATTGGCCCAGACCCCGGAAGAGAAAGGCCTGGAAATCGCCCGGGAGGCGGATAGCCGTGGCGAAGGCTTTGGGGACTTTCAGGCCGACATGAAGATGGTTCTGATCAGCAAGAGTGGCCAGACCTCGGAGCGCGAGCTGCGCGTCAAGACGCTGGAAGGGACCGGTGAGGAAGAGGGCGACAAGAGCCTGACCATCTTCGATACCCCCCGTGACGTGCGCGGCACCGCCATGCTTACGTTCAGCTACAAGACCCGCGACGACGACCAATGGCTGTACCTGCCTGCCCTGCGCCGGGTGAAGACCATTGCCTCACGGAACAAATCCGGCCCTTTCATGGGCAGTGAATTCAGTTTTGAAGACATGCGCGGACAGGAGGTGGAGAAGTACACCTACAAGTACCTGCGCGATGAACCCTGCGGCGAACTGACCTGTTTCGTGGTGGAACGTTATCCGCAAGATGAGGATTCAGGCTACACCCGGCAGGTTTCCTGGATCGACCAGCAGGAATACCGCACCTGGAAGGTGGACTACTACGACCGCAAGAAAAGCCTGCTCAAGACGCTCACCGCCAGTGATTTTTCACAGTACCAGGACAAGTACTGGCAGCCCGGCAAAATGTCCATGGTCAATCACCAGACAGGGAAATCCACGGACCTTTTCTGGAGCAACTACCGTTATGGTACTGGCCTGAGTGAGTCAGATTTCAACAAGAACAGTCTGAAACGCGCCCGTTAATATCATGATGAAGAACTGGTTGGTTACGGCATCGCTGCTGGCAGTGCCACTCATCTCCTCTGCATGGGAATTTCGCGGTGAAGTGGCGCTGGAAGGGCGTTATTTTACTCAGGACTCTCCCTATCCCCGGGCGGATTATTCCACCAATGGTTCCGGCTACATCAAGCCGGAAATACTCCATGAGTGGAATAATCGTGATGATCTGTTCACTTTTATCCCCTATGCCCGGGTGGACGAACACGATACCGAGCGAACCCACTGGGATATTCGCGAGCTGTCCTGGATTCATGTGGGCAATGGCTGGGAATCCCGGGTGGGTATTCGCAAGGTGTTCTGGGGCGTCACCGAAGGGCGCCACCTGGTGGATATCATCAACCAGACCGATCAGGTGGATCAGGTGGATGGCGAGGAAAAACTCGGCCAGCCCATGATCAACCTGTCCACGGTACGGGACTGGGGGATCGTCGATGTGTTCGTGCTGCCCGGTTTCCGTGAGCGTACCTACGCGGGTGAAGAGGGGCGTCCGCGTACACCTTTGCCAGTGTCCGATAACGCGCAGTACGAATCCTCGAAAGAAAATCAGCGTGTGGATTTTGCCATTCGCTACCAGCAGTACTTCGACAACGGGCTGGAGCTGGCCCTGTCGCATTTTTCCGGTACCAGCCGCGACCCGCTACTGATTCCGGATTCGCTGACGCTGGCTGAGCTGCAGGCACTGATCGCTACTGGGCAATTGCCGTCGGGTAGCGACCCGGAATTTACCCCGCTGTACAACGTCATCGACCAGACCGGCCTGGAGCTGCAATACCTGAATAGCGGCTGGCTATGGAAGCTGGAGGCGATCAGCCGATCCGGGCAGGGCGAGCGCTTTAATGCCGTGGATGGCGGTTTTGAATATACCCAGGTCGGGCTGCTNGATACGGCCACGGANCTGGGCTGGATTGTGGAGTACATCTGGGAAGACCGGGATGACAGTCTGGCGTCTCCTCTGGCCAGTGATGTGTTGCTGGGAACCCGCTTTACCTTCAACGACGTAGCTTCCACCGAGATACTCGCAGGCATCATCTATGACACCGAGGACGAGGAAAAAGCGATCAGCCTGGAATCCAGCCGTCGTTTCGGGAACAGCCTGAAAGCCAGCCTGGAGGCCCGTTTTTATACCGATACCGGGAAGCCGCAAAGCGCCTCGCAACTGTACCGGGATGCCCTGCGCAATGTGAATACCAACCCTGGGCTGGGGCCGATCAGTCGTTCTGACTTTATCCAGGCGGAATTGGTGTATTACTTCTAGCGGTTCCCCTGCCGCTGGACGCCGGATGCCCGGTTTCACGTCAGGCACCGGCGTCGAGCATCCGGCGCGGTGCGAGCTATTCGCGATAAGCCAATCAAACGGACCGAAACCGGTTGTGCACTCTTATCCGTGAGGACGCTTTCCTTCTTGACCCTCCTATCAGCCAAACGTATGTTTGAAACGTATGTTTTGAACACACAGGGCAGGGTATGGCACAGGCGGGCACAGTAGACCGGATTCTTGATACCGCAGAGGTATTGTTTGCCCAGAAGGGCTTCGCGGAAACCAGTCTGCGTGCCATTACCAGCAAGGCCGGGGTGAATCTGGCGGCGGTGAATTACCATTTCGGCTCCAAGGAAGCGCTGATTCAGGCTGTAACGGTTTCTGACACCGTTTAGTCTGGCGCTGGATGCCAAGCTCGACGAGATGGAAGCCTCCGGCATCCCCGATACCCCCGAAAATGTGCTGGGTATTGTGTTCCGCCTGGCGCTGGGCACACATCCCGAGGACCCCCAGCGAGCCGCCATCTTCTTCCGCCTTTCCGGGCAGGCGTACAGTCAGCCACAGAGCCACTTGCGCGAATATCTCCACCAGCACTACAGCGCGGTCTTTGCCCGTTTGCAGCGCCATCTGCAACAGGCCGTACCGGATGTACCGCCCATGGAATTGTTCTGGCGCGTACAGTTCAGCCTCGGGGCGGTCATTTTCACCCTGTCGGGCATGCAGTCGCTGCAAAGCATCAGCAAAGCCGATTTCAATATGGACGCCAGCACGGCGGATATCACCAAACGCTTGCTGCCGTTTCTGGTCGGTGGCATTCAGGCAGAAGTGCCGGATCAGCCGTTGCACCGGGGGGGGGGGGGGGGGGGGGGGGGGGGGGGGTTCGCGTTGCAACTTCGCACTTTCAACTTGAAACTATCCCCATGGAATTGATTATCAACTTGTCTGAACAATGGCTGGAGCTGCGTGGCACGCGGACCGAGCGCTTTGCGATTTCTTCCGCCGCTAACGGTGCCGGCGAAGCCATGGGCAGCGGCGCCACGCCCCGAGGTGCCCATGTGGTCAGGGCCCGTTTCGGTGCCGGGCTACCGCCAGGGGCGGTGCTGCTGGGGCGCAAGTTTTCCGGTGAAGTGTTCGACGCCGAGCTGGGCGCCCGCTTTCCCGAGCGTGACTGGGTGCTGAGTCGCATTCTTTGGCTTGGCGGCCTGGAACCAGGACAGAATCTGGGCGCTGACGTGGATAGTTTTCGGCGCTTTATTTATATTCACGGCACACCGGACAGTGAGCCCATGGGCACACCTGCCTCCCACGGCTGCATCCGGATGCGAAATGATGCGGTGATCCGTTTGTTTGACCAGGTGCCGGTGGGCACCCGGGTAACGATCACCGATTAATGTCTTCTGCCTACAAGGTTGCCATGTCTGCATCCGCCTCCCCGTTATTAATGCTCGATCTGGAAGGGCTTGAGGTCAGCGCCACGGAAAAAGACATGCTGGCACACCCCGGTGCCGGTGGTCTGATTCTGTTTACCCGTAATTATGCCAACCGCGAACAGCTGGCCGAACTGGTGCGCCAGGTCCGTGCCGTACGTCCGGACATGCTGATCGCTGTGGATCAGGAAGGCGGGCGAGTGCAACGCTTCCGCGACGGCTTTGTCCGCCTGCCCCCCATGGCGGCGCTGGGGCAGCGTTATGACCAGTCTCCCACAGAGGCGGTGCGCGAAGCGGCGCTGCTGGGAGAGCTGATGGCATCGGAGCTGACCGAGCTGGATATCGATATCAGTTTCGCGCCGGTGCTGGATCTGGACTACGGCAACAGCTCGGTGATTGGTGATCGCAGTTTCCATGGTGACGCAGATGCCATGATCGCCCTGGCTGGCGCCTTTATTGATGGGATGAGCGCCGCTGGCATGGCGGCCACGGGAAAGCACTTTCCCGGGCATGGCCATGTGGTTGCCGACTCGCACCTTGAATTACCGGTAGACCCGCGTCCGCTGGCGGATCTGGAAGCGGCGGATATGCGCCCCTTCATGGCGTTGACGCCTAAACTGGACGGCATCATGCCCGCCCATGTGATCTATAGCGCGGTGGAGCAGCAGACCGCTGGTTTTTCCCGTTATTGGTTGCAAACGCAGCTGCGCGAGCGGCTGGGTTTCCGGGGCGTTATTTTTTCCGATGACCTGTCCATGGCGGGTGCCCACGGTGTGGGAGGTTATCCGCAACGGGCGCAGGCGGCGCTGGATGCCGGTTGTGACATGGTGCTGGCCTGCAATTGCCGTGAAGGGGCGGAGCAGGTACTGGACTTCCTGGGGACGAACCGGTTTCAGGGCCAGGTGCCGGCAGCAGGGCTGCGTGCCCGGCCACGCTTGCCCATGGTGCCGGAGCGCCGAGCCATTGCCACTGAGCTGGCCGCTGCATTGCGCGAGCAGACGGCAACCTAAAACAGACTCTCACTGAACAGTAGAAGCGAAGGAAGACATTAATGAACTGGGACTGGAATCAATTGCTGCAGTGGCCAACAGTCGAGACACCAATGGATATCTGGCTGACTCAGCTTTTTATCATTGTGCTGTGTACTGTCTCCATCAATTTTATTCTGATGCGTAGCATCGATGTGGCAGAGCGGTTGATTGGAAAAACCGAAACCCTGTGGGATGACGCCTTGCTGGAGGCCGCGCGTATCCCGGTTCGTCTGGTGTTCTGGGTGATTGGCTTGTCCGTGTCCATGGAGCTGTTGCAGGCGGTGTCCGCTGAGGAAAACGCCCTGTTTGAGTTGGTGCCCCAGGTGCGTCGTATCGCCTTTATCATCATTATCGCCATGTTCCTGAACCGGTTTGTTTCCTATACGGAAAAAAACCTGATTGATCCGGGGCGCATGCGCAAGCCGATGGATCGGTCCACGGCCGCTGCGGTTGCCAAACTGTTGCGGGTATCGGTGATTATTACCTCACTGCTGATCATTTTGCAGACACTGGGCTACAGCATTTCCGGGGTGCTGGCCTTTGGCGGTATTGGTGGCATGGCGGTGGCCTTTGCGGCCAAGGATCTGCTGGCCAATTTCTTCGGCGGCATGATGGTCTATCTGGACAAGCCGTTTCGGGTCGGGGATTGGGTGCGTTCACCGGATCGCTCTATCGAAGGGAGCGTGGAAGATATCGGCTGGCGCCTGACCCGCATCCGCACCTTTGATCAGCGGCCGCTGTATATTCCCAATGCCATGTTTACCTCCATCGTGCTGGAAAACCCGTCGCGGATGTACAACCGCCGTATCAATGAAAAAATCGGCATTCGCTATGATGACTGGCAGAAGATGTCTGGCATTGTTGCTGACGTGCGCACCATGCTGATTGAACATGAAGACCTGGAAACGGAAAACCGTACCCTGATCGTGAACTTCGATAGTTATGGGGCCTCTCACCTGGAGTTCTTTATCTATACGTTCACCAAAACCACCCAATGGGTGCAGTACCATGAGATCAAGCAGGACGTGTTGATGAAAATCATGAACATTGTCCATGAGCATGGTGCCGAGTTTGCGTTTCCCACGCGCACCCTGCATCTGGTCAGCCAGAATGATGATGGCCCGGCCACGGGCCTGGAAGACAACAACCCGGAGGACGCACAGCATGTCCAGCGCTGATGAATTGCAACAGGAATTGATGAGGGTTCGGCGCAACGCCATCGAACTGCATTCCTCCGATCAGGTACAGGAAGCCATCGCCAAGCTGGCTTTCGAAGTGACCGAAGCCTGTTCCGGCAAGGTGCCGGTGTTCGTCACCATCATGAATGGTGGCATGATCTTCGCGGCGGAACTGGTCAAGCGTCTGGATTTTCCCCTGGAGATGGATTACCTCCACGCCAGCCGTTATCTGGGCGCGACCAGCGGTGGTGATGTGGAGTGGATCGTAACCCCCAATGCCACCCTTGAAGGGCGCCACGTGGTCATCGTGGACGACATTCTGGATGTGGGGTCCACGTTGTTGTCGATTATTGAAGCTTGCAAAGCCCAGGGCGCGGCGTCGGTGAAAACCTGTGTGCTGGTGGACAAGCAGCACGACCGCAAGGCCAGGCCGGGCCTGAAAGCCGACTTCACCGCGCTGGAAGCAGACGATTATTACCTGTTCGGCATGGGCATGGATTACAAGGGATTCTGGCGTAATGCGCCGGGTATTTATGCGGTAAGAGAGAGCGACCTCTGATGTTGGCTTTTATTGGTGGTACCGGCCTCACGCGCATGGATAACTTGCGCATCATCGATACCCACACGGTGGAAACCCGGTTTGGTGCACCTTCCGCGCCGGTGCTGGAAGGGGAGCTGGATGGCCAGCGGGTCCTGTTCCTGGCCCGCCATGGTGATCCGCATGTGTTGCTGCCCCATCAGGTGAATTACCGCGCCAATCTGGTGGCGTTGAAAGAGGCGGGGGCCACGGCGATTGTGGCGGCCAATGCGGTGGGCGGCATTACCGCCCAGGCGCCCACCGGGGCACTGGTGCTGCCGGATCAGATTATTGATTACACCTATGGCCGGGCCATGACCCTGTTCGATGATCTGGATGAGCCGCTGGTGCATGTGGATTTCAGCTGGCCGTTTGATGTGACATTGCGCAATGCCCTGAAAGCCCGCCTGGCGGCGGCAGAACTGAACTGGAATGACGGCGGCTGCTACGGTGCAACACAGGGTCCCCGGCTGGAAACCGCCGCTGAAATTGCCCGCCTGGAGCGCGATGGCTGCGATATCGTCGGCATGACCGGTATGCCTGAAGCGGTGCTGGCCCGGGAGCTGTCGTTGCCTTACGCCATGCTGTCCCTGGTGGTCAATCCGGCCGCCGGCAAGTCCACCCATGAAATTACCATGGCGGAAATCGAAGCAGTCATCCACGATGGGATGGCCAATGTGCGNCAACTGCTGGCGGACTTTGCTCGACATTATNCGCCGTCATAACCCCTATTCAGGCAACCGGTTTGTCNGGTTGCTTGCTGGCATAAGGAGCATGCATCGGTGACGTTGCTGATTATATTCGCCACCATTTCNATCGGTTTTTCCTTTGTGTGCTCNGTACTGGAAGCGGCACTGCTATCCATTACGCCCAGCTTTATTGCTGGCCTGCGCGACACTAACCCGAAGCTGTATAAAAGCCTGCGCGGGTTCAAGGACGATATCGACAAGCCCCTGTCAGCGATTCTGACCCTTAACACGGTGGCGCATACCGTTGGCGCTACCGGTGTTGGCGCCCAGGTGGCCGTGGTGTTCGGGGAGGCCTGGCTGGGGGCGGCGTCGGGCATCATGACGCTGGCGATTCTGGTGTTCTCCGAGATCATTCCCAAAACCATCGGTGCGAAATACTGGCGTTCACTGGCCACCATGCTGCCGCCCACGCTCAAGGTCATCATGGTGTCGCTGTTACCGTTTGTCTGGCTGTCCAAGCTGATTACCAGCCGCATTGGTGGCAACGAACATGATGTGGATGTACGGGCGGAAATCCGGGCCCTGGCGGACATGGGCGAGGATCAGGGCGCGCTGGATGACGATGAGCACCGGGTGATTCACAATATTTTGCGCCTGCATGATATCCGGGTCGGCACCATCATGACCCCGAGCACGGTCTGCCGGGTAGTAGAGCCGGGTCTGACCGTGAGCGCGTTCAAGGAGCGGGAGAAGGGGCAGCCGTTTTCCCGTTACCCGGTGATGAGCGCCAGTGGTGAAGCGAAAGGCTATATCCATAAATCCGATTTGCTGGATAGTGGCCCGGACCAGACCATGCAGGCGTTGGCCCGCGAAGTGTCCATGGTGCATACCACGCTCAATATTGAAGACTTGTTTAGCGCCATGTTGACCCAACGTCAGCATATGGCGGTGGTTTATGATGACCACGGCACCTGGGTGGGCCTGATCACCCTGGAAGATATTCTGGAAAGCATCCTGGGCCGTGAAATCATGGATGAAACCGATAACGTGGCCGACCTGCGCCTGTATGCGCGCCAACGCTGGAACCGGCGGCTGAAAAAGCAGGACAAACCACAGTAAGGCATCGCGCAACGCGCGCCGAGAATGGAGGAGAGCATTATGACCGGCATTTACCAAGACAATAGCGAAACCATCGGTAATACCCCCCTGGTGAAGATCAACCGCATCACTCAGGGCAATATTCTCGCCAAGATCGAATCCCGTAACCCGGCGGGCAGTGTGAAGTGCCGGATCGGCGCGTCCATGATCTGGGACGCAGAGAAGAGCGGCAAACTGAAGCCGGGCATGACGCTGGTGGAGCCCACCAGTGGTAACACCGGCATTGCGTTGGCCTATGTGGCGGCCGCCCGGGGCTATGATCTGGTCCTGACCATGCCGGACTCCATGAGCCTGGAGCGTCGCAAGATCCTCAAGGCACTGGGTGCCAAACTGGTGCTGACGCCCGGCCCGAAAGGCATGCCCGGGGCTATCGCCAGGGCAGAAGAGCTGGTGCAGGAAAACCCGGACAGCCACCTGATGCTGCAACAGTTCAATAACCCGGCTAACCCGGCGATCCACGAGAAGACCACGGGCCCGGAAATCTGGGACGCCACCGGCGGGGATATCGATGTACTGGTGAGCGGGGTTGGCACTGGTGGCACCATCACCGGCGTGGCCCGTTACATCAAAAATACTCAGGGCAAGGCGATTACCGCCGTGGCCGTAGAGCCCGATTCCTCGACCATGATTTCGGCGGCGCTGAAGGGCGAAGAGCCGACCCATGGCCCCCACAAGATTCAGGGCATTGGTGCCGGCTTTGTACCGAAGAACCTGGATATGTCAGTGGTGGACCGGGCT
>JGI24525J20082_1001130_pt1 | contig 12140 bp, 21 predicted proteins | sample LinPmetageLP50_FD_20082 | JGI IMG/M metagenome (IMG submission 20082) | reverse complement strand
CACCTGATCCCATCCCGAACTCAGAAGTGAAACAGGCCTGCGCCGATGGTAGTGTGGCATTGCCCATGTGAGAGTAGGTCATCGTCAGACTCTTAATACCAAAACCCCAGCTTCTAACGAGGCTGGGGTTTTTTTCGTTTTGTCTTTTCAGCTCTCCTGGTGTTTAATCCCCGCGTTACTCATTCTCAATGCCGGACGCTATTTTATGAAATCCAAAGTGCTTGTTTCGCTACTCAGTGATGGGCAGGTTCATTCCGGAGAACATCTGGCCCGGGAGTTGGGCGTGAGTCGCACAGCAGTCTGGAAACAGGTGCGTCGTGCGCTTGATGAGGGTTACGAGATCGATACTGTCAGAGGTCGAGGTTACAGGCTTGTTACGCCGGTTGACCTGCTTGATGCCGGCACTATTCTGGCCGGGCTCGCTGAGCCGACTCGTACCCGTATTGCCCTGACAGTCCTGGATGAGGTGGACTCAACGAATACAGAAGTCGTCCGGCAAATATCGAAGGGAGCTGCAGGCGTGCCCGTCGCTATCGCAGATAGTCAGACTAAGGGGCGTGGTCGCCGTGGCAGACCTTGGCGAAGTCCGCGGGGTGAGAATCTTTATCTGAGTGCGGGTCTGACCTTTCACGGTGGGTTTTCTGTTTTGGACGGGCTTAGTCTTGTGTTGGGCGTGGCCGTTGCGGAAACCCTTGAGGAGCTGGGGGTGCCGGGAGTGCGTTTGAAATGGCCCAACGACATCTTCCTGCCTGACGGAAAGCTCGGCGGGATCCTGGTTGAACTTCAAGGTGAGTTGCAAGAGGGGGTTGTTCGCGTCATCGCTGGTATTGGTATCAATGTGCACATGAGTCACGCCGATGATGTTGATCAGCCTTGGGCCAGCCTCGGGCGGGTCGCCCCGCAGACCGATTGGTCACGAAACCGAATTGCATCCGCTCTCATCAATGCGTTGCTGGAAACTGCTGAAGCGTTTGCTGAAAAAGGTTTCGGCTTCTTCCGGGAGTCATGGCAGGCCCGGGATATGTTCAAGGGGCGTCATCTCGTGGCCCAGGGCGGCGATGTTATAGGTGTGGGTTGTGGTGTCGACGGGCAAGGGAATTACCTGGTGGAGGGGGTGTCAGGGGTGGTCCCAATCCGGGCTGGAGAGATCAGCTTGCGGGTCGCTTTATGAGGCTGCTGGTAGATGCAGGCAACACGCGAATGAAGTGGCGCCTGGAGCGTGAGGGCCTGATCATTCATGAAGGGTGGTCGGCGTTGGATATGGACGCCCCGTTTGCGGATATTGACGGTTATCTTGGTTCAGTTTCGCGAGTTGGAGTGTCGACGGTTGCCCATGAAGAGATGCGGTTGCGGCTTCTGTCGTACCTTGATGGAAAGGTAGCTGGTCCGGTGCATTTCTACTGGGCCGAAGATCGGCGCTCCAGTTTGCAGAACTCTTACACGGATGTGCGAACCATGGGGGCCGATCGTTGGCATGGGATGTACGGCGCATGGAAACACTACAAGTGTGGGTGCGCTGTGATAGATGCTGGTAGCGCGATTACAGTCGACTACGTAGACCATGCGGGGCAACACGTTGGAGGATACATTCTGCCCGGCCTGAAGATGATGCTGAGAAGCTTGAAAAACGACGCCGCACGAATTGCCTTTGAGGCAGGCGAAGTGTCACGAACGAAGCCGGGAATAAGTACTGCAGAATGTGTAAACCAAGGATTGTCCTGGCTGTTCCAGGCAATGATTGATCGGGTCAGAAAAGATGTCTTTGAGCTGAATCTGTCACAGACTGTATTGACTGGGGGGGATGCCGGGCGACTGCTTGCGCTTGGAATGACGGCGGCTCACCATCCTTCGTTGGTGCTGGATGGCCTCGGATATATTGATAACGAGGTTTGTGAAGGATGAGATTTCTGGCGCTTGCCTTGGTGCTGCTGAATGTTGTTCTCTGGTATGGTTCAAACAAGTCGGCTGAGTACAGGCAGTCCAGCAGCGTGGCGACTGGGACTCTGCCAAGAGTGGGGAGTCTCAAGTCTTCCGGTTTTTACGGCACTGGCGCTTCCTCAGTGGAGAGTGTTGAGAATGGTACTGGTTCAGGCGAGGTATTGGCGCAAAGCTGTGTGACGGTTGGCTGGTTTGATTCTTTTGCTGCAGCTGATGCCCTGGCTGCGCGGGTTGGCGATAGTCAGTTCCAGAACTATCGGGTGCAAGAAAAAGAGCGAGAGCTCCTGCCGTTGCACTGGGTTATTATCCCTCCTCAGCCGGGGCGCATTGCTTCAGAACAACTTAAAGGGCTGCGGAAGCAAGGCGTCGATTCCTATCTGGTTACTCAAGGTGAAAACCGTAATGCCATATCTCTTGGGCTGTTCGAGTCGCGCGAGGCCGCAAATTCCGTGCTCCAAGAAAAAAAACATCAGAATCTCAATGCGGTACTGGTCAACTTCCCCCGTAATCAGCTAAGCTACGCGCTGTCTTTTGAGGCGAGGCCAGAGTTTGTTGAAAAACTGGTCCGTGCGGCAGAAGCGGATTATGGCAATAAATTCGAGTTCATCGAAATCAACCCTTGTGAAGGTGTTGCAACGCCAGGCGAAAATCCGTAGTATACCGCCCTCGCTGAAGAGGCGATTGTGAGCTGGCGTAGCTCAGTTGGTAGAGCAGCTGACTTGTAATCAGCAGGTCGGGGGTTCGATTCCGTCCGCCAGCTCCACTTTTTTGTTGTGACAGGTGCAGAAGGTCGCGCCTGACTCGGAGGGGTTCCCGAGTGGCCAAAGGGATCAGACTGTAAATCTGACGCGAAAGCTTCGCTGGTTCGAATCCAGCCCCCTCCACCACTTAATTGCTCGCGGGCATCGTATAGTGGCTATTACCTCAGCCTTCCAAGCTGATGACGCGGGTTCGATTCCCGCTGCCCGCTCCAATTTTATTGTAATGCTCATGTAGCTCAGTCGGTAGAGCACATCCTTGGTAAGGATGAGGTCAGCGGTTCAACTCCGCTCATGAGCTCCACTATTTATCCGGTCAGCGTTACGATCCAGGTTGATCAGGGAGATTGGTCGAATGTCTAAGTCTAAGTTTGAACGTAAGAAGCCGCACTTGAACGTGGGCACTATTGGTCACGTAGACCATGGTAAGACGACTCTGACCGCTGCTCTGACTCGTGTATGCCACGAAGTTTGGGGCACGGGTTCTGCGAGTGCATTTGATCAGATCGATAACGCACCGGAAGAGCGTGCGCGTGGTATTACCATTGCGACCTCTCACGTTGAGTACGATTCTCCTAACCGTCACTACGCACACGTAGACTGCCCGGGCCACGCGGATTATGTGAAGAACATGATCACGGGCGCAGCGCAGATGGACGGCGCGATTCTGGTTTGCTCCGCAGCTGACGGCCCCATGCCGCAGACCCGCGAGCACATCCTGCTGTCCCGCCAGGTAGGCGTTCCTTACATCGTNGTGTTCCTGAACAAGGCGGACATGGTCGATGATGAAGAGCTGCTTGAGCTGGTCGAGATGGAAGTTCGNGANCTGCTGGAAGCTTATGATTTCCCGGCTGACGACACGCCGATCATCACCGGTTCTGCGTTGATGGCGCTGGAAGGNAAAGATGATAACGAGATGGGNACTACCGCAGTCAAGAAGCTGGTAGANGCTCTGGATTCGTACATCCCTGAGCCTGAGCGTGCCATTGATCAGCCGTTCCTGATGCCGATTGAGGACGTATTCTCTATCTCGGGTCGTGGTACGGTTGTGACCGGTCGTGTAGAGCGTGGCATCGTCAAGGTTGGTGAGGAAGTTGAGATTGTTGGTATCAAGGATACCGTCAAGACTGTCTGCACCGGTGTTGAGATGTTCCGTAAGCTGCTGGACGAAGGTCGTGCAGGCGAGAACGTTGGTGTACTGCTGCGCGGTACCAAGCGTGACGACGTTGAGCGTGGTCAGGTTCTGTGTAAGCCGGGCACCATCAAGCCGCACACCAAGTTTGAGTGCGAAGTGTACGTATTGAGCAAAGATGAAGGCGGCCGTCATACTCCGTTCTTCAAGGGCTATCGCCCTCAGTTCTACTTCCGTACCACCGACGTAACCGGTTCCTGCGAATTGCCGGAAGGCGTGGAAATGGTTATGCCGGGTGACAACGTGAAGATGGAAGTAACGCTGATTGCTCCGATCGCCATGGAAGATGGTTTGCGCTTCGCGATTCGCGAAGGCGGCCGTACCGTTGGTGCCGGCGTAGTCGCAAAGATCATCGAGTAAAACACTCTTTGCATCAGGAAAAAGGGGCTGATTCGATCAGCCCCTTTTTCCGTTTCAGTCGCAACCGCTTCTCCCCCTCTGGTCACGAGCTATGTTTGTTGACAGGGTTGGGTATTATGCATACAATGCGGCTCCTTTTTTGAAGGTCGGCTAATAGTAGCTGCTACGAGTGGAGTTTGGTGCAACATGCAAAGCCAAAAGATTCGGATCCGGTTGAAGGCGTTTGATTATCGCCTTATCGACCAGTCTACGCAGGAGATTGTCGATACCGCTAAGCGGACCGGCGCTCAGGTGCGTGGACCCATTCCTCTGCCTACGCGCAAGGAAAAGTTTACCATTCTGGTTTCTCCGCACGTTAACAAAGACGCGCGCGATCAGTATGAGATTCGCACACACAAGCGTTTGCTCGACATTGTTGAGCCGACGGAAAAGACAGTAGATGCTTTGATGAAGTTGGACCTGGCAGCAGGTGTAGACGTTCAGATCAGCCTCGGTTAATACCGCCAGGTATTAACCCGTGTAACTGTCCTAAGGCCATAGAGGGTGAGAGCCCCGTACACTTAGAGGTGAAACATGGCAATTGGTATTGTCGGTCGCAAGGCCGGTATGACCCGTATTTTTACGGAAGACGGGCAAGCGTTGCCCGTAACGGTGATCGAGGTTGAACCCAACCGCATCACCCAGCTCAAGACCCTTGAAAACGATGGCTATCGCGCAGTTCAAGTAACTGTGGGTTCGCGTCGTTCCTCTCGTGTTAATAAGAGTGCAGCAGGCCATTTCGCAAAAGCCGGTGTTGAAGCGGGTCGTAGCGTGTGGGAATTTCGTTTGGCAGACGGCGAAGGTGAAGACCTGGCCGCCGGCGGCGAAATTACTGCGTCTGTCTTTGAAGACGGCCAGGTTGTTGACGCTACCGGGACATCCAAAGGTAAAGGCTTTCAGGGCGGTGTGAAGCGCTGGAACTTTGCCATGCAGGATGCTACCCACGGTAACTCCCTGTCTCACCGTGCACCGGGTTCCATTGGTCAGAACCAGACTCCGGGCAAGGTATTCAAAGGCAAAAAGATGGCGGGCCAGATGGGTAATGTTCAGGTGACTGTTCAGAACCTGAAAATTGTCCGTGTCGACGCTGAGCGCAACCTTTTGCTGGTTAGTGGTGCCGTACCTGGCGCAACTGGCGGCGATGTTGTCATCAAGCCTGCTGTTAAAGCCTGAGGAGCGGTTCGATGGAATTGACTATTACAGGTAGCGGCAAGGGAATCACGGTTTCCGAAGCTGCTTTCGCGAAAGATTTTAATGAAGCACTGGTTCACCAGGTGGTTGTAGCCTACATGGCTGCTGGTCGTCAGGGCACCAAGGCTCAGAAAACCCGTTCAGAAGTCAGCGGTGGCGGTAAGAAGCCCTGGCGTCAGAAGGGTACAGGTCGTGCCCGTGCGGGTACTATCCGCAGCCCGATTTGGCGCTCCGGTGGTGTTACCTTTGCTGCCAAGCCTCGCGGTTTCGAGCAAAAGGTAAACCGTAAAATGTACCGCGCTGCAATGCGCTCCATTTTTTCCGAGCTGGTACGTCAGGAGCGGTTGGTGGTGGTTGATGATTTCGCCATCGATGCGCCCAAGACCAAGGCGTTTATCGCCAAGTTGTCTGATCTCGGCGTGAGCAATGCTCTTATCCTGTCCGAGAGTCTTGAGCATAACTTGCATCTGGCGTCTCGCAACGTTCCTCACGTCGATGTGCGTGATGTTGCAGGTCTGGATCCGGTTAGCCTGGTTGCGCACGAGAAGGTCGTGGTGACTGTTCCCGCTCTGAAGAAAATCGAGGAGATGCTGGGATGAATCAGGAACGTATCTACAAGGTTCTGCTGGGACCTCACGTATCGGAAAAAGCATCTTTGGTGGCCGAGCACGGTCAGGTCGTATTCCGGGTTGCCCCGGATGCCACCAAACCCGAGATCAAAAAAGCCGTTGAGCAGCTGTTCAACGTCACCGTAGAAGGTGTTCAGGTTCTGAATCGTAAGGGCAAGCTTAAGCGCACCGCCCGCGGGTTCGGCAAGCGTAATGACATTCGTAAGGCTTACGTAAAGCTGGCTGAAGGTCAGGACATCGATTTTCTGGATGTGGAATAAGGTAAAGGGGTCGTAATATGCCGATCGTCAAAACCAAACCAACATCTGCCGGACGCCGTCACGTTGTAAAGCTTTACAACCCGGATTTGCACAAAGGGCGCCCTTACGAACCGTTGGTCGAATCACAAAGCAAGTCGGGTGGCCGTAACAACGCTGGCCGCATTACTACCCGTCATGTTGGTGGTGGTCATAAACAGCACTACCGTATCATTGACTTCAAGCGGACCAAAGATGGTATTCCTGCGACAATTGAGCGCATTGAATACGATCCTAACCGCTCTGCGCACATCGCGCTGATCAAGTACGCCGATGGCGAGCGCCGTTACATTATCGCTCCCAAGGGTATGCAGATCGGTGAGCCTGTGCGCTCAGGAATCGACGCGCCTATCAAGGTGGGAAGCACATTGCCGCTGCGGAATATCCCGGTGGGTTCTGTGATCCATTGCGTTGAGCTCAAGCCTGGTAAAGGTGCACAGCTGGCTCGCTCTGCGGGCGCATCCGTACAGCTGGTTGCTCGGGAAGGCGCTTATGCGACTATCCGCCTGCGCTCAGGTGAAATGCGTAAGGTGCTTGTAGATTGTCGTGCCACGTTGGGTGAAGTTTCCAACAGTGAGCACAGTCTCAAGCGGCTTGGCAAAGCGGGTGCATCACGTTGGCGTGGCAAGCGTCCAACAGTACGTGGTGTTGCTATGAACCCAGTTGACCACCCGCATGGTGGTGGTGAAGGGCGTACCTCTGGCGGACGTCACCCGGTTACTCCGTGGGGTGTTCCGACCAAAGGGCATAAGACTCGTAAGAACAAACGTACTGATAAAATGATAGTACGTCGTCGTTCAGCCAAGTAAACGACTACATAGAGGTAATTGCTGTGCCACGTTCTTTAAAGAAAGGTCCTTTTATAGACCTGCATCTGTTGAAGAAGGTCGAAGCAGCTCTGGAAGCGAACGACAAGCGACCGATCAAAACCTGGTCGCGTCGTTCAACGATCTTCCCAGAGTTCGTAGGTTTGACCATTGCAGTCCACAACGGCAGGCAGCACGTGCCGGTTTATGTGACCGAAGATATGGTCGGACATAAACTGGGTGAGTTCGCGGCGACGCGTACTTATCGTGGCCATTCGGCCGACAAGAAAGCTAAACGCTGATTGTGAGGGGAATAGAAATGGAAGTAGCAGCCAAGTATAAGGGCGCTCGCCTCTCAGCTCAGAAAGCACGTCTTGTCGCCGACCAGGTCCGCGGCAAGGCTGTTGAGGACGCCCTGAACATTCTGACTTTCAGCCCTAAGAAGGCGGCGGTGATTATCAAGAAAGCTCTTGAGTCCGCTATCGCCAACGCTGAGCACAACGAAGGTCTGGACGTTGACGAACTGCGGGTTTCCACCGTTATGGTGGATGAAGGCCCGACGCTCAAGCGAATCAAGGCTCGAGCCAAGGGGCGCGCTGATAGAATCATGAAGCGCACCTGCCATATCACCGTCAAGGTCGCCGACAAGTAGGAGATGCTCAGATGGGTCATAAAGTAAATCCGATCGGCTTCCGCCTGGGTGTGATTAAAGAGCACAACTCAGTCTGGTATGCCGATAAAAAGGAATACGCAAAGAACCTGTTGAACGATATTCAGGTTCGCGAATTCCTCGACAAGCGTCTGGTGAAGGCGTCTGTTAGCAAGATTGTGATCGAGCGCCCTGCTCAGAACGCCCGTATCACGATCCATACTGCCCGCCCCGGTATTGTTATCGGTAAAAAGGGTGAAGATGTTGACCGTCTGCGTCGTGAAGTCGGCGAGATGATGGGCGTGCCTGTGCACATCAACATCGAAGAGGTCCGCAAGCCGGATCTGGATGCCCGCCTGGTAGCGCAAAACGTTGCCGGCCAGCTGGAGCGTCGTGTGATGTTCCGTCGCGCTATGAAGCGCGCGGTTCAGAATGCCATGCGCCAAGGTGCCAAGGGTATCAAGATTCAGGTTGGTGGTCGTCTCGGGGGTGCTGAGATCGCGCGTTCCGAGTGGTATCGCGAAGGTCGTGTTCCGCTGCACACATTGCGTGCAGATATTGATTACGCAACCTATGAAGCGAATACCACTTACGGCGTAATCGGCGTCAAGGTATGGATCTTCAAAGGTGAGATTCTTGGTGGTATGGAGCAAGTCCGTGCTGACAAGAAAGCCTCTGGAAAGAAAGGTTCTAAGTAAAGGGGCAATCTTATGCTGCAACCAAAACGCACCAAATTTCGCAAGGTAATGAAAGGCCGTAACACCGGTCTTGCTCACCGCGCCAACAAGGTGAGCTTCGGTGAATACGGATTGAAAGCGACGAGCCGTGGGCGTATAACTGCGCGCCAGATTGAAGCGGCACGTCGTACGATGACACGTAAGATCAAGCGGGGTGGTAAGATCTGGATTCGGGTTTTCCCGGACAAGCCGATCACCGGTAAGCCGCTTGAAGTACGTATGGGTAAAGGTAAGGGTTCTGTTGAGTATTGGGTGGCGGAAATTCAGCCAGGCCGTATGCTCTACGAGATGGAAGGCGTTGCTGAAGATGTTGCACGCGAAGCCTTCACACTCGCAGCGGCCAAATTGCCGGTACAGACCACCTTCGTAACGAGGACGGTGATGTGATGAAAGCAACAGAGCTGCGTGAAAAATCAGCCGAGGAGCTGAACAAGGAGCTGATCGACCTCCTGAAGGAGCAGTTCAACCTGCGCATGCGCAAGGCGACAGGTCAGCTCAATCAGTCTCACCTTCTCGCCGGGGTGAAACGCGATATTGCTCGTGTGAAAACAGTTTTGAACGAAAAGGCAGGACAGTGACATGACCGAAGCTACCCAAACTGCCAGAACTCTTAGCGGCAAGGTCGTGAGCAACAAGATGGAGAAATCCATCGTGGTATTGGTCGAGCGTCAGGTAAAGCACCCTCTGTACGGTAAGTACATGAAGCGTTCAACCAAGATCCACGCTCACGATGAGAGCAACCAATGCAATATCGGTGACACTGTGACCATTCAGGAAACCCGTCCGGTCTCCAAGACCAAGAGCTGGGCCCTGGTGGAAGTCACTGAACATGCATCCAAGGTGTAAATCGCCCGGAGAACAACCATGATTCAGACTCAGACAATGCTTGAAGTCGCGGATAACAGCGGTGCGCGTCAGGTGATGTGCATTAAGGTCCTGGGCGGTTCACACCGGCGTTACGCCAGCGTAGGGGATATCATCAAGGTGACCGTCAAGGAAGCCATCCCCCGCGGTAAAGTGAAGAAGGGCCAGGTCCTGAAGGCTGTAGTAGTGCGCACTCGTAAGGGTGTTCGCCGTCCCGATGGGTCGCTGATCCGTTTCGACGGCAACGCGGCTGTACTTCTGAACAATCAGGACGCACCCATTGGTACCCGTATCTTCGGACCGGTTACCCGTGAACTGCGAAATGAGAAGTTCATGAAAATTATCTCACTGGCACCCGAAGTACTTTAAAGGACCAGAGGCCGGTTATGAAAAAGATCAAACGAGATGACGAAGTAATCGTCACCACGGGGAAAGACAAAGGCAAACGTGGTAAAGTTCTGAAAGTTCAGGACGACGGCAAAGTGATTGTTTCTGGCATCAATATGATGAAGAAGCACACCAAACCGAACCCGATGCTGGGCACCCCAGGTGGCATCGTCGAAAAAGAAGCACCTATCCAGGCTTCCAACGTGGCTATTTTTAATCCGCAGACCGGCAAAGCCGATCGTGTTGGCTTCCAGATCAAGGAAGACGGGGCGAAAACGCGGATCTTCAAAGCTACGAAAGAAGCTGTCGATAACCAGTAAGCGGTGGTGGTTACGATGCTTAACATGAAAGAGCAGTACAGTAAGGAAGTGGTACCCGCCCTGCAGAAAGAGTTCGGCTACAAGAACATTATGCAGGTGCCGCGTATCGAAAAGATTACCCTGAACATGGGTGTCGGCGAAGCAGTTGGCGACAAGAAACTGATTGAAAATGCTGTGGCAGATCTCGAACGCCTGGCTGGACAAAAAGTGGTTGTTACCACGGCGCGTAAATCTGTAGCGGGTTTTAAAATCCGTGAAGGTTGGCCGATTGGTTGTAAAGTTACCCTGCGCGGTGAGCGTATGTGGGATTTCTTCGATCGACTGGTTCACATTGCGGTTCCCCGCATTCGTGACTTCCGCGGTCTGAATCCCAAGTCCTTTGACGGGCGCGGTAACTACAGCATGGGTGTGCGTGAGCAGATAATCTTTCCTGAGATCGAGTACGACAAAGTCGACAAGATCCGTGGTCTGGATATCACCATTACCACCAATGCCGATACCGACGATGAAGGTCGCGAGCTGTTGAAAGCTTTCGGTTTTCCGTTCAAGAAATAAAGGAACGAGAGTAATGGCTAAGGTTTCCATGAAAAACCGTGAGCTGAAGCGTGAGCAAACTGTTGCGAAATTTGCAGCGAAGCGCGCGGAGCTCAAGGCGATTATCAAAAACCCGAATACCAGCGATGATGACCGCTGGGATGCGCAGATGAAGCTTCAGCAGCTTCCTCGTGATGCGTCTCCTTCACGTCTTCGTAATCGTTGCCAGGTGACTGGTCGTCCCCACGGCGTTCTACGCAAGTTCGAACTTTCACGGATTAAGCTCCGTGAGTACGGCATGCGCGGCGACGTTCCGGGTCTGACCAAGGCAAGCTGGTAAGATAGGTATCCTGACTTCGGTCAGGTGCCTGTTGGTAAGCGGTGCGGCAAGCCGCTGCACAACTAAAAAGATCAGGAGCCTCATACCAATGAGTATGCAAGATACGCTTGCGGATATGGTAACCCGTATACGCAACGCCCAGATGGCATCGAAAGCAGACGTTACGATGCCGTCTTCAAAAATGAAGATCTCTGTGGCCCAAGTCCTCAAGGACGAAGGTTACGTTGCGGATTTTTCCGTTACAGCTGACATAAAGCCCGAGCTGACGATCACTCTGAAGTATTTCGGCGGCAAGCCGGTTATTGAGTCGATCAAGCGGGTTAGCCGTCCGAGCCTGCGCCAGTATAAGGGCACAGGGGAGCTGCCGAAGGTATCCGGTGGTTTGGGAGTCGCGATTGTCTCTACGTCCAAGGGCGTAATGACAGACCGTGCCGCACGTGCTGCCGGCGTGGGTGGCGAAGTCATCTGCACCGTATTCTAGGAGAATCACATGTCCAGGGTTGCCAATAATCCTGTCGTGCTGCCTTCCGGTGTTGAGGTTAAGCTNAACGGACAGGAAATTAGTGTAAAGGGCTCCAAAGGAGCGCTTGAGTTTTCAATTCACCAGGCGGTGGAAGTAAAGCAGGAAGAGAACGTTCTTCGTTTTGCTGCCCGTGATGGTGCCCAACAGTCCCGCGCTCTTGCTGGTACAACCCGCGCGCTGGTCAGTAACATGGTGACCGGTGTATCCGCTGGCTTCGAGCGTAAGCTCCAGCTTATCGGTGTAGGTTACCGGGCCCAGGCGCAAGGTAAGAAGCTTAATCTGACACTGGGTTTTTCTCACCCGGTCGAGTATGAGCTGCCCGAGGGGATTACCGTTGAAACTCCGTCTAATACGGAAGTTGTCATTCGCGGTATCGATAAGCAACAGGTTGGCCACGTCGCTGCGGAAATCCGCGCGTTCCGTCCGCCCGAACCCTACAAGGGTAAAGGTGTTCGGTATGCGGATGAGCAAGTAAGACGTAAAGAAGCCAAGAAGAAATAAGGCGGGACTATGAGCGCGAATAACGAAAGATTGCGTCGCGCACGCAAAGTGCGCATGAAGATCCGTGAGCTGGGTA
>JGI24525J20082_1001112_pt1 | contig 12277 bp, 13 predicted proteins | sample LinPmetageLP50_FD_20082 | JGI IMG/M metagenome (IMG submission 20082) | reverse complement strand
GACGGTGCTCTTTGTGCTGGCGGTGAATTTAATTCACTCTGAAGCCCTGGCTTTTTTCAGCGCCACAGATAAATCGACTTTAGCCCCATTCGCTTTCTACTTCCGCTGGCTAGCGTGGCTAGCAGCAGGCCTCAGCTATCTGTGGTTTGTTGAACGCAAAATAGCCAAAGCCCAGAGAAATGCCGCCAGCAAAAAAACCCAGCCACAAAGCAAGCCAGAAGCAGAGCCAATTGAACAACACGATGGTTTCGATGGATTGCGCCACAACACGCCCTTGCGCTCGCGAGCAGACATTATGCTGGAACGGAAAAAGCGTGATAAGCCAGACTGAACTTAAACACCTCATTACAGATTGGGACGAGCGCGACAAAACCATTCTGGCCATACTCTGCGATCTTGGCGAGAACAACACCGCGACTGATGCTATCGTCGACAAGATACGGTGGATGTACAGCTCGCGAACGAGGCACCGTATTAAGCGGAATTTTAAGCGCGTAACAAGGCAAGATACTAGTGACGAAATGCCATGCCCAAGCTACGAGACGCTGCTCGCAGGCGCGGCAAAAAAACTAGGCATTCACAAGCACTGCAAGACAGTAGGCGAATACGAACGTTATATTCCTCAAGCTATTATCATTGCGGCACTTGCGAAAATGAACCCAGCGCAGCGAGACCGATTTTTTAGCGAAGAATTTAACGCAACACCAATGTGGGACGCCGCTGGTATCAAAAGCCGCAACATCACGGGCCTGCGCACGACGGCAAGCGTATTAGCGCTGGCCAATGCATCTGGCTACGCGGTGTATGCAGGCGCGACCACCGCGCTTGGTTTTGCCACCCACGCCATGGGCATCACCCTGCCCTATGCCGCGTATACCGGATTATCGGCAACCATCGCCCAACTCATTGGCCCACCGGGCTGGCTCGCGCTTGCGACGTATAGCTTTTTTAAAGTTACCGGCACCGACTGGAATAAATTAATGCCGGTGCTGCTGACCATTATCGCCACAAAACATCGCTACGAAATTTTGGCTCGCGGTGACACTCAATAAGTCCGGCAGCTAGATATCGCAAACAGAACTCAGATAAATACCCTGTCAATTATCGCGACAAGCATTAATTGCAGCCTCTGAATAATCCTGATATCCGCACAATTTCGAGCCATCGCGACAAAGCCCAAACTGTATTCAATCCATAAAATGTCCGCTTTGGCCAACGAATGCTAAAGCCGAAATGTATTGTGCAAAGAAGCGCCGTTGTTGATAAGAGCGGACCGTCAAAAAATCCGAATATGATGAAATAGGGTAGGTTTTTGTAAAACCTCAATGCGTGAGCCCAGGTGCGTGGCGGGTCAAACCTCACCTGCAGTTATTTGTTGGGCGGCAACGCAGTGGAGCCGTTTTTGGCTAAGCCCCGAGGGGCGCGCCTCTGGCGCACACTGGACTGCGTTGCCATGCCGAAACGTCGGACCACATCAAGGACAACCAGCCTTAATCTTCGCATCGCGTCGGTGTGCCGCACCACTTGCCAGAGCGCGCCAGAGACTCCGTTGAAGCATTACCGAATTAATCCGAGGTGCCTTTATTTATGAGCAATAGGTTTTTCTGTAAAGAGATAATCTTTCAACTCTTTATCAAAGCGTGGGTCTTTTCTTCGAATCCATTCAAGGACCATTGCAGCGTGCTCTTTTTCTTCATCTCGATTATGCGCAAGGATTGCCTTGAGCTCCTCATCTTTGCACGCATCAACTCTCTGGTTGTACCAGTCTACGGCTTCAAGCTCCTCCATCAGTGATGTAATAGCTCTATGCATATCCCTAGTTTCATTTGTAAGTTCATCTATTGGTTCGTGGTAGCCTTCATTTGACATGGTTATCTCCTCGGCAAAAGAGTTATAACTATCACGGTTACGACAAAACTAAAACAAATTCGGATATTTAACGCCCACGCCAGGGGCTGACAAAATGGAGCGTATTTTTGTGCGACACCGAGCGACAGCGAGTAATTTGTCTGACAGCCTGCATTTGTTAAATACTTTACAGTGCGCATGGCCATGCGCATAATTATAAGCAGCCTCACTCTCGCAGGATCGGACTATGGAACCCCTATTTGACCGCAGCGCCCCCAAAAAGCCCACAAACCTTAGCTTAAACAGTGACTTGCTGAACAAGTGCAGGGCTTTGGACATCAATCTATCCGCTACGCTCGAGCAGGTGCTTGCCGAAAAGCTCGCAAAGGCGGGTTCGGAGAAATGGGCCGAAGAAAACAAAAATGCCATACGAGCCTATAATAAATTTGTCGAACAAAACGGCTGCTTTGGCGATGAATTTAGGGAGTTTTGATGGCTCAGTTCGATGTATATATGAACCCGAGCTCAACTACCCGCAAAGCATTTCCCTATATTGTCGATATACAGAGTACAACAATTCAAGAGATTGCCACGCGAATAGTAGCGCCCCTTGCAAGACGCAGTAGCTTGAACGAACAGGCGATGAAGAAGTTGACCCCTGAAATTCAGTATGAAGGCGAAGTTCTGATTTTGCTTGTGCCTCAAATTGCCTCTATTCCCGCCAAACACCTTAAGAATCCAATTGGCTCGCTAAATCACTTCCGCGATGAAATCCTTGCTGCCTTGGATTTTGCTATCACCGGTATTTAGCGTCCGGCGGAGTGAAACGGGGCGTATTTATGCCGCTTCTCATAGCTGTGTGCGTACCTCGATAGAGGACTCTTTAACGACTGCGGCTGTTGAAGTGCCAGAGGTAAAGTACACTGGTGGCACACTTGTAAGAACTGAACCATCTGGTTTGGTAGCCTTGAACTCCATTGCAGCTTCATCATTTACTTCGAATTTCAATTCTGCACCTGGATTAAGTTTACCGAGATATTTTGTTTCTTCCCGCCAATTAGCACTGACCTCAACGCTAACATTTGAATCGTTTGTAACTGTAAATACAGGCGTTGCCACATATGGTGCAGCTAAGAATGCCAGCGTACCTACAGCGAACGCCAACAATATTATTATTCCGATTAATATCTTCTTGACCACTTGTGACACCAAACGCCTTTAGCAATGGAAAATTAAGGAGCCGAAGACGCAGTAAGTTTTCCGATTTCCTAAAATTGTTGTTTTTTAACTTGATCCGAAGTATTTGTACGCACAATAGATTATCAAGGGGAATAATATTGCTGCAAAGATGGCTCCTGACATCCCCTTTCGGTTGCACTCCCTTTTTAACGGTATCAATTCATTTTCGCTATATTCGTAGCCACAATGCTCACAGGTTGACGCATGGTAATCCATACCCTTGCCGCACTTCTCGCATTTTATCCAGTGTGTCAGTCCCACCGTCATCAGTCACCCTTGGAAAACATAACGAGGCTGTAGAAAAACGCCAGCCGATCCATTTTTTTCAAATTACGTGCTCCTACGTGAAATTCCCGCAAGTAACGCAAGCTAACCAATCCCCTTCGACTTCAAAAAATCGGCCTATTTATAGATCAAAAATCAACCAGAATCGGGCCTTGAAAATTCCCGTTAGTAATTCTACAGCCTCAACGCCCGCGTAATAGGTGCGAGCGTCCTAATTGACGCGTTTGTTAGAGCGCTACCACCAATTAATCCGCCCAAGAACATTTTTGAATTCGTTTGCAGCTTTCTCAAAGCGTTCATATGAACCTCCAAACATGCCTGCCTTTATTGGAGGCCAATTTTCTTTCAAAGTAGCGGATTCAGTTGCAAGCCTTACAAAAGGCGAATTCTCCTCTCTGCTTGAAAACTTCCATCCAAACCTGCCGATCGGCCCCCATATGTCATGCTCTCCTTGCAGTCTGAGGTCCACTACTACTAAGGCGTACAATATTTCGAATTCATCAAAGCTGGCTTCATATCCTTTACCCAAAAAAAACAAGTCATCTATTACAGGCTGAACTTGCTTAAACAAATATTCGCTTATAGGCGTATATTGCCGCTCATGTCCTGGGACTCGTTTGAAGACATCAGCCCTTGTGAGTTCAAGAATTCCGCTCGATAGTTTTTGAGCGAAATAAGGATCACGATCGCCGTAGTCTGACTCTCCCAGTTTCGTGTAAAGGATTGTCGATAGAGTTTGGTAGTTTTTGCTTTCTACAGCCGCGATTCCTGCTTGATAAAGCAGCAATAACAAAGGATACCACCGGAGATTTAACCAGACGGTCAGGCCCCCTTGCGATTCAATCAGCCTATCGCTAGTTCTCGATATAATTTTACGTAGCACCTCAAGCTCTGACTCAGTCGCCCAATATGCCATTACGGCAAATATTGCACCAAGGTCTCTCGTGTACTTCTCGTAAGACGAAATCCGATGCAAGAACTCTTCGTCAGAATAGCTGCCACTAACCGCGAAATTATCTTCGCTAGTACCTGAGAGAAATAATCGCACTTCTTCTATAGCAAAATCATGGAGTTTAATGTGAGACTTTTGTGAGGATAAAAGCTCTTTTACGTAGTCGACTTTTTCTTCCAGCGTTACATTATTCCTCGACACTTCCACATAAGGCACCGATATGAGTTCATCTATATCTTTCTTCTCATCGCCTGAAAGCTCATCGATATTCGGCGCAATAATTATAAAGTCGCCATCTCCGTCAAACTGCCCATAATGTGGAGTTTGTTCAGAGTTTAGATCGTTGGCTACTTTTGTGTACACATAGGCCATAAGACCGCTAGCTGTAATAACGCCATGCTCATTTGCAGCTTTGCCGCGAATACCTTCAATTAGATGGCCAGTAAACACAGAATGATCTGGTATCGGGCCTCCCGAGTCTGAAACAACCTCATTTGCCTTTCCCGCCGTTATTACTTGACGAGAAAATCTTTGGTACATATCTTTTAGAAATCGACTACTTCCAGCTTGGATGTATCTATTAACGGCCAAACCGCCGTAGCATGCATCCATAATAAATAATATATGCTTCGCCCTAATAAGCTCTGCATTTCTTGTAAGCTCGTCCCAGCGTATGAATGTAGAGTAATCATCCATATCTGCATCGTAGGGGACTAAATAACCAACTTCGCCTCGAAACCCTGTTTTAGTGTGTCCGTGACCGGCGAAAAAAACGAGTAACCTGTCATCGACCATCACACTATCTGATGTAAAAGAAAGAAATGATTTTAGGATGTTAGATTTGGTTGCATCACTATCAGTAAGGTAAGTAACATTTTCAGCTTCAAACCCCAGATCTTCAATGAGAATATCCTTTATTTCTTTTGCGTCATTTACGGCATATCCAAGTGGAGAGGCATTCTGATATTTATTTATGCCTATGATCAAAGCTCTACTGCTTTCATAACTCTGCTTTAATACGTATTTTAAATCTCGCATCTGCTCTCTCCTGGAGCTCTAACGCCCCACTATAGCGCCGCGGCTTTATCACGGTCGCCTTTGAGTGGATTGTTAGGAATGGCCTCTCCGTAAGTACCCCAGCGAATAAATTTTTCACAACTACCTCCACGCATGAATGACGCCAGTGCAGGGTTGGGCGTATCGGTATGCGTATAAACTATATCTAGAGCACTAACTGTATAGTGAGACAATGTAGTTAACTTGTTATCTTCAAACTTTATAGCGATATATTCGTCAACATATTCGTTAGTTCTGCAATAATGCCATTCTTCTTCGCGGCCCAATATTTCTTTTATTATGGGTTTTCCCATGATTTTTCTAACTTCTGAACTGTCCATTTCATTTGTTAAATCAACGGATATGCTTAAGTTTTGCTGGGTGTATTTACTTGAATCAAATGGCTCCTCTACAGGCTCGTCATCACGAAAAACAATTATTACTGTAATGACTAAAATTATATTTAGCACGTAAGACGAATAATTTATCCATTTTTGCATGTGCATGATTCCTAACAGCGAATTCTAATGCGTTGCGCTTTATAACTCGTGCACATGGCGAGTCTATGCTTCAAGGTGATTAAGTAGGAAATTCTATTTGAATCAGGGGGGTAGTAAACCTGAAATGGCTTTTGCATTTGTGTGCGTCCTGCATTCGATGTGGAATCCCTTTGCTCAGAGCATAATCGCTTCTCAATAAAAATCAATTGCTTAAGTGAATTCCATCAGAATTAGTGAGCGCCATGCTGTTGAATACGAGTTTGACCGCTTTAATATTGCCAACTACTGCATATCTGATCCGCATCTAGAGGCATTGCTATAGACGACATCAGGCACCACACAACAGAGCACGCCGCGGATGGGAATCGGAAATTAACAGATGTAAGAAAAGAGACTCGATCTAAGGGAAGCCTTACGCTGCACCAAGGTTCCGCACTACTCCAGAATAAATTCCATTCCTGCCATGTCGTTTCGCATGGTACATATATTGATCCGCAGCTTCTATCAGCTGCTTACCATTGACGGCACTACCCCAGTCACTGGTGACGCCGATGCTAATAGGAATATCCAACTTAGTGCCTTTATAGCTAAACGGTCTTGAGATGGTTTTTTTCAATTTTTCAGCAACCGCGACCACTTGTTCATTTGAAACAACACCGGTAATCACGACAACAAACTCATCACCGCCGACTCGCGCAATCAAATCTTCTTCGCGCAGCATAGACCGAGCCCTTGCAACAACCTCAACAAGAATGGCATCTCCGGTAGCATGACCGTAGGTATCATTCACGTGCTTAAAGTTGTCGAGATCAATGAATACTACTCCCACGCTCTCATTGACACGCCGCCCTTTAAAAAGCGCGTACTCAAGCCTGTCTTCCAGCACATGAGGCCGCAGAGCTCCCGTTAGCGAATCTAAATTAGCCATTTTATACAACTCAGCTTGGGTCGCGGCTATCTCTTTAGCCAAACTCGTCACCACACTGGAAAGCCGACCGAAGGACGTAAATATGATAATAGGTAGCCATACAGCCACCACTAAATACGCTCCCCATGTGGTCATCGAATGCATATACGTATCGACACTAACGGAGGGGCTGAGTTGAAGTGTTCCAGACATGAAACCATAGGCGACCAGGCAGGTAACAGTCATTGCAGTGCACGCCAGTATTACCCCCACTCGGCAGGAATACAGCATTCCGCCCAGCAAGGCACTGGTGGCTAACCACCACGTCCCGGCACCAAGCATGCCAAAATTAAATAATCCGACTACGCCGATACACCACATCACCAATATCAGCGACCAAAATTTAAATTGGTAAGACGTTTTTTTCGCGGACGCCCAAAGGAAAACGGCATAGGCGCCAATAATAAGATGTGCGCTATACATTGGCAGCCAGCCGGTAAGCACAGAGCGCAGGGCAGAAAGCGGTCCACCGACTGCACCAACCACTGCAAAGCAGAACAAAATTTGATTTAGCGCTTTGCATCGCGCATTCTCGATGACGACATACGGGTCGATTGGTTTGATGATATTTATCATGCCCGGTGATCGCACTTTAACAGGATGTAGGCCTTTTGATCCTATCCGATAAACGTGAACACGTAGCTAGGTGTTTACCCCTACTTTATACCCCAAACAGCGCAGCAAATTCACAATAATATGACAATGTTACCGAAGCCAGAAAAAGTGGTTAGCAAATTAGCAACGATCGCCATCCAAAAGGTTTTTGATTAAGTCGGTAATAATTTTCACGCTCGCGGACTTACTCATTGCTTGACTAACATGGAGCCTATGCCAGAAGTCAAAAGACGCAATCGCATCTATCGCCTCACGTGTAGCTGTCGATACTTCCTTTAATTCAGGCAGCCAGTTATCCAGATCTATTCTCAATTTTTGTTGATTTTCTTCGTAGCATTTTGTCAGTGTTGGCGAGCGCCAAAGCAAGGCACGCGTTGCCAGCATAACCGGCGACAAGGTGGTGTAGGCATTTGCGTGCCGCTCTATCGCATGCTGCAAGCGGGTATCGAGTGTGCCGCTCCGATCTCCACCACGGAACAAATCTAAATAATGCTCTCGAATCTGCGCATCCAGTTCATTGTAAAGCTGTTCCATCTCTGAAAAATGTCTAAAGACGGTACGTATCGCAATATTAGCGCGGTCCGCCACTTGCTGCGCGGTCGGGATTAACACCCCCTCGTTAATTAAATCCAGCATTGCCTCGATAATGAGCTGCCGACTGCGCCTGCTGCGTTGAACGCGACCATCGGCAGCTCCCTTTTTGGTCGGTGATTGCGTTTCATCCATAATTATCAAAACCGTAAAGCACTATTATTAATTTACAAGTGAGGCTGGCAGCAGCTCAAAAAAAGCAAAACAACACCGCCTTTACAAAATTACTTTTGCAGCATATTCCGCGCTGAGTCTTTGAATTTCTCCGCAGCAGTATCATCTAGATCATCCAATAAGTTACCCAGGCTGAAAGGAACTTCAATGCCTTGTTCCATACCGGGCTGACTTTTCATTACCTGTAACCAGCGCGCTAAATTATCTAATCCCTCAACAGAGACTCCCGACCATTTATAGGTTCTCACCCAACACCAATTTGCAATATCTGCAATTGAATAGTCATCCGCCAACCATTCGTGGTGCGCCAAATGGCCATCCAACACCTCAAACAAGCGGCGGCATTCATTTTGATAGCGATCGATAGCGGGCTGTATTTTTTCTGGGAAGTAGCGATGAAAAACATTCGCCTGACCCATCATTGGCCCCACCCCGCCCATCTGAAACATCAGCCACTGAATAACTTTTGAACGCCCCTTAGCGTCACTGGGCATTAATTTGCCGGTCGTTTCCGCCAAGTAAATCATGATAGCGCCAGATTCAAACACGGCAAAATTATCGTTGTCACGATCGACAATAGCGGGAATACGCCCATTGGGATTCAAGGCTAAAAACGCCGGTTTTTTCTGCTCGCCTGCGCCGATGTCAACGTAATGAGTTTCATAAGCTAAACCCAAAGCCTCCAGGGTACAGGATGCTTTATGGCCGTTAGGCGTCGGTGCGGTATACAAATCGATCATGTTTATCTCCCGATGAGTCAATGTCAAAAGCCATACCGGCTATTATTAAATTTATTATCTAAACATTATACGAAGTGACTCCTTGCAAATCCTGCCAGTCACACCGCTTATTTATATCGTTGCCAAGCGCCAAACTCACTTGAATTGCGAGCCAAATTATATTGACATATACTATGACAAAAAAATGCTGACAAACATAGCATTGCGGTAAATAATACCCACAGCTGGCATCAGCCTTACCGGCGCCGACTGTAAATTTAAATAAAAACAATGAGATGGACAACGTATACCGATGCTTAAACTACTGCGTATTATCGTGGCATTGCCCGCCATACTCTTTCTTATCATTGGCCTGCAGTGGGCAGTCGATCCTGCCGCCGCCGCAGAAAGCTTAGGAATGCCCCTGCTAGACGGCCTCGGACGCAGTTCGCAGATGGCCGATACTGGCGCCCTGTTTATCGCAATGGGTCTGATGATACTAAGCGGATTGCTTACCGGAAGAAAAACATGGTTTTACGCCCCCGCGCTGATGCTTTTCTTAGCAGCCGCACTTCGCCTTATTGCGTGGCTAATCCATGGCGCGGCCTTCGCCCCTGATTTGATCGCCGTCGAAATAGTCGTTGGCAGTTTGCTACTTATCTCATCGCAAAAATTGGCCGATAAACAGTGAGGCTATCACCCCAAGCGGTATGCATCACGCTGCTAGCGACGCTCTTTAACCTTGCCCACGCCGACGTGGCAAGACCAAATATCGTCCTCATACTCGCGGATGACCTCGGCTTCAGTGACATTGCGTCCTACGGCAGTGAGATTCAAACTCCGTCATTGGATGCCTTAGCGGCGAGCGGGATCAGCTTCACCAATTATCATACTGCCGCGAGCTGCGCGCCCACCCGGGCCATGTTGCTCACCGGCGTAGACAGCCATAAAAATGGGGTTCCCAATATCCCCGAGAGCATTCCGCCCGCACATCAAGTCCACGAAAATTACCGCGGCGTACTAAGCCGCAATGTAGTAACCGTAGCCAGTCTATTGCAGAACGCCGGCTACCATACCTACATGGCCGGCAAGTGGCACTTGGGTAAAGCCCGTGACGAACTCCCGTATCGACGCGGATTTTCTCGCACCATTACCCTGGCTGATACCGGTGCCGACAACTGGGAACAAAAGCCATACATCCCAATTTACGAAAAGGCCAATTGGTTTGCAGATGGCGAGGAAACAACGCTACCTGAGGATTTCTATTCGTCAGAGTTTCTAATCGATAAAACCATTGAGTTCATCGACTCTAATGCAGACTCCCAACCGTTCTTTGCCTACATTCCTTTTCAGGCCGTTCACATTCCAGTACAAGCGCCAAAGGAGTTTACAGACAAATACCTTGATACCTATCAGCAGGGCTGGACCGCGCTGAGAGAGCAGCGCCAAAAAAGAAGCAAGGAGCTTGGCATTATCCCGGCCAATGCCGAAATGCAAACCATGAGCAGCACCCATGACTGGGACAGCCTCAGCGCAGAAGAAAAACGCTTTCATGCCAAGCGCATGGCCATTTACGCCGGCATGGTCGACGCGATGGATCACCATATCGGTCGCTTAGTTGCCCACCTTAAAGCAACGGGCCGCTACGACAATACCATTTTTATATTCTCATCAGATAACGGCAGCGAAGCTACCGGTGGCGACAATCCACGCAGCTTATTAAACCGTCTCGGCTTGAGAATGCAAGGCTACACCAATGACTACGACACCTTGGGCAGCAAAGGTAGCTTTAATACTATTGGCCCCAGCTTTGCCAGTGCAGCGGCTTCGCCGCTTGCCTACTACAAATTTTACGCAGGCGAAGGCGGCATGCGCGTTCCGCTCATCATTGCAGGAAAGCCCATTAGCGACAAAGCCAAACTGAGCAATGCATTTACCTTCGTAACCGATATCACGCCCACCATTCTTGAATTCACCTCAACGCCCGCACCGACGGAGTTCTTTGGTGGTCGGCGCATCGTCCCCATGATTGGCCGCAGCCTGGCAGCACTAAGCCGCGGCGAGGTTGAGCAGGTGTATACCGAATCTGACTATATTGGCTATGAACTGGGCGGCAACGCGGCACTGTTTCAAGGGCCATATAAGATAGTTAAAAACCGCGGGCCGGTTGGCGATAGCGAATGGCATTTGTTTAATATCGTCGACGACCCCGGCGAAACAAATGATCTACGGGAGGCAATGCCAGACAAGTTGGCCGACTTACTGGAGCACTATCATCAATACGCCGCCGAAAATGGCGTCCTGGACGTTCCCGCCAATTTCAATGGTACGACCCAGGTTGCCATCAATGGTATCCGTGACCGTTTTGGTAAACAGCTTTTAGTGCTGCTATTAACGAGCATTATTTGCGGTGTTTTTTACATTTTATATCGAAGAAAATAGCACTGAATGTCAGTAGCGACAATGAAGCAATAGCGACCAATATAGCAATTTCATACTTAGGAGCACTTATGATTGTATTACATGGCAACTCCGTATCTCCCTTCGTTCGCAAGGTGCTTGTCGCCTTGGCGATAAAAGGAATCGATTTTGAACAAGTACAGCAAATGCCGTATTCGGGCGATGCCGAATACAAAAAAATTAGCCCTTTAGGTAAGATTCCGGCACTACAAGATGGCGATCTCAACCTTTGCGATTCGACTGTCATTTGTGAGTATCTCGAAGACAGCTATCCTGACAACCCGATCTACCCAACAGATCCAAAGCAAAAAGCGAAAGCGCGCTGGGTTGAGGAACTAGCGGGCAGCAGAGTCACCGAACTTGCCGCCGGTATTTTTTTCCAGCGCTTTATGCGCCCCATGTTTTTAAATCAAGAGACCGACGAGGCCTTGGTTCAAAAAATTATAGAAAAACAACTGCCACCGATCCTGGATTACGTTGAAACGCTGATACCGAAAGATGGCTTTATATTCGGCGATTTCAGCATGGCCGACATTAGCATCATCAGCCCATTTATAAATGCGGGATACGCTAATTACCAGATTGACGCAGCACGCTGGCCGCTATTCGCTGCGCTCATCAAACGGGTCAAAAGTCACCCCGTAGTCGCACCCCTGCTTGCAGCAGAAGCGGCAATACTTGGCCTTTGAGCCTGCATGTGTGTGCAGCGCTTTACAGACTGAGTTGCTGCACATGCCAGACAATGCCTAGCCTGCGAATAGCGCGGCCGCGAGCAAACCCACTAGAAGCTAACAAGGAGAATTAATAATGCCCTTCACAAGCAAGGAAATAGACGCACTTGTTAGCGAGCTGGGTCTACACGATTCTGGAA
>JGI24525J20082_1001090_pt1 | contig 12431 bp, 9 predicted proteins | sample LinPmetageLP50_FD_20082 | JGI IMG/M metagenome (IMG submission 20082) | reverse complement strand
TAGTGAGGAGTATGGAGATCAATTGGTCATGATCGTTGAGAAACCTTCTGACGAATATACTGACCATAAAAGCTTTGGATATCCAGATGATATTGAAAGTACAGACGATCTATTGTCAAAATTAAGAGAAGATGAAGATTATACGCTGGACGAGACGGTATACATAAGAGCGCGTATTTTTGATATGCTTATTGGGGATTGGGATCGCCATCAGGATCAATGGCGCTGGGCCCAATTTGATGAGGACGATGGTAAAAAAGTTTTTGTCCCCATACCAAGGGATCGCGATCAGGTTTTTTCAAACTTTGATGGGTCTTTTTTAAATGTTTTACGGAGTATTATGGGGAGCGTTAACCAATTTGGTGTCTATGGTGAGGATATTATAGATGTAGAATGGTTTAATAAAGCAGGCTCTAAACTAGACCGGGCACTCTTGAAAAAAAGCACGAAAGAAGATTGGATAGAACAGGCTCAATTTTTACAAAGTGCCATTGATGAAGCCTTAGTAAATGAAGCATTTGGCGATTTACCCGAAGCTACCCAAGATGAGACAGTAGATGAAATAAAACAGCATTTTTTAAACCGAAAGAACAATCTTGTGAATATTGTGGAAAAATACTATGACGTGTTCATCAATTTCCAGATGTTAACAGGAACCGACAAGGATGATTATTTTGAAATAACCCGCTTTGAAGATGGCCGTACGCAAATTATAGCCCATCGCATAAAAGATGGGGAAAAGGGAGAATTACTTTTTGACCGCACTTTCCATAGTGATTTAACAGAGGAAATTTGGCTTTACGGATTGGATGACGATGATGTTTTTGAAGTAAACGGAACACCAGAAAAGGCGATATTGATCAGAATTATTGGAGGTCAGAATAAGGATACCTTCAACATAAAAAAAGGGAAGAAAATAAAAATATACGATAGAAATTCTAAGCATAACGAAGTCGTGGAAAAGGGTGGCGCTTACTTCAGATTTACAGATTTTTATGAGGCGAATTTATACGATTATAAAAAAGTGAAATCCAAAAAATCAACCATCGATTTTAATGTAGGTTTTAATCCTGATCACGGCATTATGTTGCATGCAGGATATACGAAAGAGAAAAATGATTTTATTGAAAATCCGTACGGTGTTTTAACGGCAGTTTCTTTAGACTATCATTTTTTAACACAAGGGATCGATGCACGCTTCAAAAAGGGCTATGCTGCGATTTTCAAAGATTATAATTTAATCTTTGAAGGTAGGTTTACTTCAAAAAATTATACTGAAAATTTCTTCGGTTTTGGAAATGAAACGATAAATCCTGATGATGCGCTAACCCTAGATTTTAACAGAGTAAATCTAGCCATGTATAATGGCGGAATAGGAGTGGAACGACAATCGGGATACGGTAGCTTTTTTCAGCTTAAATACGATGTTGAAACCGTAGAAGTGTTTAGGAATGGGAGCAATTTTATTAGTCAGTCCAATTACCCATCGTTAGGTAGCCGAAAATATTTTGGGATACCCAATGGTACGTATCAGTATAAAAATTATGATGATGATATCTTTCCTACAAAAGGAATGCTTTTTAAAACAAAGCTGGCAGCTATTGATGATTTAGAGACAAATAACCTAACTGGTATCATCGACTCGAAGGTGGTTTTTTATAATGCACTATCTAGCAACCGGAGATTGGTCTTAAAAACAGCCGCCCAAACATATATCACGCTAGGCGATACACCACAATTTTACCAATCTGCCACTTTAGGGGGGGACAATGGGCTTAGGGGATATCGCAGTCAACGCTATACTGGAATAAGCAGTTTAAGCGCGAGTACAGATGTAGCTTATGAATTTGAGAAACTAAAGACCTTCTTTTTTCCCGTGGACTTTAGTATTTATGGAGGGTTTGATTTGGGGCGCGTGTGGATAGAGCGAGAGGAAAGTGAAAAATGGCACAATTCCTATGGTGGAGGCATGATGTTACAATGGACCAATGCAATACAAGGCGGTTTTAGTGCTTTTAGGAGTGATGAAGGAACCCGACTTGAATTTCAGTTGGGAATGTCATTCTAAGTTAACTCTTCTGTTTCCTCTTATCGTAAATAATATATCCTATCAATGCTACAAAGCTGATGACAGAGACCCATATGAGCCCCGTTTTTAATCGATCTATATTTTCTCCTAGTATGGCAATAAGGATGGTAAGTGGTATAATACCAAGAAGGGTCGCCCCCATAAATTTAAAGTAACCCATTTTTAAAATCCCCGCCACAAAGCTGGTGGCATCATTGGAGAGAATGGGTGAAATACGCGCTACGATTATGGTCCAAAAGCCATATTCCTCTATGTAATTTTCTATTTTAATTTCGGTTTTATGACCAATTAATTTTTGGACGGTTATAGGACCTAGATACTTTCCTATAAAATATCCTAAGGTTGAGGCAGTAATAATACCCGCTAGTGAAATGAGACTTCCCCATACAGGGCCGTATGCAAGGACACTTACAACCATAACTAATGGACTTGGCACTACCAAGAGAAACATTTGCACCACCATGATTAAAATGAGTAGGAGGGGACCCCAAAAACCAAATGAATCAACCCACTGTGAAATCCGCTGTTCATTATCACTTGTTAGTATAGAATAGGCTTTGTCAACGAAATCTTGAAAAGAAGGCCATAAAAAATAGCAACACACCAAGCCTCCTAGAATTATAAATGTAAAAAACAAGGGTAAATAACTTTGTCCTGTTTGCTCACTGTTTTCTGCCATTCAATTTTTTTATCATAGTAAAAAACCTGCCAAGTAAGTACGTGACAGGTTTAATAAATTTTAACCGTTGTTTTTCAGATTAAAATCCGAAACCAAATCCAACTTGTATAATTTGATCTTCTTCTGAAACAAAGTAGCCTGCATTTAAAGCGAACGAATTAAGTCCACTTATCCAGATCCCACCGCCATAAGAGGTATGCCACTCATCTGAAGTATCATTATCTACCCAAACTCTACCATAGTCAAAACCACCGTAGGTTCCAAAAGTGATAGGCACTACTGCGGTGACTAAACGGCCTAACCTAAGTTTTAAGTCGGAAGTTTGATATACATAGCTTTCACCTGTAAAACGTTCATCCCTGAAGCCTCTTAGTCCATTGTTTCCACCTAATGAAGGAGCGTGGTAAAAGAAATAGTCGTCCCCGAAATTTGTTTTACCTTCTACGAGTGTACTAAAAACTAAGTTACCCGAAGATATAAGCTTCTGTTGCACACCAATTTTTGCAGAAGCATACCCAAAACTATTGTTGTCAAGGTCAAGATTGTGCTTGTACCCTAGCGTAGCTCCTAAGTATAGTGCTTTTGTAGGGAAATCTGGTGCATCTTCGTTTTTATATTCCGCAATGGCTTCTCCACCTATATAATTTTGACGTTCAAAAACAAACGGGTTTAAATTGGTGGGCGTAAAAAAGCGATCATTATCTTGTGCTACTTCCCAACTTTCAAACAGTCCTTTTACTTTTAAGAATTTGCCCGCTATGCCTACAGATCCTCTAAGTTGTTGTGTTCTTGCCCGGTTAAATTCTCTTTCTACAGCGTCGTCGTCATATTCCGTTTCGTTTCCGAATCCAAAGAAATTTTTAGCATACCCATCGTTGGTTACAAACCCTTCTACCTCTAGGTTTAATCCTGGAAAGATATTAGCAAATGTCCCTTTATACGCTAATTCTACCGCCTCAAAATCGAAGAAATATTTAGCAGAAAGCTTATGCTGATATCTAAAAGGATTTCCATTAAAACCGTAATTGGTGTAGGTGTCATCTGCACCAATGTAAAGCCCGTCGTCTGTTCTAAATCCTGCATTTGGTATTAAAATATTGTTATTCTCCTTAAAATACCTCCAGTGAAACGTATTGGTCTCATACTGATTTGTAAACTGAGTAGCGGATTTCTTGTTCTCAAACTTAGAATCTTCGTATTTTAGATCATATACTTTTAAGTTCTTTGCGTTGGTAATGTCATACTCATCGTCGCCGTACCCGCCAATTAAACGAATTTTGATCTCGTTAGAACTATTGTCTCCTTCCACCTTAAACGCGTCATCATCTTGAAGTCCGTAGATCCATATTTCATTTGTTTGTGCTGCATCAAAAGTACGCTCAAAAAACACTTTGTTTTCTCTGTCTTTCAGTTTGCGCTCTAGAACTACTTTAGTTTTTCCATTTTCCATACGGGTAATGGTCACTTTATCGTCTTTAATGGTTCCATGTATGGCAACTGTTTCATCCATACGTTTTCCATATGTTTTTGCGATGTCAACAATGTTCTTTAATCTTCCTTTTAAACTTTCCTTGATTTCTTCGGAAGTTTCATCTTGCACTTCTTCAGGCAGTCTGGTAAAAGCTTGGTCGATAATCGCATCGGTCATTCCTGCTTGGATTGCTTTGGCCTCTTCTTCCCAAACCGAAGCATCATACTTATTTAAGAGTGCTCTATCTAGATTGTTTCCTTCGCCATTAAACCATTTTATATTATTGATTTCAGGACCATAGGATTGCCAGAAACGCACGTCTGGCAGAATTAACTTAATTAACGGAATAGCAACACCATCAAATTTTGAAAAAGCTGCATCGCGGTCTCTAGGTACAGGTACAAAACGTATGTCATCGTCAGAAATTCTGTATTGTCCCCAACGCCATTGGTCTTCGTGACGATCCCAATCTCCTATAAGCATGTCAAAAATACGGGCACGGATGTATGCGCGTTGATCTACTGAAAATTTTTCGTCTTCCTTGATTTTTTCAAGCATGTCGGTAGAGCTTTCAAACTCTGTTATTTCTCCAGCGAGCTTTGGATTAGCTCTGTTGTAGCCTTCGTAATCTTTTTGTGCATCGTTAGGCCGCTGTTCAATAAAATACAGTTGATCGCCATAGGCAGGTCCCAAAATTTCAAAACCTGGTTGTTTGGGTACATAGTAAAGTTGAGTGTTGGCATGGTTTATTCCCACAGATTTTGCTAACGGATTTATAACCAATTGCATATAGGGGTGTGTGGTGCTAAAAAAGTCATACACTACATTTTCAGCAAAAGTGTCTTCATAGTCTTTCTCATCGTAAGCAATACCTCGTATTTTGAATCGTAAAAATTTTAACGCATTTTTTTCTAAGCCTCGCATGGCAAATTCACGATCTTGATCATCGTCTAAACGTGCTGAGTACGATTGGTGACCACCTCCTTGTTTTTGAACGCCAAGACCTGTATATAACGTGTCGAGAATAGCAATATTTGCTGTTACCGGTACTCCAAAATAGCTACGGTATCGATCTCCCCAAAAGAATTTATAGAAGCCAGATTTGTTCAATTTATCCTCACTAGTAGTGACTGGTAGTGTTTTGGTGCGTTGAGCAAAGGTGGGTGTTGTAAATGTTTTACCTTCTTCAGGAAATTTTGAAGTGACATCAAAGCTGTTATTTTCGGTTTCTGAAGTAATGAAATCTACGGTAGAACTTCCATCCTCATAATATTTTAGGACTGCAAAGCCTTCTTTTCCGTAGGTAAATTTCCCTTCAAAAGGTAAAATACCACCCATGGCGGTAATGTCATCTTTTTGGCGCTTGGTCACTTTGGCACCGCCCATAGAACCACTAATGATCTGATGCGTATTGCCACCCTGTAAATATTGTAAGCTTTCCTCATGACCTGAAACGATCGTCACCCTGTCCAATTCTTGAACCAATGAGCTTACGATGATACGCAAGTCATTATAGCGCTCAAAATTCGCTTGCTTAGGAGAGAAACCGCCAATACTCTTAGCGTAGGTACCATTGCTATAAATAGGATGGTGCATCACGATCACCAAATTTTTATTGCGAGCATCTTTTATGTAGCCTTCCAGTTCGGTCGCAAAACGTCTTCTGGTCACAATATCGGTACACTTGCTATTAATATCCTCTACACGGTCCCAATTAGCGATATACCATTGGCTATCTACCAAGATCATATCTAGGTCATCGGTAAGCTCCCGATACTCTAATGGGCAGACATTATTAGGCTCTACTTCGGTTTTTTTAATGTCATTGTCTTTAATATAGTCTTCTACCCATTCAATATCGTCTGCATTTTTACTGCTCCATTCGTTATCACCCAATACGAAATAAGTTTTACCTTTAAAGTCTTTTTTAAGTTCGAGACGGGCGGCCACTTGTGCTTTTATTGTTTCTTCACTCGCCACACCTTCCTGTACAAAATCACCAGTAAAAAGAAGCGTACTTTCCTTATCAGCTTTTGCGAGATAGGATTGTAGTACATTTTGCAGGTTTTCGTTGATAGGTCCATTACCTTGCCCTCCAGCTATGTAAAAAGTATGTGTAGGAGTTTTGTTGGTATTTTTAGCTTGTTGAGTATTGCTTTGTGGTGCATAGGTTGCACAAGCGCTAATTAAAAAAGCCGAAATAATGGCGGCGGTAATTTTGAAAGAATTTTTTAGTGTATAAATGACCATTCTAATTTTTATTAGTGATTTTAAGTTGTCGTATAAAAGTACTGAAGCTAACCATGAGTAAGTTCGTTTTTAGGAATATTTTAGTAGTTATAGGTGGGTTAAGGGGAATTCATACAAATTTCCACCCTCAATCCCGTTGCGTTCATCGGCAATATAGAGGGTGTTACTGTCTTTATAAGTGATGCTCTCTTTTTGAGATTTGTGCTCCAGTTTTATTTTCTGGATGGTTCCATCAAAAAAAGCATCGCCTTTATAATCACTTAGCAGCCATATTTTGTTATAACTGAGCAATGCAATGGTTCCTGTGGTATGGTTGATGGTGGCTGAGGTAATCTGGCAATCGCTACGATCGTCACAGGTCTTATAGTTGCCTATGAGCTTGGCTTCAAAATCACCCAGCTTTGCAGGTACTTTGTATAGTTTAGTCGTACCATCAAAAGGATGGCTTCGGTTTCTAGTGAAGACATAGAAATAATTTTCCAAGTAAATAAAGGCTTCTGCATCAAAATTCCGATTTTTCTTTTTAGGCGGGAATTCGGTTTGATCTTCGTAATGAAACGTGGTAGTGCCGATTGCCGTTTCGCCTTCGGCAAGATTGGCGATAGTATAAATAGCTAGATTTTTACGTTTGTTGTTATTATTGCCAAAGTCACCAATGTATAAGGTGTTTTTTCCATCGGTAGCCAAATCTTCCCAATCGTTATTTTTAATACTTTCCAGATCGAGGGTGCGCTCCATTGTTTTTTTTGAAACATCGTACCCGAAAAGATGCGAACTGTTACCCTTATCAACTACCATCCAAAGTAGGGATGAACTTTCTAACTTTTCAATCCCACTAATTTCATCCATCGAAGTAGGAAGCGACTCAATGATTTTAAGTTTACCGAAGTCTTGGCAACTCGCCGTAATGGTAATAAGTAAGAAAAGTAATAGTATATTTTTCATGGGAATAATAGTTACTAAAACAGCTATAAGAATCTTGTTATCCAATCATCTTATAGCTGTATTTTTTAAATAAGAAAATTTTTACGCTTCTGGGTGCTTCGTTTTTGCACTCATGGTCCACGCATCAAGCATCCAGCTAATTTTTTCTATGTCTGCAATATAACCTCCAATCAAGTCGATAGTGCCTTCATCTCCTGCTGCATCTGCTTTTTCGATAACTTTACGCATTTGTTCTAGAAGTGTACCGTGATCTTTTAAAAGTGTTTTTACCATCTCCACATCATTAATTTCTGAAGGAGATTCAGATAAATTGGCACTTTTTAAATAATCTGAAAAGTTGCTCACAGGTTGAAAACGCAACGTCAAAATACGTTCTGCAATTTCATCAACTTTTAACTTAGCATCATCGTACATTTCTTCAAACTTTTCATGAAGATCAAAGAAATTTTTGCCTGTTATATTCCAATGAAAATTACGTAATTTCTGATAGTAAATATGATAATCTGCCAACAGTGTATTAAGCTCTTGTGCTGTTGCTGTAATCTTTTTTTTATCAAGGTTTAGGTAGTTCATATCAATTATATTTATGGTGTTTATCAAAGGTACAGGGATTTCTTATGACGACCAATTAGTAACCTCGTTTTACAATTACTTTAACGCGATAGCCGTTGGTTTTAAGATACTTTTTAAAGATTGAAAAACGCGCCCATAAAATTCTCTAAAAATTGTACATTTGTTCAGTCACAAACCTTCCCAATCAATGACCAATACCACCTACTTGCATACGGCTATTACTGCAGCCATTGCCGCGGGCAAAGAAATTATGAAAATCTATGCTACAGATTTTGATGTAGCGCATAAAAACGATGATTCACCATTGACCGTAGCAGATAAAAATGCAAATGCTATCATCATGTCGTATCTTAAAAAATACGAGGTCCCTATTATTTCTGAAGAGAACAAACAAACAGAGTATAAAATTCGTAAAACATGGGACCGCTGTTGGATCGTTGATCCACTGGACGGAACCAAGGAGTTTGTAAAACGCAATGGCGAATTTACCGTAAACATTGCCCTCGTTGAGAATGGAAACCCTGTGCTCGGCGTAATTTATGTTCCGGTGACAAAAACACTTTATTACACGGCAGCCGATGCTTCTGTGGCTTTTAAATATATATTGTTAGATGAAGAGGAAGTTCTTTTAGATGAAATTATCACAGCTGCCGAAATGATCAAACCTTCAGAAAAAGATCCTGCTACCTTAAAGATAGTGGGAAGTCGTTCGCACCTAAATGAAGAGACCAGCGCATTTATTTCAGAAAAAGAATTAAATCATTCCGTCGAAATCGTTTCTAAAGGGAGTTCTTTAAAATTCTGCCTTGTTGCCGAAGGGGAAGCCCATTTATACCCGCGTTATGCGCCAACGATGGAGTGGGATACCGCAGCAGGACAGGCGATCTGCCAAGCAGTGGGCGTACAGGTATTAGACAATACCACAGGAAAACCTATGCGATATAATAAAGAGAATTTACTCAATTCTCATTTTCTAGTTACGTTGTAATGGCAAAAGTATCCTATAAACGGCATTTGGCTAAAACCATCACCTGGCGCATTGTAGGTACGACAGATACAATATTGCTGTCGTGGCTCATTACAGGCGACCCGCTTATAGGATTAAAAATTGGACTCGTAGAAGTGGTGACAAAAATGGTACTCTATTTTTTGCATGAACGGGCCTGGTTTAAGATCAATCTTTCAAAAAATGGTGTAATTTTAGAGAGTAGAAAACGCCACGTTGCCAAAACATTTACATGGAGGACATTGGGAACGCTAGATACCATGTTGATATCGTGGGTTATTTCAGGAAATCCATTTACAGGGTTGAAAATAGGAATGGCAGAATTAGTAACAAAAATGGTCCTTTATTATGTACACGAGCGTGCTTGGTATCGTTCAGATTACGGGCTTAAAAATAGAAAATAGTGCTTCGAAACATTTTAAAAGTGTTTGCAGCACTTTTAAAACACTCAGCAACCTATGAGTATTAGGATTTAATAAAAAAAATAAAATTAAAGAGTAAAATAGAAAAGTGAAAAACATTGTACCACATAACTATAGCGTGACTCAAGAAACACGTAGCGGCCTTAAAAAACATAAGCCCTTGTTGCTTTGGTTCACGGGTTTGTCAGGCTCTGGTAAGTCCACTATAGCTAATGCCGTTGAGAAAGCATTGGTTGAAAAAAGGATCCATACCTATACGCTGGATGGTGATAATGTGCGTAACGGACTGAATAAGAATTTATCATTTTCTGAGGAAGATCGCACCGAGAACATTCGGAGGATTGCCGAAGTGGCTAACCTTATGGTAGATGCTGGTCTAGTTGTATTAGCAGCATTTGTTTCTCCATACATTAAAGACCGTGAGGAGATTAAAAAAGTAGTGGGCACCGAAAAGATGATCGAAGTGTTTATAAATACACCCATTTCGGAATGTGAAAAACGCGATGTGAAAGGTCTTTATAAAAAAGCCAGAGCAGGAGAAATTAAAAATTTTACGGGGATCAACGCGCCGTATGAAGCACCTGCTAATCCTGATATAGAAATAGATACAACAGCGTCTTCTATTGATGAGTCGGTTGCTATTATTTTAAGACATATTGAAGAAAAATTGAAACATGAGTAAGTATTATTTAAATTATCTGGACGAATTAGAATCAGAAGCCATCTACATCCTTCGGGAAGTTTGGGCACAGTTTGAAAATCCGGTCATTTTATTCTCGGGCGGAAAAGATTCTATTCTAGTCACACATTTGGCTCAGAAAGCTTTTTATCCTTCAAAAGTACCGTTTCCATTAATGCATGTGGATACAGGACATAATTTTCCTGAAACCATTCAATTTAGGGATGATCTTATTTCAACATTAGGAGCGTCATTAATTGTAGGTTCGGTTCAAAAATCGATCGATCAGGGAAGGGTTGCCGAAGAAAAAGGAAAAAACGCCACACGTAATGCGCTTCAGATCACAACACTGTTAGACGCGATCGAAGACAATAAAGTAGATTGCGCCATTGGCGGTGGAAGAAGGGATGAAGAAAAAGCACGGGCGAAAGAACGGTTCTTCAGTCACCGGGATGATTTTGGACAATGGGATCCTAAAAATCAACGTCCGGAATTATGGAATATCCTAAATGGTAAACATTTTGAAGGAGAGCATTTTAGGGCGTTTCCTATAAGTAATTGGACCGAAATGGACGTCTGGAATTATATTTTAAGAGAAAATATTGCAATCCCGTCCTTATACTTTGCCCACGAGCGGGAAGTGGTTTGGCGCCAAAATTCATGGATTCCGGTTTCTGAGCATTTAAAGCTTACGGAAGGAGAAGAAGTTCAGAAGAAAAAAATTCGTTTTAGAACCTTGGGGGATATTACCATCACTGGCGGAATGGAATCTGAAGCCGATACATTGGAAAAAATTGTAGCAGAAGTGGCCACCATGAAACAAACCGAGCGTGGCAATCGAAGCGATGACAAAAGAAGTGAAACCGCCATGGAGGATAGGAAGAAGCAGGGGTATTTTTAGCCCCCTAACCCCCAAAGGGGGAATTAGGTAACTCATTAGTGTCCCCTTGACCTGCCTCCGACGAAAGAGAGATGAATGAGAGGAAGGCAATATTTAGGGGTGTACTTCCGAATATTAAGAAGATTGAAAAAATTGGAATAAAGGCTAATACAAGAGAAGATGCAAATTGACAAAAACCAACTACTAAGATTTACAACTGCCGGAAGCGTTGATGATGGAAAGAGCACCTTGATTGGGCGCTTGTTATATGATAGCAAAGCAATTTTTGAAGATCAATTGGAGGCGGTTACAACTACCAGCAAGCGTAAAGGACATGAGGGAGTAGATTTAGCGCTGTTCACAGACGGCTTAAGAGACGAGCGCGAGCAGGGGATTACCATTGATGTTGCGTATCGTTATTTTACGACACCAAAACGTAAGTTTATTATTGCCGATACGCCTGGACATATTCAGTATACTCGAAATATGGTAACAGGAGCTTCTACGGCAAATGCGGCATTGATATTAATCGACGCTAGAAATGGCGTGATCGAGCAGACAAAGCGACATGCCTTTATTGCATCTTTACTTCAAATACCGCACGTGATCGTATGTGTTAATAAAATGGATTTGGTTGATTATTCCGAAGAAAAGTACAACGAAACTGTGCATCAGTTTGAAGAATTCTCCTCTAAGTTATACGTAAAAGACGTTCGTTTTTTACCCATTAGTGCATTAGATGGTGATAATGTTGTTAACCGAAGTACCAACATGGATTGGTATCAGGGCGCACCTTTGTTGCACACATTAGAAGACTTACATATAAGCAGTGATATCAATAAAATTGATGCCCGCTTCCCAGTGCAGACGGTTCTACGTCCTCAAAGTGAAGGGTTTATAGACTATCGTGGCTATGCAGGAAGAGTGGCGAGTGGTATTTTTAGACCCGGTGATGAAATTACGGTTATGCCCTCTGGTTTCACTTCAAAAATTAAAAGCATTGATACCATGGAAGGCGAACTAGAAGAGGTCTTTGCACCGATGTCTGTTTCCATAACCCTTACAGATGATATTGATATTAGTAGGGGAGATATGCTAGTTAAAAAGAACAATCAGCCACACGCATTACAAGAATTTGATGCGATGCTCTGTTGGTTACACAACGATGCCGCAAAGCCACGGGCAAAGTATACTATTTTGCATACCTCAAATGAGCAAAAAGCGATGATTAAAAATGTGATCTATAAAATCGACATTAATACTTACGATCGTATTGAAGAGAACAAATCGTTGCAGATGAATGACATTGGGCGTATCACCATACGCACCACACGCCCTTTGATGGTAGACGAATACAGAGACAACCGCATCACAGGGAGTTTTGTTTTGATAGATGATGCGACACACGAAACTGTTGCTGCGGGGATGATAATATAG
>JGI24525J20082_1001056_pt1 | contig 12662 bp, 11 predicted proteins | sample LinPmetageLP50_FD_20082 | JGI IMG/M metagenome (IMG submission 20082) | reverse complement strand
ATCACCTGCCAATAAACCTTCGGTAAATGGACGACGACCTACAGCAACAATTAATTTATCGAATTCTTCTGACTTCTCGCCTTCGGAATCTTGGAAAGTAACGACAACGCTATTTTCTTTCAACTCAGTACCGGTTACACGCGCACTAACACGGATATCCATACCTTGCTTGGTAAATAGCTTTTGCGCTTCTTTGGCTACGGTTTGATCAACTAAGTGTAGGAAGTTATCTTGTGCTTCTAGCACAACAACTTCAGAACCTAAACGGCCCCATACGCTGCCTAATTCCAAACCAATAACACCAGCACCAATACGCCTAAACGCTTAGGCACTTCGGTAAATTCCAACGCACCCGTCGAATCAACAACAATATTGCCCGACAAAGGCGCCGGTGGAATATTTACCGGAACAGACCCAGTAGCAATAATTACGTTGCTTGCTTCGATTATTTCAGTCGTACCTGCGTGATCGGTAAATTCAACTTTTTTACCGGCTAGCAGTTTGCCTTTACCTTCTAATGGAGTAACACCATTAGCTTTAAATAAGGTAGCAACGCCCATGGTCAGATTTTTTACAATCTGCTCTTTGCGCTTAAGCATCACGCCGATGTCCATCGACACTTCACCAACAGCAATACCGTGAAGACCAAATTTTTCTTTGGCTTCTTCGTATTTATGCGAGCTATCGAGTAATGCTTTTGAAGGAATACAGCCCACGTTTAAGCAGGTACCGCCAAACACAGGCTTATTTTCTTTATTCAACCATTTATCGATACAGGCTGTGCTTAAACCTAATTGTGCACAGCGGATAGCCGCAACGTAACCAGCTGGCCCGCCACCGATCACTACGACATCAAACTTCTTGCTCATGTGTAATTCCTTAACCTAACTGTTGAAATACCCGTTGCTTAAATGTCTAGCAATAAACGAGCTGGGTCTTCCAGAAGGTCTTTAATGGTAACCAAAAATTGAACTGCTTCCTTGCCATCGATCATGCGGTGATCATATGACAGCGCCAAATACATCATAGGTAGAATAACTACCTGACCGTTAACGGCCATTGGGCGTTCTTGGATCTTGTGCATTCCCATAATCGCCGTTTGTGGCGGATTTAGGATTGGCGTAGACATTAATGAACCGAAAGTACCACCATTAGAAATGGTGAATGTACCACCTTGCATTTCATCAATACCCAACTTGCCATCGCGAGCACGTAAGCCGAAATCTGCAATCGTACTTTCAACTTCAGCTAATCCCATGCCATCGGTGTCGCGCAAAATAGGCACAACTAAACCACGTTCAGTTGATACCGCAACGCCAATATCCTGATAGCCGTGATATACCATATCATTGCCGTCAATAGACGCATTGACCGCAGGGAAGCGCTTCAATGCCTCGGTGGCCGCTTTCACAAAGAAAGACATAAAGCCAAGCTTAACGCCGTGCTTCTTCTCAAACTGGTCTTTGTACTTTTTACGCAGCTCCATGACTGGCGCCATATTCACTTCGTTGTACGTTGTCAGCATGGCTGCTGTTTGTTGCGCTTCGACTAAACGACGAGCAATCGTTGCACGCAAACGAGTCATTGGTACGCGTTTTTCAATTCGCTCACCATCGGAGACAAAAGCAGGGGCTGCTGGTGTTTCTTTCTTCGGCGCAGGGGCAGCACTAGGTGCTGGCGCTGCCGGTTTACTATCACCTGTTTTAAGATGATTTAGCACGTCTTCTTTGGTGACACGGCCGTCTTTACCGGTTGCAGCAATAGAAGCAGCCTGAACACCGTTTCTTCTGCAATTTTACGTGCCGCAGGACTCATGATTACGTCGCCGGACGGTGCAGCTGAAGCAGCCGCAGCAGGTGCCGAGTTTTGTGGAGCAGACGCTTCAACAGCACCCTCAACAAAAATAGCTAGAACTTCATCACTTAATACAACATCACCCTCTTCTTTCAGTACATTTTTCAACATACCGTCGGCAGGTGCGACTACTTCAAGTACCACTTTATCAGTTTCAATATCGACCAATAGCTCGTCGCGCTGAACTGCTTCGCCCGGCTTTTTATGCCAAGTTGCCACTGTGCCATCCGCAACTGACTCAGGAAAAGTGGGTGCCTTAATTTCGATGCTCATTAGTTTTTCCTTAATATTCTGATTTGCCTAGCCCGCTAAATTTAGGGCGTCACGAATTAATTGTTCTTGCTGCTTCAAATGCAGCGCCATGTATCCTGCAGCCGGCGACGCAGATAAATCGCGACCAGCGTATTTCAAATGTAGTTTCGGATTTAAATCTTCCGCCACACGACGCATATGATGCTGACTACTAAACCAAGCTCCCATGTTCATTGGTTCTTCTTGCACCCAATAAATCTCTGAAGCATTTGTAAATTTAGATAGTAGTTTAGTCAATTGTTTCGCAGGGAACGGATAAATCTGTTCAATACGTACAATCGCAATATTGTCGATTTCTTCTGCGCGACGACGTTCTAGTAAGTCGTAATATACTTTGCCGGAGCACATTAAAATCCGATCAACTTTTTCTGGCTCGATCTGATCAATCTCATCCAGACAGGTGCGGAAACGACCATCGGTTAATTCTTCCAATGTGCTTGTAGCTAACTTATGACGCAACAAACTCTTAGGAGACATAACCACTAGCGGCTTACGCAATGGACGAATCGCCTGACGACGAATCATGTGATAAACCTGAGCTGGTGTAGAAGGGACACAAATCTGAACATTGTGTTCCGCACATAATTGCAAATAGCGCTCTAAGCGAGCTGAAGAGTGTTCTGGGCCTTGACCTTCATAACCGTGCGGTAACAACATGGTTAAGCCACATAAGCGACCCCACTTGTGTTCACCACTGGAAATGAATTGGTCGAATACCACCTGCGCGCCGTTCGCAAAGTCACCAAACTGAGCTTCCCAAATCACCAATGTTCCCGGTGTTGTAGTCGCATAGCCATATTCAAAACCTAACACAGCTTCTTCAGATAAAAGCGAATCGTACAATTCAAAAGGTGCTTGGTCCGCACTCAAGTTCGCGATTGGAGAATAAGCAACGCCGTCTTTCTGGTTGTGCAAAATTGCGTGGCGATGCGAGAACGTACCGCGACCAACATCCTGACCAGTAATACGCACGGCATGACCTTGATCAACCAAGGTTGCATAAGCCATTACTTCTGCAAAGCCCCAGTTGATTGGCATGGCACCCGCCGCCATACGACGACGGTCTTCCATAATTTTCTCAACTTGGCGCTGCACCTGAAATCCGTCTGGGATTTCTTGCATTTGATGCGCTAATTCCTGCAAACGCTTAACGTCGAAGGTGGTATCAGCTTTGGTTGTCCATTCGTGGCCCAAATAAGGAGTCCAATCTACGAACAATTCTGTGTTTGGTTCTTTAACCAAACTTTTAACCACGTGTTGACCATTATCCAGTGCAGTTCGATATTCTTCTTCCAACTGCTTGCTGTACTCTTCTGTCAGGGTACTTTCAGCAATTAATCGCTCGGCATACAAAGTACGCGTGGTCGGTTGCGCTTTAATTTTTGCGTACATTAATGGCTGAGTACCTGATGGCTCGTCCGCTTCGTTATGGCCACGACGGCGATAACAAACCAAATCGATTACAACGTCTTTTTTGAACTCGTTGCGATAATCAACCGCTAATTGAGTCACAAATAATACTGCTTCAGGGTCATCGCCATTAACATGAAGAATTGGCGCTTCTACGATTTTTGCTACATCGGTGCAATATTCCGTGGAACGAACATCTTCACGTTTGGACGTGGTAAAACCAACTTGGTTGTTGATTACGATGTGAATCGTACCACCCGTTTTGTATGCACGTGTTTGCGATAACTGGAAGGTTTCCATTACAACGCCCTGACCAGCAAAAGCGGCATCACCGTGGATTAATACGGGAACAACTTTTTCGCCAGTTTTGTCTTTACGACGATCTTGACGCGCACGAACAGAACCTTCAACAACTGGGGATACGATTTCCAAATGCGATGGGTTAAATGCCAACGCCAAATGAACTTCGCCGCCAGACGTCATTACGTTTGAAGAGAAGCCTTGATGGTATTTAACGTCGCCATGAGATTGATAAGATGCCTTACCATCAAACTCATCGAATAAATCAGACGTTTTCTTACCTAAGGTGTTAATCAAGGTATTTAAACGACCACGGTGCGCCATACCGATAACAATTTCTTTAGCACCGTAAGTCCCGCTACGTTGGATTAATTCATCCATTAACGGAATTAAACTTTCGCCGCCTTCCAAACCAAAACGCTTAACACCTGGGTAACGTGAACCTAAATATTTCTCTAAGCCTTCGGCTGCGGTTAGGCGCTCAAGTAAATGTAGTTTTACTTCTTCACCGTATTTAGGGTGTGCACGTACACTTTCTAAACGTTGTTGAAACCAACGTTGCTCAACAGTGTTAACGATGTGCATGTATTCAGAGCCAACAGTACTGCAGTAGGTGCGCTCTAATGCATCAACGATGTCTTTAAGAGGAGCTTCAGCCTGACCAATAAACAATGAGCCAGTCTGATATACCGTGTCTAAATCTGCGCGGGACAACCCATGAAACTGCAAATCTAAATCGGGTACAGATTCACGAACCATTAATCCTAATGGATCGAGTTTAGCGTGCTGGTGACCACGGCCACGATACGCATTAATTAATTGTAGAACTTGAACTTGCTTCCGTTCGAAATCACTACTTACCGACCCTTGTGAAGCTGGACGAGAGCGGTGTTGATTTTTTGAAAGAAGTAAAAATTGTTCCCGAATGGGCTTATGGGGCGTGTCGACTGAAGTTGATTCATCAACTCTGGGTAACTGATCAAAATAGTTACGCCACTCTTCCGGCACTTCATTAGGATCCCTAAGGTAAGTTTCGAAGAGTTCTTCTATATAGGCAACGTTACCTCCCGATAACTGGGAAGTACTCCATAGTTGCTCCATTGTATGCTCGTGCATTTACGACCACCCTGTTTAATACATAAACGAGGGAATCACCCACAGAGTGTACGCACCGACTCTAGCGCAAGGCGAGATAGAGGGCCGACCGGATAGATCGCGAGGCCTCTGAGATGACCGGGGATGCCCCGTTCCCTCAACTAAAGATTTAGCTTAGTCAAAAATAGGACTTTGTGAGTTCTATTTTTAAAAAATGTTAACGTAAGTGGGCTGTATGTCCAGCCCAACTTACGTCTAATACCACTAGAAGGTCTGTGATATCGTTTTACAGCTGCTGAGAAAGCAACATATTACGAATGTGACCAATGGCGCGAGTTGGGTTCAAACCCTTAGGGCACACATTGACACAGTTCATAATGCCACGGCAACGGAAAACACTGAATGGATCGCTCAATTCCGCCAATCGTTCTTGTGTCATCGTGTCACGGCTATCCGCTAAGAAACGGTATGCCTGCAACAAGCCAGCAGGACCAACAAACTTATCTGGGTTCCACCAGAAAGATGGGCAAGAGGTTGAGCAGCATGCACACAGAATACACTCGTACAAACCGTCTAACTTCTCACGCTCTTCTGGAGTTTGCAGACGTTCGATAGCCGGAGCTGGTGTATTGTTCACCAAGTAAGGCTTGATCTTTTCGTACTGCTTGTAGAACAAAGACATGTCGATAACCAAGTCACGAATAACTGGCATGCCAGGTAATGGACGCAGCACTAGCTTGTCCATTTTGCCTTTTGTTGCTTCAGAGATTGGCGTAATACAAGCCAAACCGTTCTTACCATTAATGTTCATGCCATCGGAGCCACATACGCCCTCACGGCAAGAACGGCGGTATGAGACCGATACGTCCTTCTCTTTTACTAAGTTCAGAACATCCAGAACCATAAGATCTTTTCCCGCAGGGAGAGCAATCTCATAGTCTTGCATGAACGGCGCTGCATCCTTTTCAGGGTTGTAGCGATAGATACTAACTAACATAACAACACTCCCCGATTAATAGGTACGGATTTTCGGTTGGAACGCTTCCATGGTTTTGGGAGCAAAGTTCACCGCGCGCTTGCCGATGGTCTTAGTCTGAGGAATATACAAAGAATGGCATAACCAGTTCTCGTCATCGCGCTCAGTAAAGTCATTACGAGCATGCGCTCCGCGAGACTCTTTACGCTCAACCGCTGCTACCGCAGTTGCATAAGCTGTTTCGAACAGATTATCCAACTCAAGTGCTTCGATACGGGCGGTGTTAAACGCTTGGCTCTTATCTTCAAGCACAGTTTTCTTAACGCGCTCACCGATTTCATCCAGCATTTTCAAACCTTTTTCCATGCTTGGACCGTCGCGGAATACGCCGAAGTACAATTGCATAGTCTTTTGAAGATCCGCACGCACTGTCGCCACTTTCTCGCCAGTCGTCGAAGTATTCAGACGATTCAAACGAGCCATTGCGCGTTCGATATCTTCGTCAGATACGTCAGATGTCTCAAAACCATCTTTAAAGCTTTGTTCAACGCGTAAACCAACGGCACGACCGAACACGACCAAATCAAGCAATGAGTTACCACCCAAACGGTTTGCACCGTGAACCGATACACAAGCGATTTCGCCAGCAGCGTATAAGCCCTCAACCACAACGTCATTGCCCTCAGCATCAACAGTCAGCGCTTGACCACCGATGTTAGTCGGCACACCGCCCATCATGTAGTGACAGGTAGGAACAACAGGGATTGGTTCTTTCACAGGATCTACGTGCGCAAACGTACGAGATAGCTCAAGAATACCAGGCAACTTAGCATTAAGAGTTTCTTCGCCAAGATGATCCAGTTTCAGGAACACGTGATCGCCGTCTTCCCCACAACCACGGCCTTCTAGAATTTCTAGAACCATAGAGCGAGCAACAACGTCACGACCAGCAAGGTCTTTCGCGTTTGGAGCATAACGCTCCATGAAACGTTCGCCGTCTTTGTTGATCAGGTAACCACCTTCACCACGACAACCTTCAGTTACCAATGTACCTGCGCCAGCAATACCCGTTGGGTGGAACTGCCACATTTCCATATCTTGCATTGGTACACCAGCACGCAACGCCATACCAACGCCGTCACCGGTGTTGATCAATGCGTTTGTCGTAGACTGATAAATACGACCAGCACCACCTGTCGCTAAAACAGTTGCCTTAGCTTTGATGTAGCTCGTTTCACCAGATTCGATGTCAATCGCGATAACACCAGCAACCTGACCTTTAGAGTTTTTCACTAGATCAACGGCATACCATTCGTTTAAGAATGTAGTACCGCCTTTCAAGTTACCCTGATACAGGGCGTGTAATAGTGCGTGACCTGTACGGTCAGCAGCAGCACAAGTACGAGCTGCCTGAGTAGGATCGTTTGGACCCTTAGATTGACCGCCGAAAGGACGCTGATAAATACGACCTTCTTCAGTACGAGAAAACGGCAAGCCCATATGCTCTAGTTCGAACACGGCTTGTGGACCTACTGAACACATATATTCAATAGCGTCTTGGTCACCGATGTAATCGGAACCTTTAACCGTGTCGTACATGTGCCAGCGCCAATCATCATTCGGATCATTGGAAGCGATAGCACAAGTAATACCACCCTGCGCCGACACAGTGTGTGAGCGAGTTGGGAAAACTTTAGTCACACACGCGGTTTTGATGCCAGCTTCAGTCAACTGAAGTGCTGCACGCATACCCGCACCGCCGCCACCGATAACGATAGCGTCAAAAGACATTGTTCTGATTTTTGTCATGACTTACACACTCCAGAGAATGTCGATGCCCCAAACTAGGTATGCGAATAAAAACGCCGCGGTCACTAGTTGGAAAGTAAAACGAACTGCGGCTGCTTTTAGGTAGTCAGTAGAGATAGTCCACATACCAACCCAAGCGTGCGCGCAAATGGAAATCAGAGTTGCCAAACTGAAGACTTTCATCCAAGTCTGAGCGAACAATCCTTGCCATTCTGCGTATTGCAGATCCGGAGAGGCGATCACAAAGCCAAGCAGGAACAGAGTGTATAGAGCGAGAATTACGGCAGTAAGACGCTGAACCACCCAATCGTATAGGCCACTACGACCTAAGTTTGTGACACTTGCTACCATACCCAGACTCCCGCCAAAACGATCACGATTGTGCCCAACACCAAGGTGATGATGGCACCAGTACGTCCGCCTTCTTTGGTTTCACCAATTCCCATATCCATCAACAAGTGCTTAACACCTGCCACCAAATGGTAACCAAGAGCAGATAAAATGCCCCAAGTGATGAACTTAACCAAACCGTTATCAAAACCCGCTTTCAGATCAGCAAAAGACTGTTCTGATTCTAGAGAAGCTGCTAGTGCGCGTAGCATAAAAGCTACAGCGAAAAACAGGATAAACCCAGACACACGGTGAATGATGGACGCCTTAGCAGGAAGTGGGAGGTCAATAGTAGTCAGATCTAAATTTGTAGGTCTATTGCTATTCACGGCTCTTATTCACTCTCATATGGGCTCAGACTTCTGAAAATTCAGAGCTAAGCACAGGCTCAAGAAGATTGCTCAAATCGCTGTACAAGTTTTGCACAACTTTTGGGCTGCGACAAATTATAGTCACCGCGGCGATGTTTTACAAACCAAACTGACGCTATATCTATACAAACTAAGACCTTAGGCGAAGGAAGGTTACAAACAGAACCATCTATACTTGACTGTAATGTAGGATACTGAGAAACGTGACAGGTAATTGACAAACAAAGTTCAGAACCTATAGTTGTCCCCCTTATTTTGAAGTAACGCCTTTAATTAAGGTGCTCTGAATAGTCGTCTGAGAATAATCGTTTGATTCCAGAGAAGGCTCAGCCATAGCAACTAATTAGCTTGTTACAACTGAGATTCCCGGAGTGCTTGCAGAGACTCCTTAAGGTTTAAATTAGAACAGTAGGAGGCCTATCCATGGCTGACAAAAAAGCAATACTGAAGGTTGATGGCATTGAAGAAGCATTGGAATTACCAGTGTATGAAGGCACTGTAGGGCCAGATGTTGTTGACGTTCGTAGTCTGACTGGTAAAGGTCTATTTACCTACGATCCTGGCTTTGTATCGACCGCCGCGACTGAATCTAAGATCACTTATATCGATGGTAACGCAGGTATTTTATTGCACCGCGGTTACCCTATTGATCAGCTTGCTGAGAAGTCTGATTACCTAGAAACTTGTTTTTTACTATTGCACGGTGAACTACCGACTGCAGCAGAAAAGCAAACCTTCGTAGACACCATCAAAAACCACACCATGGTGCACGAGCAATTGAGCCACTTCTTCAATGGCTTCCGTCGCGATGCTCACCCAATGGCCGTTATGTGCGGTGTTGTTGGTGCGCTTTCTGCGTTCTACCACGACTCACTCGATATCCATGACGAGCATCATCGTATGGTGTCTGCGCATCGTTTGATCGCAAAAATGCCCACATTGGCAGCAATGGTATACAAGTATTCTATTGGCCAGCCGTTCATGTATCCAAAGAACGAATTGAGCTACTCAGAAAACTTCTTACACATGATGTTCAACACCCCATGTGAAGACACCAAGATCAGCCCTGTTCTAGCAAAAGCAATGGATCGTATTTTCTTATTGCATGCTGACCACGAGCAAAACGCTTCAACGTCTACTGTGCGTTTGGCTGGCTCAACGGGTGCTAACCCATTCGCATGTATCGCTTCTGGTATTGCGGCATTGTGGGGCCCTGCTCACGGTGGTGCCAACGAAGCTGTGTTGAAAATGTTGAATGAAATCGGTGATGAATCCAACATCGACGCGTTCGTTGCCAAAGCAAAAGACAAAGATGATCCATTCCGCCTAATGGGCTTTGGTCACCGCGTTTATAAAAACTTCGATCCACGCGCTAAAGTAATGAAGCAAACGTGCGATGAAGTATTGGCAGAGCTCGGCATGGAAGATGATCCATTGCTGAAAATTGCTATGAAACTGGAAAAAATCGCGACCGAAGATGAATACTTCGTTAAGCGTGGCTTGTATCCAAACGTCGATTTCTATTCAGGTATCATCCTGAAAGCCATCGGTATCCCAACTGAAATGTTCACCGTTATCTTCGCAACCGGCCGTACTCCAGGCTGGATCGCACATTGGAACGAGATGATCAGCAGCGATTACCGTATCGGTCGTCCGCGTCAGTTGTACACTGGTCACACCATGCGTGATTACCCGAATAAATAAGCTGGGTAGATCACTATCATGCCGAAAGGCATAACAAAAAAGCCGCTCATTGAGCGGCTTTTTTGTATTCAAACCCTGTCAGTTATAAGGAGCTTTCAATGATAAAAACCACAGACAACATTCATTTTATTGGCTTAGGCAATATGGGATTTCCGATGGCAGGCCACCTTGCTAATGCAGGGTTTAATGTCAGTGTGTTTAATCGTACTCCGAGTAAATCCTCCAATTGGCTAGAGAATTTTTCGGGAACCGCCCTATCCACACCAACGGCCAATATCGAAAGCTCTAACGTGGTTATTCTGTGTGTCAGCAAGGACGAAGATGTGCGCGAATTGCTTACTGGAGATAACGGTATAATATTCAAATTATCAGCCAGTACCGTCATCATTGATCACTCGACAACCAGCGCCCAATTAGCCATCGAAATGGCCAATGCAGCCTCTGAGTATGGTTGTTTCTATGTCGACGCTCCCGTTTCTGGTGGTCAGCAAGGCGCAATTAATGGCCAACTCAGCCTTATGGTGGGCTGCCCAGCGGAGGTGTTTAAACAAGTCCAAACTGCAACAGCACCGTATACAAAGGCTATTGTACATATGGGCCCCGTTGGGAGCGGACAAAAAACCAAAATGGTTAACCAAATTTGTGTGGCAGGACTGATCGAGGCTCTAGCTGAAGGTCTTTTCTTCGCTGAACAAGCTGGTTTAGATACCCAGAAAGTAATGGACGTGGTTTCTCAGGGGGCGGCCAGTAGCTGGCAACTCGTTAATCGTCATAAAACGATGATCGCGGGTGAGTATGAACACGGCTTTGCCATTGATTTAATGCAAAAAGACTTGGCCATCTGCTTGCAAGAGGCATCTGAATTAAATATCGAACTACCCGCAACACGAGCAGTCAGTGGATTTTATGCCGACCTACAAGCCGAGCAGTTAGGGCACTGCGATACCTCTGCCCTACTCCTACGCCTACAAAAGAGAAAATCAGCGGGCTAACCTGACACCCATCACGCCTAAGCATCCCACTGACACAAACTCATCTATGCTAAATAAAGAATAGCTTGAGTGAATCACCATGAACCAAACGCTGCGTCACACTCTAGAGGGGCATACTGCAGCCCCCGACCAACTAGACTGGAGTCAAATCCACGAAACGCTGGCAATGCTGGCGCTCGCCGTCGCGCAAATAGATACGTCCTTAGTGGAAGGCAACAATTCAATTAATTCCCTTACGGCAAGCTTTACCCGAATGGCCGACCACACTCAGCTAATTATTGATCGAGTTACCGCGCTGGATGCAGGGGTAGGCAGCGAAATCGCCGATTCTGCGCGTATCATTCAAAGCGAAGTGATGAGTGCGATTGTCGCTTTCCAGTTCTATGATCGCTTAACACAACGAATGGAACATGTTGGCGATAGCCTTGAGCGCACAGGCCACCTAATATCCAATCCAGAAGAACGCTACCACTTGGCGTCTTGGAAAACGCTGCAAAATCATATTAAAAGTAATTACACCATGGAGGCAGAGCGCATTATGTTTGAACACATTATGGCCGGGCACTCCATTGCTGAAGCACTACAAATTTATCATCATAACTTTAATGCAGAAGTGAAGGACGACTTCGATACCAGCGATGATATCGAATTATTTTAACCATCTTAATTGCCGCTATTTACGTTGAGCCTTTGCCGAGGCAAAGCCCTTCGCTGCCATAAAAATAAAAGGCATTAGTGTGCAAGTCAAAATCGACGACCACCAGCAGTAATCGTCATATTTTTTTGATTTTTAAATCATTCCAAGGCGTTTTTTCATTAAACGCTGAACTTCGTTGGCCATAGCTTCGGGCGCAAATTTCGACAAAAAGCCATCGCAACCCACTTTCTCTACCATCGCTTTATTAAAGTTACCTGATAAGGATGTATGCAATACAACGCAGCTATTCTTCAACTCGGGATCTCGACGAATTTCAGTCGTAAGCATATAGCCGTCCATTTCAGGCATTTCGGCATCGGTAATGATCATCATCAAATTATTTTGGATATCGCGACCTTGTTCTTTCCAATGCATGAGCAGTTGATACGCCTCAAGACCGTTGTGTGCCTCGATAATATTAAGGCCCATTGGTCCAAGTACCTGCCTCATTTGTTCAATCGCGACCTTAGAGTCATCAACAATCAAAATATCCTTGCCATGAATGCGCTCTAACAGCTCTTTATCGTAAATTTCTGGTGATAATTGCACGTTGTATGGTGCAATTTCAGCCAGCACTTTCTCTACATCAATAATTTCAACGATGCGATCATCAATACGAGTAATTGCCGTTAAATAGTGCTGACGCCCTGCTCCGCCCGGAGGCGGCAAGATTTCATTCCAATTCATATTCACAATACGATCGACACCACCCACCAAAAAGGCCTGCACCGTCATGTTGTACTCAGTAACAA
>JGI24525J20082_1001033_pt1 | contig 12802 bp, 9 predicted proteins | sample LinPmetageLP50_FD_20082 | JGI IMG/M metagenome (IMG submission 20082) | reverse complement strand
AAAATGTTTTGTAGGTGAGGTTTTATACCTCGCTTATAGAGTAAGTAATTAAGATATTATTATCACCACAGAGAGCACAGAGAAGTGAAGGAGAAGAGCTAGTAACTTCTCAGTGTAGCGCAAAGCGCCTCGGTGCTCTCGGTGGTAAAAAATGCTTTGTAGGTGAGGTTTTATACCTCGCTCATAAAGTGATTAAGATATTATTATCACCACCGAGAAGACAAGGAGAAGTGAAGGAGAAGAGCTAGTAACTTCTCCGTTTAGCGCGCAGCGCCTCTGTGCCCTCGGTGGTAAAATTGTTTTGTAGGTGAGATTTTATACCTCGCTTATAGAGTAAGTAATTAAGACATTATTATCACCACCGAGAAGACAAGGTGAAGTAAAAGATAATAGCTAATAACTTCTCCGTGTAGCGCGCAGCGCCTCGGTGTTCTCGGTGGTAAAATTGTTTTGTAGGTGAGGTTTTATACCTCGCTCATAAAGTGGTTAATCACCACAGAGAATACACACAAAACAAAGAGAAGTGATTGCAGGCGCTTAGCTTGCTGGTGTTATTAAGCTTCTTGGTTATAAAAATATTTTGTAAGTGAGGTGTAAACCTCACTTTTTAGGCGAGTAAAGTAATTATTATTACTAAATAAAATACATAAAAGGTCAAAATAAATAACCTTTTATTACCTTACTATTTAGTAAACAACAATTTGTAGTCTTACGGCTTACAGCTTACGACTCGTAACGATGACATAAGGCGTAAAGCCAAAATTTGTAAAATGGAATAACAGATGACAGTTAAAAATTTATTAGTAACAGGCGGTGCAGGTTTTATAGGTGCAAACTTTGTGCACTATTGGTTAGCGCAAAACCCACAAGACAAAGTAATAGTGCTAGATGCACTTACCTACGCAGGTAACAAAGCCAACCTAGACAGTGTAGCAAACAACCCAAATATGACCTTTGTACACGGCGATATTTGCGATACAGCGTTAATTGAAAACTTAATCGACACTCACCAGCTTAACACCATAGTACACTTTGCAGCAGAGTCGCATGTAGATCGCTCAATAACAGGGCCCGACGCCTTTATTGAAACAAACATACTAGGTACATACAGCTTATTAAAAGCAGCTAAAAAAAAGTGGATAGACGAGCCTAAAGCAGCTGGTAACGAGCCTTTAGAACATCGCTTTCACCATGTAAGCACCGACGAAGTATACGGCACATTAAGCGCAACCGATCCTGCATTTACTGAAGAAACAGCTTACGCACCAAACTCACCATATTCTGCATCAAAAGCGGCAAGCGACCACTTAGTACGTGCATACCACCATACTTATGGGCTTGAGGTTACTACATCAAATTGCTCAAACAACTATGGGCCGTTCCATTTTCCTGAAAAACTAATACCGCTTATTGTTACTAATATTTTAAACGACAAGCCTCTACCTGTTTATGGCGATGGCCAACAAATACGTGATTGGTTATATGTAGAAGATCACGCACGCGGTATAGAGCTTGTACTTAAAAAAGGTCGCATAGGCGAAAATTATAACATTGGTGGCAATAACGAATGGGCCAATATCGATATAGTAAAACTAGTATGTAAAGTAATGGGTGAAAAATTTGCCAATAACCCAGAGCTTGCAAAGCGCTTCCCTAATGCAAAATCGGCAATAGAAAATAACGTTGAACAATTAATAACATACGTTACAGACCGCGCAGGGCACGACCGCCGATATGCAATTGATGCAACTAAAACAAATAACGAACTAGGTTATGTACCAGCAGAGAGCTTTGAAACAGGTTTTGCTAAAACACTTGACTGGTATTTAGATAACGAAGCGTGGTGGACTCCATTGCTAGGAGCTAAGTGATGTTTAAACGTAATAAAGCCGTAAAGCCAACTTTTAATGTAGATCTACCAGCAGTGTTTGTTGATGGCTTAGTTGATGGTCAGTTAAAAGGCTGGGCGCAAAAAGCAGATAATGTAATAATCTCTTTAGCTGGTGAGAAGTTAGCCGAGGTAACCTGCCAAGATTTTAGACAAGATTTAGAAGGGGTATTAGCTGATCCAAACTCAAGCTTTAACTACACGTTAACTAAAGCTGAAATAAAAAAAGAATGGCGCCACCTCACAACACTAGTTATGAAAGCTGAGTTTATAGTAAATGGGCATATAGACGAAGTAGCAGAGTGCATATTAAGTGTTGAGCAGCTAGCAGAACAACTAAATTTTAAAATGGTCTCTACTTCTACACAGTATAGTTTTGACGGGCTTATTGAAGGTACTATCGTAGGTTGGTGTGATGAAGCTGATTATGTTGACTTGTATATTGAGCATGAACACATCACAAGTAGTCCTTGTAATGTAGAACGTTCAGACCTAGCTGAATTAATTGAAAATACGAAATGTGGTTTTAACCATGTTGTTAATGGTAGCTATATTAAACCGCATTGGTTTTTAAAAGATAATCTTTTACTAAAAGCTGTATTTAAACAAAATGAAAATGATGCTGTTTTAGAACAAAAAACAATTTCAATTAAAAGCTCAGAGCTACTTGCCGCGGTAAAAGTTATTGGCGAGTTTCCTGTTACTGATATAGCAAAAGCAATAGAAGAGTCGCATTTGTGGGATGAGGGATATTACTTTGGTCAGTTAGACGTTAATGAAGTATGTCATACCAATAGGTTACATGACTTTATAATTAAAGGTGTTATGAGTGGTAAAAATCCTAATCCACATTTTAATACCTATTACTACTTAGCTACTAACCCCGATGTTGCAGAAAATGGTATTAACCCTTTTTATCATTACATTGCAATTGGTGAAAAAGAAGGTAGACGCCCTGTACCTTATTTTAGCCCGAAACTGTATTTAGAGCTAAACCCTGATTTAGAGGGGTGGGATGCACCTCTACTTGCTCACTTAATAATGGCAGGTTTAAATGAGGGGCGTATTTACAATGAATACGTGCAACCCAAAGCGGACCAAACTAATGCTGATCCTTACCAAGCATGGCGCTTAAATAACGAAAAAGATAACTTTTTAGAAATTCAGAGTAATTTAGCGCAGTTTAAACACCAGCCAACTATTTCGATAGTAGTGCCTGTTTATAACCCAGATAAAGAGTTGCTTATTAAATGTATAGAGTCAGTGCGCAATCAATCATATACAAATTGGCAACTATGTTTAGCTGATGACTGCTCACCGCATGAGCACGTTAGAGAAGTTTTAGAATACTACCAAAACTTAGATACAAAAATCAGTGTGGTGTTTAGAGAGCAAAATGGCCATATTTCAGAGGCAAGTAACAGTGCACTTGAGGTAGCAACCGGAGAATGGGTTGCATTACTAGATCACGATGACGAGCTAAGCCAGCATGCCTTGTATGAAGTTATAAAGGTACTTAACGAAAACCCTGAAACATCATTTATCTACAGTGATGAAGATAAAATTAATGAGCAAGGCGAACGATGCGATCCACATTTTAAGTCAAGCTGGAACCTAGATTTACTGTATAGCCAAAACTATGTATCGCACTTAGGTGTGTATAAAACAGATATAGTTAATAAAATCGGTGGTTTTAGAAAAGGCTATGAAGGCAGCCAAGATTTTGATTTATTACTACGTTACTCGCGTGAAATAGATCATAAAAAAATTGTGCACATACCTAAGGTGCTTTACCACTGGCGCATGGTAGAAGGCTCAACTGCTTTAGGACATGGTGAAAAGTCATACACCACAGAGGCAGGTATAAAAGCACTTGAAGATCATTTTAAATTGCTAGATTTGGTAGTGACTGTAGAAGAAGGCGCTGGACCTAATATGTATAAGGTTAACTGGCCAGCCACTGACTCACATGGAGATGAACCATTAGTTTCATTAATAATCCCAACTTATAATGGTTACGAAATTACCAAACAAGCAATAGACTCAATTTTGGAAAAAACTACCTACCAAAATTATGAAATTTTATTGGTTGATAACAACTCAAACGACCCTACAGCCTTAGAATATTTTGAAAAGCTGGATAAGCACGAAAAAGTAACCGTTTTACGCTACCCTTATCCATTTAATTATTCAGCTATTAATAACTTTGCCGCTAAGCACGCTAAAGGTGAAGTAATTGGCTTAATAAATAATGATGTAGAAGTTATAAATCCTGAATGGTTAACCGAAATGACCTCCCATGCGCTGCGTGAGGATGTTGGGTGTGTAGGTGCCATGTTATATTTTCATAACGACACCATTCAACATGCAGGTGTTATAATTGGCTTAGGTGGTGTAGCTGGCCACTCACACAAGCATTTTCCTAAAGGTCACCCCGGGTATTTCTATCGGTTAAAGTTAGCACAAAACTTATCTGCGGTGACAGCTGCATGTCTACTAGTACGTAAAACGGTGTTTGATGAGGTAAATGGTTTAAACGAAGAAGACTTAACCGTTGCTTTTAACGATGTGGACTTTTGCTTAAAAGTACAATCAGCAGGCTATCGTAATTTATGGACTCCTTATGCAGAGCTATATCACTATGAATCAATAAGCCGTGGGGCTGAGGATAATCCTGAAAAAGTGGCTCGCTTTAATAAAGAAGTTGAGTATATGAAATGCACTTGGCGTACAAATAAAAAAGCTGACCCTTATTATAGCCTTAACCTGACTAGAGATAGAGAGGACTTCACATATAATGCATAAGATATTTCATATTAAAGATAATTGGTTAACCAGTTATTATAACTTACATATAGATAAGCAAGTTCCAGAAGAGAACATATACGGTTGGGTTGTTAATCTTACTGCAGAAACTCATAAGGTTGAATTAGTAGATGAGCAAGGAATCAGTGTAAATGCTATTAATTTCGGTAAAGCTAGGCCTAAATTGGCTGAAATGTATAGTAATATAAAAAATGCGGGTAATTCTGGTTTTGAAATTGATCTAACTAAGTTGTTGAGCAGTAAAAAATATGATTTAGTTGTTAATGGTCCTGAAGGTCATCGGAGAAAAGTAGCTAGTATTATATTAAATGCCCCTTTATTATACGTGCATATAGCAAAAACAGCTGGTTCGACTGTGAATAAAGTCGTTTCAAACTGGTTTTCCCCTGAAAACTCTTTAGTTCATGCTGAGTCTTGTGCAAACTGGTCAGAGAGAATTTCTGATGGTAATTTAAAGTATCTATCTGGTCATATACCATATACTGAATTTATTCAGTCAGATATAGTCCAATCATTCTATAATAAGGCTATTACCTTTAGAGAGCCTTATTCTCACGTTATTTCCCATTTGGCTTGGATTCGCGCTTTGGCCCTTGATAATAATAAAGCTAAATACAATGCTCACCCAGATTATATACAGAAGCTTAGTGATAAATTAGCAAGGTATGATTTATCTAATCCTGTGGAAATATCGAACCTAATTGAAAGTTTGAATGGTAGTGAATTTCAGCTATTAGACAATACTCAGACTCGTTATATCCGTAGCGATATTAATAAAGTTTCGGTAGAAAAAAGTGATTTAGTTTCTGCTATAGCAAACCTAAATAACTTTGATTTTATTGGTACTGATAACAATATTAGCGAATTTTTAGCTGATATTGCTAGTAGTTATGGCATTGAATACCATGCGGAGGATAGAAGGGAAAATGTACTAACTAATAAGTTTGGGCTTGATATTAATAATCCTGATACTAAAGATGCTCTTCTGCCTTTAATTAAATACGATCTAGAGTTATATAAAAAAGTAACAAGTTAAATATTTCGAATACAGCCTTAGAGCAGCAGATTTTTAAATTTGCTTTTCTATTTTGTGGATATAGTGCTGACCAATGTTTGGTTATTTAATTTTAAAGGTTTATTTTTTGATGGAAATTGAAAATATTAAGCAAACCATAATGAATAGTTGTTTCATAAAAAATTCAACGTTGAGTTCAATGTTCTTATTGAAGATTATAGATATTTTTAATGAGCGTAATGAGTCTATAAGCACAATTACTTTAGCAATGGTTGAAGAGTGGCAGTTAAAAGGCGAAAAATCAGCGAAATACACTGAGTTCTTGCGAGATTTGGCTATCGCATTTGAGAGTTTTGATAAAAGTGTTAGTTTAAAGCTAATGACTTATGCATACCAATTAAGGCCTTCTGGTCCGGTTATATGCCAAAAGTTGGTTAGCTATAACGATGATGTTGGTGATGGCACTAGTGTAATAAATAAGCGAATGTCACTTTTTGAAAAGTGCAATTCTAGCCAGAGAAAAGTGTTAAGCTCTATAATAGCTAAGAGAAACTCTGAGTTAGATTGTCAAGTTGAAAAGTACAGTGAGCTCCAAAGCGGTATTATCACTCTTATTTCTTGTGTTGCAGAAAATCCTTATAATTCACATGGAAAAATAACTTCACATTTTCAGTGCCTAATGGGCTACGCCGTTTCCGCAGGCATATCCAATAAAATTCATAGTGTGCGCATTTTATTTACTAGGGAATGGTCTTGCTCACCGCTACAATCGATACCCAAAGTTGAAGCTAGCTGCAGTAGAGCTATGTGTGAATTAAATATACCTAAAAAAATTAAAGATAAAATTTCTTTTAAAATATTGGAAAACATAGAGCATTTACCAAGTTTGGTTTCCGGTATTGTAATCAAATTAAAATCAGTAGCTGAACATCATGGTTCATATGTATATGAGAAGAAATTATATGAGAATTTCCCCAGTCTTACAGGTGCATTTAACGGTGATTTTTTAGTAAGTGAAAATAATGACTATTTGCTTGTACGTGATAAAAATAAAACAGATGAAAGTAGGGTTTTATACACACAACCATCTTTTGACGTAATAAAACCAGAGCCAGTTAGTTTGTCAAAAAATATTCTTACTGTTTATGCAGGTTTAAGAATTCAAATCTTGTTAAATCAGCTGGATTTAGATTTTTGGAACCAAATGATAAGGCTTTTCAAGTTAGGTTATAAATGGTGTTTATGCGGTTACTCTGGTGCAGATGACCTATATTCTTTAATTCCAAATTTTGTACTTGCTGATCATTACGATTCAATAAAATTTTATAAGTATCTAGATTTAGATATCTTTCTTGTAGATACATACGCAATATTATTTTCACCAATATCTAATGGTGGCGGTGGAACGGCTAAACTTGCCTCGTCATACCATGTTCCAATTCTGTCGGAAAAAAATAAATCAACAGATGTTAGTTTGTTTTTACCTGAAGAGACACTTTTTGAATCATTTTCAGATCAAGTTGAAGCTTTAGTTAAATGGGATTCTGCACCAGAACTCAGAATTGACTTTATTAAAAAGCAGGTGTCTTTTATTAAAAATAAAACAAACCTAACAAAACATGACAGTAATTTACCAGCGGCTATAGAGCTAGCTAAAATAAATTATAGTAAAAGAATCCATGATAAAAGTATTCTTGGATAAATTTTGCGGAGCACAATATGATAAATGTAACCAAAACTTATTTACCCCCTAAAGAGAAATATAAGCGATATGTTGACACTATTTACGATAACGGTTGGGTTACTAACGGTGGTCCTTTAGTTAAAGAGTTAGAAGAGCGCTTAAAAGAGCACCTTGGAGTCCGAAATGTTGTATTAGTATCCAATGGTACGGTCGCCTTAGAAATTGCTTACAGAGCTCTGAACCTTTCTGGCTATGCTATTACAACTCCTTTTAGTTTTGTTGCAACGACAAGCTCTCTTGTCACCAATGCGATTAGACCAATATATTGTGATATAAATAAATCCTCACTTAATATCGATGCTAATAAAATAGAAGCTTGTATCACGCCAAATACAACAGCAATTGTACCTGTCCATGTTTTTGGTAATCCGTGCGAAGTCGAAAAAATTAGTGAGATTGCAAATAAGTACGGATTGAAAGTTGTTTATGACGCCGCTCACGCATTTGATGTGCAATTTAAAGAGCGTAGTGTCCTGAATTACGGTGATATATCGACGCTTAGCTTTCACGCCACAAAACTATTTCATTCCATTGAAGGTGGCGCGTTAATTTTTAATGACGATAAACTTGCAGAACGAATTCGTTATTTAATTAATTTTGGTATTAAAGATAAAGAAAATATTCCAGAGTTAGGCACAAATGCAAAAATGAATGAATTTGAAGCGGCTATGGGGTTATGTGTTCTAGATGATATTACTGAAATTAAATCTGCTAGAAAGAAAGTTCATGATCAATATTGCACGGGGTTAAGTGGCTTATTAATACTGCAAGAAAAGTGCCCTGAGTCTAATATAAACTACAGTTATTTCCCTGTTGTTTTTGAGAGTGAAGCGCAGTTACTTAAAGTTGAAAGTGCATTGAATAAACAACAAATATTCCCCCGAAGATATTTTTATCCTTCACTCGATACATTACATTATATAGAGCCCAAACAGACATGCGCTATTTCACGAGATATAAGCAAAAGAATATTGTGTCTTCCTATTTTCCATGGTTTAGAAAGTGACATTGTGCAAACTATAATAGACATTATTAAGTTGGAGTTATCATGAATCGTTTTTTTGTTATTGGTAGCCCACGCTCGGGTACAACTTTATTTAGATTAATGTTAAATAAGCATAAAGGGCTTGTAGTGCCTCCAGAAGCAGGTTTCTTAACTTGGTTGTATGGTAATTACAAAGACTTTAATTGCGGGATGATTGATGATTTTGTTGAGGATTTATCTCAAACTAAAAAGTTTGCTAGCTGGAACGTTGATATCTCAGCTTTACGAGAGTATTTAGTTAAAGCTGGACCACAAAATTATAAAAGCCTTATCGATTTGGTATATGCTTTTTATGCTCAGAGGGTGCTTAAGAAAAACGTTACAATCATGGGGGATAAAAATAATTTTTTCCTGAACGAAATTGATAAAATCAATGGCATTTATCCTGATTGTAAGTTTATACATATTGTCAGAGATGGTCGTAGTGTAGCCGTATCGTATCAAGGACTTGCAAGCCGAAAGTTAAAGTCAAGCAACGCTCCACAACTGAGTGGTTGTATTCATGATATAGCTAAAGTTTGGAAGGCTGATATAGCAGCAATTGAGTCATCTTTTGCTCGTATCGCTAAAGATAGAGTGATGTGTATACGCTTTGAAGACCTAGTACTTGAAACAGAAAGTACTTTGAAAGAAGTATCCGCTTTTCTAAATGTTGAATATGACCCTGAGATGCTTAATTATTACCTGACAACTGAAAGTGAAGGGCTTGAGCCTAAAGATTTTTTAGAATGGAAAGAAAAAAACTCAAAGCCGTTACTCCCAGAGGAAGCTTATAAATATAAGTTAATGGCTCACGCTGATAGAGATATATTTGAAAAAATATGTTTAATTGAACTACAAAAATATTCTTACATAAATAATTAGACAGACTAGGAAAAGTTGCAATGAATAAAATCTTAGTATTGGGGGATTCTCACGCAGAGTGTTTTTTAAGTACTTTTTGGAAGAACAAGTACCATAGCTTTAAATGGGAAACAACTATTGTATATGGCGCCACACTTAGTGGGCTGAGCAATCCTAACTCAAATACGATGTCTAATGCCTCTTTTCAAAGTGCAATGAATGAGAATAAAGCTGACGCAATAGTAACTTTACTAGGAGAAGTTGATTGTGGTTTTGTTATCTGGTACTACTCTGATAGAGATAATATAGCTGTTTATACTGCGGCAAAAAAAGCGATAGAAAACTACAAGCAACTGTTATTAAAGGCAAAAAAAAAGAGCCCCGTATTCGTGATTAGTGCACCTTTACCGACAATCGGAGATAATGATGTGCATGGTGTAGTAGCTCAAAAACGGTCTGGAATTTCAGCTACACAAAAGCAGAGAACAGAGTTAACTCAGTATTTCAATAAAGAAATTAATATGTTTTGTGTGAATAATGACATTACTTTTATCGATCTAGATAGGTTTTCAAAGGGCAAGGACGGCTTGGTACATGCTTCATTAATAAATAAGAATAAAAGTGACCATCACTATGATAAAGATAAATACATGACACTGTTGGGTAAATTTTTGATGCCCTATTTAATCGCACTTTTTGATGCTGATTCTAATAATAACTTTAACAGTGGGCCATTTTTAAAGGCAGGAAAACACGAAATAGATTTATTTAGAGATGCTGCAGTCTTGCTTGAAGTAAGTGATATTAACATGGCGTATGAGTTAATGATGCTTGCTAATAAGCTAAGACCTACGGGTCCGTTTATTAAGGAAAAGTTAAATGAATACGAAAAGCTGGTAAATATTGAAACAAAGAGCGGTGTGATAAATTAACGGTGTATGTCTTATATTTTACATCTTGGTCTAATTTAAACTAAATTTATGAGATAAACTTCTTTTGCTAGGTTTTTGTAATGAGTCATTATTTATGTCTAGAGTTTGAAGATGCGCTTTATCATATTACTTCAGGTGGTAATGAGCGAAAGGTCACTTGTGGTCAAAGCGCCTGATGCAAGCTTGAGTAAAGGGGGTCATCAATTAAATTATTTTTTTTCACTCAATCCATTAATCACAAGTACCGTCGTGTTGGGCATCTTCTTCAAGGGTGATATAAGGTATTTAGTTAAAAAATATCAGCTGATGCTTGATGAACAATACGGAGACTTGTATGAAATCTAGCTCAAGCAGTGCATTGCTGCTCCTAAAGCGTTAGTGCAATATAAGCAGGAAGCTAATTGCAAACATGAGTCAATTGTTAAGCTTTATCAGTTTTTGGTTATACTCAAAAGCAAGTTTGGGAGTTTTCGGTTTGCATTATTCAAAAATCAGTCGCATTGTTAGCGAGCGCTTAAATAAAAGTACATGTACGAGCGTTAAGTATAAAATGCTTGGGAGTCTCTTTTAGGGGTCTGTCAGTATTAAGTTAATGTTTGATCTTTACTTACTTCATTTACCAACAAGGAATACATGTATTTATGTTTAATTTTAGCGCTAATAGTTTTATTAACTTAAACCAAAATGGGCAACATCAGTTTGGTATGAACTATGCTATGCAGGTCTTTAACAGTGACGCTATTTATAGTTTTATACCTAAAAATGCCTGTTCTACACTACGTTTATCGGTCGCTATTGCTAATGGTTGTGTTAATGCTATTGAGCAAGGTAACTGGATACACGCTAATAACCAAACGTTTAAGCCCACTCTAAAAGAAGCAGCGACTGCACACTATAAATTTGTTGTATTACGCTGCCCATTTAGACGTTTAGCAAGTGTGTTTTTAGATAAGTTTGTAGCTAAAGAACCTGACGCTTGGCAGTACCGCGATTTACTAAAGCGTGAGGTTAATCTTGATGATTTAACTTTTGAGCAATTTGTTAAATCACTTGCCGTACCGCCTATGAAAGTCGCCAATATACATTGGAAACCACAAAGTTTATTTTTACTTTATAAAGAATACGATGACTACTTTGCACTTGAGCATTTTGACAAAGCGATAACTACACTAAAAGATAAAATAGATTTGGATGTAGTGGATGCTCGCAGTTTAACAGGGCACGGCACTGATAAATTTGAAATGCTAAATAATAGTGATTACAGTAAGACTTCTGCCTTTGACATTGCTGTTTTAAAGCGAGCAGGAAAATGTCCGAGCCACAAAGCGCTCTATAATGATGAATTAATCCAGCTGGTCAAAAAGCTCTACGCTGAGGATATTTCGCTTTATACAAAGCGTTGTAATCAGAGCGATCTTTTGTTCCCTTAATTATAAATTTAGTGGGTTGGCTAAAAGGTTTTTATATTAAAAAATGCCTCATGTATAAATATAAGAAGGCGTTAATAATATTTAAATGTTCTTTAGGATATTAAGCTTAATACGTATTTTATTCATCACAGGATGGTATTAATAAAATGGAAAGTTTTACAAAAAACCAAACATCAGCAGCGCGTTTTACAGCTTTTGGTTCAACCTTTATGGGGCCGACATTAAGTTTTTTTTCTCAACAGTTGGTTGAGAATACTACTCAAAATACACCTCTCTTTTTTTTAGCCAGGGAAGGTTACTGGCTAGAAAAAGCATTTAAACAGTATCTTTCAGGTAGTAATAAAAAGCAATATAGTTGTTATTTACTTGCCTCGCGCGCATTTTTATTTAAGTTACTCTTAGGCAACAGCCAAAGCTATGCATATTCACTCAAGGGCGATTTTAAAGGCCCTTTTTATGATTTAATGCGTACGCGTTTTTTATTAAGTAATAGTGAAATAGAAGATATTTTTAGTAACGAAATTAGCAGCCGCCATGTTGAATTAGCGGCTGATAAAAAAAGCATTATAGAAGTGTTAGCCAACCATAAAAAAGCGATTGATAAAGTAATAGCCCCTACAAAGTGTGCTTATCTTACTTATTTAGAGGCTATGGGAGTAAATAAACAGTCAACCCTTCACTTAGTGGATTTAGGCTACTCAGGCACTATTCAGGCGTTACTTTCTATATTGCTAAATAAAGATACCTACGGCCACTATTTAATAGCGTCGAAACCTGGTGAGTATAGTGTTGATGGTAATAAAGTAACTATGCGTGGGTATTTAAAAGAAGGTGTTAAAATTGGTGAAGGTTACTTACCGCTCGACCGCTCAATGTTTTTAGAATCACTATTAACTGCACCTAATGGCCAGTTTAGAGATATTAAACTGAATACTTTTGATCAGTCTAAATTCGATTTTTACTACGGGCGAAAAGTTGCATCACAGCGTTATTTTTATGAACTTGAGCAAGTAATGGCTGGTGCGCTTAATTATTGTTTTCATACTGGTAAGCATCAATTAGCATTTACAAGCCATGAG
>JGI24525J20082_1001022_pt1 | contig 12875 bp, 11 predicted proteins | sample LinPmetageLP50_FD_20082 | JGI IMG/M metagenome (IMG submission 20082) | reverse complement strand
GGCATAGTTGAGATAGAATAAGCCAAAGGCTGCTGTCGCCAGCAACGTTGTCAGCAGCAGCACCCGCAAAGGCCGGAAGTTGACCGGCGCCCCGTCGGACTGGCCTTCGATCATCTTCATGCCCGTTTCATGATGGTTGCGGATACCGATCGGCAGGACGATGAACGCGGCGGTCACCCAGAAAAGTATATAAATCGCCAGGATAGAGGTAAATTCCAAAGCCCGCTAAGCCTCCACAGTGAGTACCGAAACAATCGGTTTCTTGCCCGTCCACTCGGTCGCACTGCGACGGACGAGCAAGCGGATCGCTTCGTTGAACTTGTCGATATCGCCAACCGGTTTGGAATATTTGCCGACAATCTTGTCGACCACCTCGTCGAGGAAATCCTCTTCATCTTCCTCAAGCGGGACGCCATGCATTTTCAGCACCGGCTGTCCAAAGATCTTGCCCTTGTGGTCGAGACCGATAGCAACAGAGATCATGCCATTATGCGCTGTCTTGCGCCGGTCGTTCAGGGTTTTCCCGTCGGCCGGGATGATCACATCGCCATCGACAACAAGCCGCCCGGTCCGCTCCTGACCCAATATTTTCGGTCCATTGGGCGCCAGACGCACGACATCGCCATTCTGCTGGAATATCGCTTTTGGAATGCCCTGCTCCAGCCCGAAAGCGACCTGGGTTTTCATGTGGCGGATCTCGCCATGGACCGGCACCAGTATTTCCGGTTTGATCCATTCATACATTTGCGCCAGTTCCGGCTGTCCGGGATGGCCCGAAACATGGATATGTTCCTGCCGCTCGGTGATCATGACGACGCCCTTGGCCGCCAGCTGGTTCTGGATCCGGCCAATGGCGATTTCGTTGCCCGGGATCTGCTTGGACGAGAAGAGCACATGATCGCCTTCGGACAATTTGATCTGGTGGCTATCGCCGGCAATCCGGCCCAGCGCCGCTCTTGCTTCACCCTGACCACCGGTTGCAATGATCATCACATCGCCGCGTGGCAGGCTCATCGCTTCCTGAAAATCGATTGTCGGCGGAAAATCCTTGAGATAACCGTTTTCGCGGCAATTCTCGATGATCCGGTCGAGCGAACGTCCGGCAACACAGAGCTTGCGGCCCGCATGAATAGCGACCTCGCCCAAAGTCTGGAGCCGTGCGGCATTGGATGCGAAAGTAGTCACCACGACGCGGGTATCGATTTCGTCGACCACCCGCATCAGATTGCGGCGGACCTCGCCTTCCGAACCGGATGCCTTGTCGTTGAAGACATTGGTCGAATCACAAACCATGGCGAGGATGCCATCGTCACCAATCTGCTTCAGTGTTTCCGGTGAAGACGGGACACCGAGTACAGGCTCGTCATCCAGCTTCCAGTCACCGGTGTGGAAAATCCGGCCATAAGGCGTGTCGATCAGCATCGCATTGCCTTCGGCGATACTATGCGCGATCGGCAGATAGCGGAAGCCGAACGGTCCGAGATCAAAACTGCCTTCATTGGGAATGATATTGAGTTCTACATCATTTTGCAGGCCGACTTCTTCAAGCTTCCGGCGGATCAGGCCCGCCGTGAACGGAGTAGCGAACAAAGGAACATCAAGGTCAGCGGCAAAATAGGGAACCGCGCCGATATGATCTTCGTGGCCGTGGGTCAGCACAATGCCGAGCAGGTCCTTGCGGTTTTTCTCGATAAATTCGAGATCGGGCAGGATCAGGTCAATGCCGGGATAGCTCGGATCAGCGAAGGTCATGCCGAGATCGACCATCACCCACTTGCCGTCGCAGCCGTAGAGATTGACATTCATGCCGATTTCGCCCGACCCGCCAAGGGCCAGGAAGAGAAGTTCTTTTTTAGGTTTTGTCATGAAGCGTTTGTTGCTCGCTGATAGAGGAAATGCAGGCCCTGAAGAGTCAGGTCTGATTCCAGATGGTCGAAAACATCTGTATGTTCGTCAAATAATACGGCTAATCCGCCGGTAGCAATGATCTTGGTCGGGCGTCCGATTTGCGTTTTGGTACGCGCTACCAACCCTTCGATCATCGCGACATAGCCCCAGAAAATACCGATCAGCATCTGGCTTTCGGTCGTCGTGCCAATCACATTGTCGTCTTCAGGGGACTCTAGCGCAATACGCGGCAATTGTGCAGTTTTTCCGACAAGCGCATCGAGCGAAAGATTGATCCCGGGCGCGATGATACCGCCCTTATAGGCGCCTTCATAGTCGGCGACATCAAAGGTGGTGGCAGTACCGAAATCGATGATGACGATATCCTGCTTATATTTCTGATGCGCCGCGATCACGTTGAGCACACGGTCGGCCCCTACGCTATCGGGTTGTTCAACGTCGAGCGCGACGCCCCATTCGGCTGCACCACGACCGGCGACCAGCGGGGTGACGCCAAAATATTTTTCCGACAATACTGTCAGATTATGGAGCGCCCGCGGTACAACCGTACCAATGATTACCGCATCGACTACGCTCAGTTCCAGTCCTTCGAGCTCGAGCAACTGCCTCAGCCAGACGACATATTCGTCGGCAGTGCGCCGCGCGTCAGTGGCGATCCGCCAGCGCGCACGAATGTCATCGCCGTCAAAGAGGGCGAAGACAACATTGGTATTTCCAGCGTCTATGGCCAAAAGCATGGGCGAATCGTCTTTCTATCCGATTGAAATGTCACCAGCGCGTATTTCGATAAGCGTTCCGTCGGTTTTTCTCAAGCGCAGCGCACCGTCCGCAGCCAGGCCGGCGAATTCCCCGGTGATTTTCTCGCCGCCATCGTCGCTTGTCGTCACCGCCATACCGACCGGATGCGCCAGGCTCTGCCACTGTTCCAATATATGGGCCAGGCCGGCATCGCGCCACACCCGCAGCCATGACTCGAATTCACCGGACAACCGGTCGAGAAAGGCGGCGGCATCGACGTCAGCGCCTTCCGCTGCCATGCTGGTCACCGACCGTCCTTCAACCTGAGGGGCTTCGGCAATATTCACGCCGATACCGACCACGACCTGATCCTTTACCCGTTCAAGCAATATGCCGCAGATCTTGGCCTCCGATACGAGCACGTCGTTCGGCCATTTGAGCAGCATTGGCACATCGGGCAAGAAGGAGCGAATGGCCGCATAGACAGCCGGTCCGGCAACAAAGGACAAGGAGGAAGGCGCTGGATCAGACGGCCGAATATCAACCACTGTGCTACAAAAGAGGTTGCCCTGCGGACTTTCCCATCTGCGGCCCCGGCGCCCTACCCCGCCCGTCTGTTTCTCGGCCCGCAGCCAAAAACCTTCCGGTGCACTGCCGGTAAGAGACAGCGCCTTCAGGTCCGCATTGGTCGATGCGGTTTCGGCAACAGTCTCTACGAATATAGTCAGAAAAGCGACGCCGCGGCAGCGTCGGTTATCGGTGCCATGAACGGTATTGCCAGATAGCCCAGCGGCGATACGAACAGCGCCAGAAGTGCAATCAGCCCGTTTTCGGTCTTGTGCCCCGTCGCTACGATCTCGCCGGCAGGATCATCAAAATAGATGATCTTGACGACCTTGATATAGTAGAAGGCACCGATCACCGAGGCGGCGATACCGATTACCGCGAGCGGCAGCATGCCTGCGGCTACAGCCGCATCAAAGACCAGGAACTTGCCCCAGAAACCGAACAAGGGCGGGATACCGGCTAGCGAGAACATGAAGACCGCGAATGCGGCAGCAAGACCGGGACGTGTCTGCGACAGTCCGGCCAGACTGGACAGGCTTTCCAGCGGCTTGCCATCCTTGTCGCGCATCTCGAGCACGCAGACAAAGCTGCCGAGCGTCATCGCGACATAGACGACCAGATAGAACATCATCGCCGAGATGCCCTGCGCAGTGCCGGTAGCAAGGCCGATGAGCATGAAGCCGACATTGTTGATCGAACTATAGGCCAGCAGGCGCTTGATATTCTGCTGTCCGATAGCGGCAACCGCACCGAGGATGATCGAAGCCAGAGCGACGAACACGATGATCTGCTGCCAGGCCGATGTCTGGCCACCAAAGGCCTCGATAATTACCCGTGCCGTCAGGGCAACAGCGGCCACTTTAGGAGCGCTGGCAAAGAAGGCGCTAACCGGTGTCGGCGCGCCTTCGTAAACGTCGGGCGTCCACATGTGGAACGGTACGGCGCTGATCTTGAATGCGAGACCCGAGAGCACCAGCACCAGCCCGATCAGCGGGCCGGTCGAAAGATCACCGCTCAGCGTTTCGCCGATTACCGCGAAGCTGGTCGAACCGGCAAAGCCATAGACCAGTGAAATACCGAACAGCAGCATACCGCTCGCCAGTGCGCCGAGTACGAAATATTTCAGACCGGCTTCGGACGACCGCACATCGGTGCGGATGAAGCTGGCCAGAACATAGGCCGAGAGGCTGTTCAGTTCGAGACCGATATACAGCGTCATCATGTCGGTTGCCGATACCATCATGCCCATGCCGACACAGGCGAACAGGATCAGAACCGCATATTCCGGGCGATATTTACCGCCGGCCTGAAAGAAACGCGGCGCAATCATCAAAGATATGATCGCCGCGAGATAGATCAGAAATTTCGCTGCACTGCCGAACGCATCCATACGATATTGGTCGCTGAATGCGGATGCACCGTCCTTGAATTCGGGCATATGGGCCAGCACCATCAACAGGATCGAAGCGCCGAACAGCGCCGCTGCCGACAATATCGTAACCAGGCGCGCCGATTTTTCGCCACCCCAGGCGGCGATCAGCAAAAGGATCAGGCTGGAAACCGTCAGAAAGACTTCCGGCGATACCAGATAAAGGGAATTTCCGATATCCATCAGTGTGCCTCCCCTTGGGCATGATCTTGGGCGACGGCTTTCGCCTCACCGATTTTGAGATGTGCGTCGCCTTCTGGGGCAGCGCGGTCGATGCGCGCAACCAGCGCGCCGACGTCACCGCGGATCGGCGCCATGAAGCTCTCGGGATAAACACCCATCCACATCACAGCAACGGCGATCGGCGCGAGCAGCGCCATTTCCCGCGCAGACAGATCCGGCATTGCTTTGACATCCTCGTGAACAAGTTCACCGAAGGCCACCCGGCGATAGAGATAGAGCATATAGCCGGCGCCGAGAATGATCCCGGTTGTCGCGACCAGCGTCACCCAGCTGTTGACCTTGTAGAGGCCGACCAGCGAGAGAAATTCGCCGACGAAACCGCTGGTCCCCGGCAAGCCAATCGAGGCCATGGTGAACAGCATGAAGAGAATCGCATATTTCGGCATGTTGATTGCCAGTCCGCCGTAACGGTCGATTTCACGTGTGTGCAACCGGTCGTAGATCACGCCGACACAGAGGAACAGCGCGCCGGATACCAGACCGTGGCTCAGCATGACGATGATAGCGCCCTCGATACCCTGACGGTTGAACGCAAACAGGCCGAGCGTCACAATCGCCATATGGGCAACGGATGAATAAGCGATCAGCTTCTTCATGTCCTGCTGCACCAGAGCAACCAGCGACGTGTAGACCACAGCGACCATCGACAGACCGAAGATCAGCCAGATGAATTGCTCTGACGCTTCCGGGAACATCGGCAGCGAGAAGCGCAGGAAGCCGTAGCCACCCATTTTCAGCAGCACGCCAGCCAGAATCACCGAACCGGCGGTCGGTGCCTGAACATGGGCATCCGGCAACCAGGTGTGGAACGGCCACATCGGCATCTTGACCGCAAAGCTGGCAAAGAATGCCAGCCACAGCCAAGTCTGGGCTGCGGGATCGAAATCATAGTTGAGCAGGGTCGGAATATCGCTGGTTCCGGCATCCTGTACCATCCACAGCATCGCAACCAGCATCACCACCGAGCCGAGCAAGGTGTAGAGGAAGAATTTATAGCTGGCGTAAATCCGGTTGGCTCCGCCCCAGATACCGATGATCAGATACATCGGGATCAGGCCAGCCTCGAAGAGGATGTAGAACAGGAAGAGATCCTGCGCCGCGAACACGCCGATCATCAGCACTTCCATGAACAGGAAGGCCGCCATATATTCGCCGACGCGGGTCTGGATCGACTCCCAGCTGGCGCCGATACAGATCGGCATAAGGAAGACGGTGAGCATGATAAGCAGCATCGAAATGCCGTCGATACCAAGCGCCCAGGCAAAACTGCCGAACAGATCGGACCGCTCGACATATTGCCACTGTGGACCGCCAATATCGTAATTGGCCCAGAGCACCACGCCGAGGCCGAACAGCACCAGCGTCGTCACCAGCGCCAGCCAGCGCGCCGCCTGCGCGTTGAGGAACAGACAGATAATTGCCGCCAGCATAGGCAGGCCCATCATCAGGGACAGGATCGGGAAATCAAGCTGGTTCATTAGCTGGCTCCCTGCACGATGATCCAGGTCGCGGCGGCGGCTAAGCCAAGCAGCATGACGAGGGCGTAAGTATAAAGATATCCGCTCTGGAAGCGTTTCATGACGCCGGAGCCGCTGGCGACGACCGAAGCGATCCCGTTGGGCCCGAAGCGGTCAATCGTGCCTTCGTCACCGGTCTTCCAGAATTTCCGGCCCAGCCAGAAAGCGGGGCGGATGAAGATCAGGTTGTACAGCTCGTCGAAATACCATTTGTTGAAGAAGAAATTGTAGAGCGGACTGAAGGTCGCGGCCAGTCGTGCCGGACGGTCCTTGCCGAAGAAATACATGAAGATGGCGGTGCCCAGACCGGTCAGCATAGCGACGGTCGAAGACAGTTTCACCCAAAGCGGCACTTCGTGAATTTCGTGCATCAGATGCTGGTCAAACGCCAGACTTCCGGCCCAGAACACAGCACCCTCGGCCGCTTCGACAAACTGGTTGTGAAAAACGAACCCGGCGAAAACAGCACCGGTGGCCAATACGCCCAGAGGAATAAGCATCGTAAGCGGACTTTCATGCGGGTGATAGCCGCCGGTTGTATCGGCTCCGGCCTGTTCCGGCGTCTTGTGAACACTGTGCTGGATATGCTCGGACTGGATCCAGCGCGGTGTGCCCCAGAAGGTCAGGAACATCAGCCGCCAGCTGTAGAAGCTGGTCAGCAAGGCGGCGAGAACACCGATGAAGAAGGCGAACTGGCCGACTTCGGTGCCGCTGGCGAAAGCGACCTCGATAATCGCGTCCTTCGAATAGAAACCGGCAAAGCCGCCGAGCCCGACAATACCGACGCCGGTAATCGCCAGCGTGCCGGCCATCATCGCCCAGAAGGTCAGCGGGATTTCTTTCCGCAGGCCGCCATAATAGCGCATGTCCTGCTCGTGATGCATCGCGTGGATCACCGAACCGGCACCAAGGAACAGAAGCGCCTTGAAGAATGCGTGGGTGAACAGGTGGAACATCGCTGCGCTATAAGCGCCAACGCCGGCGGCGAAGAACATATAGCCGAGCTGCGAACAGGTCGAATAAGCGATCACGCGTTTGATATCATGCTGGACCAGACCAACCGTGGCGGCGAATATCGCGGTCGAAGCGCCGACGATCGTCACCACGGTCAGGGCAACCGGACTGGTTTCGAACATCGGTGACAGACGGCAAACCATGAAGACGCCTGCGGTCACCATGGTGGCGGCGTGGATCAGGGCGGAAACCGGAGTAGGCCCCTCCATCGCGTCGGGCAGCCACGTGTGCAGACCGAGCTGCGCCGACTTGCCCATCGCGCCGATGAACAGCAGCAGACAGATTATGGTCATCGTATCGAGACGCATGCCGGCAAAGGTAATGGACGAACCGGCCATGCCCGGTGCGGCTTCGAGAATTTCGGGAATGGATACGGTCCCGAAGACCAGGAACGTAGCGAAGATACCGAGCATGAAGCCAAGATCACCGACCCGGTTGACGACAAAAGCCTTGATCGCGGCGGCATTGGCGCTGGGCTTCTTGAACCAGAAACCGATCAGCAGATAGGATGCGAGGCCGACGCCTTCCCAGCCAAAGAACATCTGGACCAGATTATTCGCGGTCACCAGCATCAGCATGGCAAAGGTAAACAGCGACAGATAGGCAAAGAAGCGCGGCTGATCCGGATCTTCGTCCATATAGCCCCATGAATAGAGGTGAACGAGCGCGGACACGGTGGTCACAACGACCAGCATCACCGCGGTCAGCGCATCTACGCGCAAGGCCCAGTCGAAAGTCAGGTCACCCGAGACGATCCAGGTCAGAACCGGAACAACTTCGGCGCTTCTGGCTCCGCTCAGGAAGCCGATGAATACCGGCCAGCTCAACGCACAAGACGCGAACAATGCGCCCGTTGTGACGACCTTGGCCGGCACATTGCCGATGATCCGATTGCCGAAACCGGCGACGAACGCTGCCAGCAGGGGCAGGAATACTATGAAGGTGATGCTGTTCACGAACTAACCTCGTCGCCCCAGCGCAGGCTGGGGCCTGACCCGCCTATGGTGGGAGCACATGATTTGGGTTGGATCCCAGCCTTCGCTGGGATGACGATATTAAAATTCACCGGCGCTACCCCTTCATCCGGTTGACATCATCGACGGCTATGGTGCCGCGCTGACGGAAATAAATCACGAGAATGGCCAGCCCGATGGCGGCCTCGCCTGCAGCCACGGTCAGGATGAACATGGCGAATATCTGTCCGGTCATGTCGCCAAGAAAGGCGCTGAACGCGACGAAATTCAAATTCACCGCAAGCAAGATCAATTCGATCGCCATCAGGATGATGATGATATTCTTGCGATTGAGAAATATGCCGAGCATGCCCATCACGAACAGGATCGAGCTGACGACGAGATAATGTTCAATGCCGATCATGACATATCCCCGGCTGTTAAATGAATTGCGGAGAGAGAATCCGTTCGTGCTGAGCTTGTCGAAGCACAGCCGTCGAAACGCAATATTGCCGACGCAACCGGTCCTTCGACAGGCTCAGGACGAACGGCGGACGGGGCCGATAGATTCTGAATCACAATTCCACTCCCTTGCCGACTTCGGGCTGTGTGTTGCGGGTCGCGTCTTCGGGCCGGCGAGCGACCTGATCGGCGATATTCTGTTTGCGGACGCCGCCGCGGGTGCGATGGGTCAGCACGATCGCGCCGACCATGGCGACCAGCAGGACCATGCCCGCAGCCTCAAACAGGAAAACATATTTGGTATAGAGCAAAGCGCCCAGCTGTTCGATGTTCGACGGCGCGCCTTCCGGCAGGCCGACCACAGCGGTGGCCTCGCCCATGCCCGACGACTGCCAGGTACCGACGCCGAATATGATTTCCACCACCAGCACCAGCGCCAGCAACAAGCCGAGCGGCAGATGCTTCATGAACCCGGCACGCAATTCGGCAAAATCAATGTCGAGCATCATCACGACAAACAGGAACAGGACCGCGACCGCGCCGACATAGACGATCACCAGTAGCGCCGCGATAAACTCGGCACCGACCAGCAGCATCAGGCCCGCCGCGTTGAAAAACGCCAGGATCAGCCACAAGACACTATGCACCGGATTGCGCGAGAAAATGCACAGGGCACCGCTGGCCAGCACGATGGATGCGAATAGATAGAAAGCGAAAACTTGCATTATCTTCCCACTCCGTCACCCCAGCGAAGGCTGGGGCCCAGCCCGCCTATGGTGGAAGAACATAAATTCGATTGGATCCCAGCCTTCGCTGGGATGACGAGTATGTCAGAATCGTGTGAAATTATCATAATCCCCGTGTTCCCCCGCCCATTACCGATAAGGCGCATCGGCGGCAAGGTTTGCCGCGATTGCCCGCTCCCATTTGTCGCCGTTTTCCAGCAGCTTCGATTTGTCGTAAATCAGCTCTTCGCGCGTTTCCGTCGCATATTCGAAATTCGGACCTTCAACCACCGCATCGACCGGACAGGCTTCCTGACAGAAACCGCAGTAGATGCACTTGGTCATGTCAATGTCATAGCGCGTGGTCCGGCGCGAACCGTCTTCGCGCGGCTCGGCCTCGATGGTGATCGCCTGCGCCGGGCAGACCGCTTCGCACAGCTTGCAGGCAATGCAGCGTTCCTCGCCATTGGGATAGCGGCGCAACGCATGCTCCCCCCGGAACCGCGGCGAAATCGGGTTCTTCTCGTATGGATAGTTGATCGTTTTCTTCTTCTTGAAGAAATATTTCAGCGTCAAAGCATGGGCGCCGATAAATTCGAACAAGGTGAAGGCCTTGATGGTTTGTGCGATAGTCATTATGATTCAGCCTCGTTCTGACTTTTTGGTCGGCAATACCCGACTCCCGTGCCCTTTAGAGGTTTGGGCATACCTTCGGGCTGGTGCTTCGCATTCCAAATAACGATATGCTCGCCCTCAGGATTTTTCGATTCTTTCGAGAGACCAAATGACACGGCATCTGGCATGTCCGGGGTCGCCAATCGAAATTTATATTGATCCTTCACGATAGATGCTGACCAAACCCCTGGTCTTTCAGCCGGAATTTCAACCGTCTCTATCCTGATAGCGTCCTCCGTTTTGACCGCTTTCAGATTACCGCCCGGATAAATGATGCCACCCGTATCGATCACATGAATGTTGTCGATCCCGTCATTGTTCCGTGAAAACTGGATTTCTACTGGCGATGGTGCCGAGAAACGTTGCGGATGTTGTGAAGTCATCAACATGAAATCGCACTGAAAAACATAGGCTTCACTGATCTCTTCTGCAGAAATGGGTTCTGCAAACAATAATCCAAGCAATCCAATGGCAATAATTCTCATTACCCATACCTCGTCAGCATGAGATATCCGCTCACCAGCACCACCCAGAGCAGGCTAAGCGGCAGGAATATTTTCCAGCCCAGACGCATCAGCTGGTCATAGCGGTAGCGCGGAACCGTCGCCATCACCCAGCTGAAGATGAAGAAGAAAAAGAACATCTTGCCGAACAGCCAGACAATGCCCGGAATATCGAACCACGGAATCCAGTCGACATCCAGCGGCGGCAACCAGCCACCCCAGAAGAGGATCGCGTTGAGCGCGCACATCAGCAGGATATTGGCATATTCGCCGAGCCAGAACAGGGCGAAGCTCATCGAGCTATATTCGGTCTGGTAACCGGCAACCAGTTCGCTTTCCGCTTCGGTCAGGTCAAAAGGATGCCGCGCGGTTTCCGCCATCGAGGCGATCAGGAACACCACCGCCATCGGGAACAGCAGCGGGTTGATGCCATAGGCGTTGATCAGTCCGAAAATATGACCTTCCTGCGACCGCACGATGTCGGAAAGGTTGAAGGTTCCGGCGAACAGCACCACCGTTATCAGAATGAAACCGATCGAGACCTCATAAGAGATCATCTGCGCGGCAGCACGCATCGCCGAGAAGAACGGATATTTCGAGTTACTTGCCCAGCCGGCAATCACCACGCCATAGACACCCAGCGAACTGATCGCGAGAATGTAGAGCAGGCCGATATTGATATTGGCGAGCACCATATCCTCGCCGAACGGGATCACCGCCCAAGCAAGCAAAGCCACGGTGAAGGTGATGATCGGCGCCAGCAGGAACAGGCCCTTGTTGGCGCTCGACGGGATGATCGTTTCCTGCAGGAAGACTTTCAGTCCATCGGCAAAGCTTTGCAGCAGGCCGAACGGACCAACCACATTGGGCCCCTTGCGCAGCGCCATCGCCGCCCAGATTTTCCGGTCGACATAGATGATCATCGCGACGGCGAGCATCAGCGGCAGCGCGATCAGCAGGATCAGCGCGAGCGTGGCAACGAACCAGCCGAGCTCTGCACCAAGGAAGGTGGTTTGGAGATATTCGGTCATGCCGCCATCTCCCCATTCTCGCCCCAGCGAAGGCTGGGGCCTAGCCCGCCTATGGTGGCAGAACCCAGGTCGGTTTGGATCCCAGCCTGCGCTGGGATGACGGAATTAACGAACAAACTCACTCTGCCGCCTCCATCATTTCATCATCGGCATGCAGCAATTCCGCAGAACAGCGCTGCATAGTCGCACTCGCACGAGCAATACTGTTGGTCAGGTAAAAATCCTTGACCGGATGGACGCCCTGCCCCTTGGGCTTGTCGGGCAAGCCGGTTGGCGGCGACCATTCGAGCGTCACCAGACCTTCGGCCGCCAATTCGGGATGATCCTTCGCCATTTTCGCGCGTAATTCCGCGAAGCTGTCGAAAGGCAAAGTCTTGCCCATCACATCGGATAAAGCCCGCAAGATGCTCCAGTCTTCACGGGCATCGCCCGGCGCGAATATCGCCTTGTTCGACCGCTGCACGCGGCCTTCCAGATTGACATATGTGCCGTTTTTCTCGGTATAGGCAGCGCCCGGCAGGATCACGTCCGCCGCATGGGCACCGGCATCACCGTGATGACCGATAAACACCTTGAAGCTGTCCTCGAACGCCTCATAATTCATTTCGTCCGCACCAAGCGAGAACAGCAGTTTCGGCTTCTTCGCCGCAATTGCCTTGATCCCGCCGTCAAAAGCATAGCCGAGCATCAGCCCGCCGGTGCGCGAGGCACCGATATGCAGGACATTGAAACCGTTCCAGCCATCGCGGATCAGCTTGTATTTTGTTGCCAGCTTGAGCGCCGCGCCATGCGCGCCTTCGACGCTGAGCGCGCCGCCGCCGAGGATGATCGCAGGCTTCTCTGCACCTTTCAGCGCATCGGCAAGTGCCTTTGGCAGTTTCGCCAGCAGCCCCATATCATCACCCAGCCATTCGACCGGATAGGTCTGGTCCGCTTCCGGCCCGATGCCGAAGACTTTCGCGCCGCCCTGACGCACAGCCTTGCGGATACGCGTGTTGACCAAAGAGGCTTCCCAGCGCGGGTTGGTCGAGACCAGCAGAATCACATCCGCTTCCTCGATACCGGCAATGGTAGAGTTGAAATTCACCGCCGAGAGACTGGACACATCAT
>JGI24525J20082_1001015_pt1 | contig 12923 bp, 13 predicted proteins | sample LinPmetageLP50_FD_20082 | JGI IMG/M metagenome (IMG submission 20082) | reverse complement strand
GAGCTTGAAATTTCGAGTAATTTAGCAGGTTTCTTAAACGAAAATATCGCGGCAATTGAAAAACCATTACATGAAATAGAAAAAGATTTTCAATCGGCGGCAATCCCTGAAGAACCGACGTTTGTGTCTTGCTATGCTCAAGATATTATGGAGCAGCTGGTTGCTCATTCTGTTCATACCGCAGCGCCAAGCTTTATTGGCCATATGACATCGGCTCTGCCTCATTTTTTACTACCGTTATCGAAATTAATGGTTGGGTTAAATCAAAACCTAGTAAAAATTGAAACCTCGAAAGCGTTTACCCCATTAGAACGTCAAGTTTTAGGGATGATGCATCATTTAGCTTATAGCCAAAGTGATGGTTTTTATTCTAAATGGATGCACAGTGCAAAAACTTCGTTAGGGGCATTTTGCTCTGGCGGCACCGTGGCAAATATTACTGCACTTTGGATAGCTCGAAACCGCTTATTAAAAGCGGATGGCAATTTTAAAGGCATTGCTGCACAAGGTTTAGTTGCAGGAATGCTTCACTATGGTCACAAAGGGCTGGCAGTTTTAATTTCTGAACGAGGTCATTATTCGCTTGGTAAATCGGTTGATTTATTAGGTATTGGTCGTGAAAATTTAATTGGTATCAAAACTTCTGCCGATAACAAAGTCGATGTTAGTGCAATGCGAGAAAAAGCGTTAGAGCTTGAAGCACAAGGCATTAAAGTGATGGCAATTGTTGGGGTCGCAGGAACCACTGAAACCGGTAATATTGACCCACTTGAAGATATGGCTAATTTAGCACAAGAGATTAATTGTCATTTTCATGTTGATGCAGCGTGGGGTGGAGCTACTTTACTGTCTAATACCCATAGGCATTTATTAAAAGGTATTGAGCATGCAGATTCAATCACCATTGATGCGCATAAGCAAATGTATGTGCCGATGGGGGCCGGTTTAGTCTTATTTAAAGACCCTGCTGCAACTGATGCCATCGAGCATCATGCTGAATATATTTTACGTAAAGGCTCTAAAGATTTAGGCAGCCATACGCTTGAGGGAAGTCGCCCTGGGATGGCGATGTTAGTGCATGCTTGCTTACGTGTTATTGGTCGTAAAGGCTATGAAATGCTTATCGATCGCAGTATTAAAAAAGCGCGTTATTTTGCTGATTTAATAAAAGCCGATGAAGACTTTGAGTTAATATCAGAGCCAGAACTTTGCTTACTGACCTATCGCTATGTACCAAAACAAATTAAACACGCGATAGCCCAAGCTGATGCACAAACCCGTTTAGACATTTTTGCCGCGCTTAATCGTTTTACTGCCAGCATGCAAAAACGCCAACGTGAATCGGGTCGCTCATTTGTATCGCGTACGCGTTTAACGCCAGTTCAATATGATAACCAACCAACCGTGGTATTTAGAGTGGTACTGGCGAACCCGCTTACCTCAGGTGCTATATTAAAAGAGATATTAGAAGAGCAGAAAGAACTGGCACAAACTGATCCGGTGTTTAAAAAGTATTTACGAAAATATATGTAACTACAATTACAAATGCAATGACAAAAAAGACGCGATTAAGCGTCTTTTTTGTTGCTGATTAAAAGCAACTCGCCTTTATAAGGTTGCTGATAATTTGTTGAGAAGGTTTGATTTTTTCCATTGCTAAAAACTCATCGGGCTGATGCGCTTGGTTAATAGAGCCTGGTCCCATTACGATGGTTTCACAACCGAGTTGCTGTATAAATGGCGCTTCGGTACAGTAGTTAACAGCCACTGCTTTTTGCCCTGCTATATTTTCGGCTAATTTGACTAACGCGCTATCTGTGCTTCCCGTAAATGCTGGAATTGGCTCATGCAAATCAATTACGCTCACAGAGTTAGGGTATTGCTGGTTTATATCGTAGGTTGCATCAAGTACCAGAGCTTGAAGCTCTTGCACGCTTAAACCTGGAAGAGGGCGCATATCAATGTGCATTTCACAGCAGCCACAAATTCGGTTGGCATTGTCACCCCCATAAATATTGCCTAAGTTGAGTGTTGGATAAGGAATTTCAAAGTGATTTATTGAATATTTATTCTTAAGTTGTTCTTTTAAGATCAGTAATTTTGTAATCACTTTATGCATTACTTCGATGGCATTAAGGCCCCGTTCGGGATCAGAGCTATGTCCTGAGCGACCAACGACTCTGATTGCTGTAGTCATATGGCCTTTATGGGTAAATACTGGTGTCATATCCGTGGGTTCACCAATAATACAGCGGCTTGGCTTTAAATTTGGGTGCTTACAAATTTGCTGTGCGCCAGCCATAGTGGTTTCTTCGTCGGCGGTCGCTAATATTAAAATAGGTTGAGTTTGTTGCTTTTCATCAAGCTCACTAATAGCTTGCAGTACAAAAGCAAAAAAGCCTTTCATATCAATACTGCCTAAACCATATAATTTGTTATCAAGTTCAGTTAATTTAAATGGATTTTGATTCCAGCGGCTATCATCAAACGGCACCGTATCGGTGTGCCCCGCAAGCATTAACCCGCCATCGCCTTGTCCGCGTTTTGCTAATAAGTTGTAGCGGCCTTTACCACCTTCTAACTCTATTATTTCACAGGTAAAACCTAAGCTTTCACACCACTGAGCGAGTAGTTCAATCACGCTTTTATTGCTCATACACAAATGCTCTTCAATAGCGCTAATAGAGGGGGCAGCAATCAATTGCTGATACATCGAGATAAATGACGGCAGAGACATAAAAAAATCCAAAATAAGTATTCAATTTAATTGCATAACAATATAAAAGTATTTATGATGAATATCAATTCACTTTTTAAGCATAAATATATCAAAGTTACGCCATGAAAATAATACGACGATAGTTATCACTCATTAATTTAATCAGTTTAGCTAGGTTGCAACCTAGTGTAAGTAAATAACATGGAATGTAGTCACTAATTTTATATAAAGAGTAAATAATGAACGTAGTAATTATAGGTGCCAGCGGTTACAGCGGCGCAGAATTGGCTAGCTTAGTTGCCAAACATCCAGCATTAACATTATCAGCATGTTATGTATCAGCGCAAAGCTTAGATAAACATAAATTGCTCAGTGAATTATACCCTGAGCACTTAGGGTTACTTGACTTACCTTTGCAACCACTTAATGAGAGTGCATTGAGTGATATAGCTCATTCAGCAGACTATGTGTGTTTATGCACTGACCATAAAGTAAGTGTTGATTTAGCCCCTCAGTTTTTAGCGATGGGCAAAAAGGTATTTGACCTTTCGGGTGGTTACCGTCTTGAAAGTAATGAAGATTACGTCACTTATTATGGTTTTGAACACCAACATCCAGAACTTCTTAATGAAGCTGCATATGGCCTTGCAGAGTGGAATAGTGAGGCCATTGCAAAGGCGCAGTTAGTTGCTGTAGCTGGCTGCTACCCAACTGCCGCATTAAATGCATTAAAACCTCTTCAGCAAGCTGGGTTACTTAGTGATGAGCGGATTATTATTAATGCTGTATCGGGAGTAACTGGGGCTGGTCGTAAAGCAAGTATTGGCACGCATTTTTGCGAAGTATCGCTAGCTGCTTATGGTTTGTTTAACCATCGTCATGGGCCTGAGATACAGCAGTATCTTGGCCATAACGTGTTATTTACTCCTCATTTAGGTAATTTCCCGCGCGGTATTTTAGAAACCATTTATGTACAGCTAAAACCGGGTGTGACCAGTGAGCAAGTAACTAAAGCGTATCAAGTATTAGCGGATGAGCCGTTAATTCGATTGCTTGGTGGCAAAATTCCCTCCATTAAAGGGGTAGCAAAACAACCCTATGTTGATATTGCATGGCAGCAGCAAGACTCACAATTAATAGTAATGGCAGCGATTGACAATTTACTAAAAGGGGCGGCTGGTCAGGCTCTGCAATGTATTAATTTGTCAATGGGTTTGCCTCACACTACAGGTTTAGTAGGAGCGTTTAAATGAGCAGTAAAACGTGGGTTATTAAACTCGGTGGCGCAGTACTCAATACTGAAAATGCCGCTAAAGCGCTTTTTGAGGTTCTTAATGAGCAACATGATGCACAATTTGTAATTGTTCATGGCGGTGGCTCATTAGTTGACCATTGGCTAGCAGAAGCCGGTTTTGCCAGTGCTAAACACCAAGGTTTGCGTATCAGCCCTAAAGAACAGATGCCTTATATTGTAGGAGCATTAGCGGGAGCAGCAAACAAACAATTAATGGCGCAAGCAATGACTGCTGGGCATAAACCCGTTGGCTTGAGTTTATATGAAGCTGGAATAACAGCATCACAAAAATTAAAAGCGCTAGGGCAAGTAGGTCAATGCCATAGTAATGATGATTCTATTATTAATGAATTACTCAGTGGCGGGCGTTTACCTATAGTCAGCTCCATCGGTTTTGATGAGCAAGGGCTTTGGTACAACGTCAATGCTGACGAAGCAGCAGCCGCGATTGCGAGTAATTTAAACGCCGAACTTATTTTTATGACAGATGTAGAAGCGGTGCTTGATGCGAATAAGCATCCACTACATCAACTTGACACAAAACACATTGATACTTTAATTGCAGAGGGAGTAATTGTGGGCGGGATGGAGGTCAAAGTTAAGACCAGTCTTCACGCTGCCCAACATTTACGACGCGGTGTGTACATTTCAAGCTGGCAAAAGCCAGAGAATTTAACGGCTTTGCTGCAAGGCGAGCACGTCGGAACTAAAGTGACACCATAGGTTGAATATGTTTAAAGATTTTATAACGGGTCTAGAATTAGACCAACAAGGCGCCCTTAATTTATTAAAATTAGCGCAAGATATTAAAGAAAGCCCTGCAAAGTATAGCCAAGTGTTAGCTGGTAAGTCAGTGGTTACTCTGTTCGAAAAGCAAAGTTTACGTACGCGTTTATCGTTTGATATTGGTATAAACCGTTTAGGCGGTCATGCGGTTTATCTAGATCAACAAAACGGCGCGATGGGGGCACGTGAATCAATAAAAGATTTCGCCTTGAATATTTCAACTTGGGCTGATGGTATTGTTGCCCGGGTCAATCAGCACAGTACGTTAACTACCTTAGGTGAGTATTCGTCTGTTCCTGTGGTTAATAGTTTGTGTGATTTATATCACCCATGCCAAGCCTTAGCTGATTTTTTAACGCTTCAAGAAGTGCACGGTGATGTTAGTCAGCTAAAGTTGGCTTATTTAGGTGAAGGCAATAACGTAACGCATTCACTGATGCTACTTGCAGCAACTTTAGGTACTGATTTTGTTGCTGTAACGCCAAAAGGCAGTTCGCCCGATTCGCAAATTCTTAAAAAAGCGGAGCAAATTGCCGCTATGAATGGGGCGTCTGTGATGGTAAGTGACAGAGTTGAGGCTGCGGTAGGTGCTAACGCAGTTTACGCTGATACCTGGGTTTCTATGGGAGACACCACACCGCTTGAGCAAGTGAAAGAAAAATACATGCCTTATCAATTAAATCAGGCATTACTTAAAAAAACTGGGGCTACCACGGTATTACATTGCCAACCGGCACACCGTGAGTTTGAAATTACCTCTGAGGTAATGGATGGCCCCGCATCAAAAATTATTCAACAAGCAGAAAATCGTATGCATGCGCAAAATGCTCTGCTTGTTACATTATTAAATCCAAATTTTGTTAAGGAACACCTATGAGTTCAATTAAAAAAGTCGTTTTAGCCTATTCAGGTGGTCTTGATACATCGGCTATTGTGCCATGGTTAAAAGAAAACTACGGCTGTGAAGTTATTGCCTTTGTTGCCGATGTTGGCCAGGGCGCAGAAGAACTTGAAGGCGTAGAAGCAAAAGCCATTGCATCAGGGGCATCTGAATGTTACGTAGTTGATTTGAAAGATGAAATGGTAAGTGATTACATTTACCCAACACTTAAAACAGGCTCTATATACGAAGGAACCTACTTGCTAGGTACTTCTATGGCACGTCCAATCATCGCCAAAGCCCAAGTTGAAATTGCACGTAAAGTGGGTGCAGATGCACTTTCTCATGGCTGTACGGGTAAAGGTAACGACCAAGTACGTTTTGAGTCATGTTTTGCAGCACTGGCTCCTGATTTAAAGGTGATTGCGCCATGGCGTGAGTGGGATTTATCAAGTCGTGAATCATTGCTTGATTACCTAGCCGAGCGTGATATTCCGTGTTCTGCATCAGCAACTAAAATTTACAGTCGTGATGCTAACGCATGGCATATCTCCCACGAAGGCGGCGAGCTTGAAGACCCTTGGTGTGAACCAAGTGAGCAAGTATGGACCAGGACTAATTCACCAGAGCAAGCGCCCGATAAAGCTGAGCATGTCACTTTATCAGTTGTAGAAGGTGAAGTGGTTGCTGTAAACGGCGAACAATTAAAGCCTTACGACTGTTTAGTTAAACTAAACGACATAGCTGCCCCGCATGGTATTGGTCGTGTTGATATTGTAGAAAACCGTTTAGTGGGTATGAAATCACGCGGTTGTTACGAAACACCAGGCGGTACAGTGATCATGGCGGCGCTTCAAGCAATTGATGAGCTCGTACTTGATAAATCAAGCCGTAAATGGAAAGAGGTACTCGGTGGTGAATTTTCGCATTTAGTCTACGACGGTCGTTGGTTTACGCCGCTTAAAGATTCTATTTTAGCCGGTGCAGAAGCGCTTTCTACGTTAGCGACAGGTGAAGTGGTACTTAAACTTTATAAAGGGCAAGTAACAGCGGTTCAGAAAAAATCACCTAACAGTTTATACAGCGAAGATTTTGCTACTTTTGGTGAAGACGATGTCTATGACCAATCGCATGCAGAAGGTTTTATTCGTTTATTCTCACTATCAAGCAGAATTTCAGCATTAGCTAAAAAGTAATTTTTTATGTCCCTTGGAATTAAGGGGCTATTATCGGGTTTGGAGAGATTTCATGGCATTATGGGGCGGGCGTTTTTCTACGGGTCCAGATGAAGCGTTTAAACAATTTAACGATTCACTTCCCTTCGATTATCAATTAGCAGAGCAAGATATTATTGGCTCTGTTGCATGGGCTGGCGCACTTGAACAAGTGAACGTGTTATCTAATGACGAACACCAAAAGCTGGTATCGGCATTATATGAATTACTTGAAGAGGTAAAAGCAGATCCACACGCTGTTGCCACCTCAGGTGCTGAGGATATTCACTCGCATGTTGAAGCCGCACTAATTGAAAAAGTGGGTGATTTAGCTAAAAAATTACACACAGGCCGAAGCCGTAACGACCAAGTTGCTACCGACTTTAGATTATGGTGTCGCGATACTGCCGATCATATCTTAAAAGCGATTGCACAACTAAAAGCTGAATTTATTAGCTTGGCTGAACGTGAGCTTGGCACAATATTGCCAGGGTATACGCACTTACAGCGTGCACAGCCGGTGTTATTTAGTCACTGGTGTATGGCTTATGTAGAAATGTTAGAGCGTGATGAAAGCCGGTTGCAAGATGCCCAAGCACGAATGAACTATTGTCCACTCGGCAGTGGCGCTCTTGCGGGAACTGCCTATCCGATTGACCGTCATGCACTTGCACAAGGGTTAGGGTTTACAGGCGCGACTAAAAACAGCCTTGATGGTGTATCTGATCGTGACTTTGTGGTTGAGCTATTAAGCTGTGCGTCTATTTCTATGATCCACTTATCGCGCATGTCTGAAGACTTGATTTTTTATAACTCAGGAGAAGCTGGGTTTATCGAACTGGCTGATAATGTTACATCGGGCTCATCTTTGATGCCGCAGAAAAAGAACCCAGATGCATTAGAGCTAATTCGTGGCAAAACAGGGCGGGTATTTGGTGCGTTTAGTGCAATGATGATGACTCTAAAAGCACTGCCGCTTGCCTACAATAAAGACATGCAAGAAGATAAAGAAGGCATTTTTGACGCCATGCCAACGTGGCTTGCGTGTATTCATATGGCGCAAGCGTGTATTAAGGGTGTAACAGTTAAAGCAGACAAAACCTTAGCAGCGGCAAAAGGTGGCCACGCAAATGCAACCGAGCTTGCTGATTATTTGGTAGCCAAAGGTGTACCGTTTAGAGAAGGGCATCATATTGTTGGGGTGTTGGTGCAATTAGCTATTAGTGAAGGTAAAACGTTAGAGGAGCTTTCACTTGAGCAGTATAAATCAGTAAACCCAGTGTTTGAAGATGATGTGTATCCGGTACTTGAAATTGATGCCTGTATTAAAGCACGTCAAGCACTTGGTGGAACCTCATTAGAACAAGTAAGTAAAGCGGTGAAAGACGCGAAAAAAAAACAGCAAATAACAGTTCGTGATGCAAACCTAGATGACGTGGAAGCAATCGCTAAACTCGTACAACACTGGGCAACAGTCGGCGAAAACTTACCGCGCGCTAAAAGTGACATGGTGCACTCAATTAATGAGTTTGCCGTGACAGAGATTAATGGGCAGGTATCGGGTTGTGCTTCATTATACATTTACGACACTGGATTAGCTGAAATACGCTCTTTAGGTATTGACCCTAAAAGCGCGGTAACAGGGCAAGGGCGAGAGCTAGTTGAACATTTATTAGTAAAAGCCAAAAAATTGGCACTCAATCGTGTCATCGTTCTGACTCGTGTACCTGACTTTTTCGAAAATCAGCGGTTTAGTTTCTGTAGCAAAGAGAGTCTACCTGAAAAAGTCATGAAAGATTGCGAGTTATGTTTACGTAAAGAAAACTGTGATGAAGTCGCAATGGAATATATGTTAAAGCCAAGTAATAGCATGGAGATCCCCTGTAAAAACGTGGCTTGAGCAATCCCTAGGATAAAAACGCACGGTGACCCCGATGCGTTTTTTTTTGAGTAAAATAAAATGATGTTTTAAATTAATATGCTATGAACTTAAAGTTGGCATATCGGTTGCATTTATTATTTGTGTAACCTGTTGTTGAGTCAATTAACTAACATAGACAATACGTTACAGCAGTTATTTAGTAACTACTTCAGGTGGTGTGATTTAAATTTACGCCAATAATAAAAATTTAATACTCAAAAGGATTAATCACATGCAAATTTCAGCTAATAGCCAAGTACAAATGCAAGCATACAATAAAACGCAACAATTAAAGCCTGCAATGGAACAAACTGCTAGCCCTAAAACCCTACAATCTGATACAGTAAGTATCTCTCAAGAGGCGATGGCTGCCGCAAGCGGCGCAGATCTTCAGCGAGGCGGAGTCGTGATTGTTCGACCAAAAATTGCGTGATACAAAATAGGGCACTAAATGTTTATAACTGAGTTTTTTGGTTTTTTCTCGCTGTCAGCGTTTGCTTCTTGGGGCTTTTTGATGGCGTTTTTCTTTAATGCTTTTGTATTTACACTTGGTATAAAAAGAAATACAACCTTACTACTCAGTTCATTTATAATGATGCTGTCATATACAATATCAAATTATTTTTTTACATGGTTATCCGTCGAAAACTCAGTTTATTTAGACTGGGCGCTCTATGATTATGCTACTATTGCTGTACTGGTTTTAGCCTTCTATATTTTCAAAAAAACAACTCCATCTTTTTTGTATATTATTACCGGATTGATACTTAATTCAATTTTTAGCTTATCTATGTATTTGGATATCTACATAAATGAAAATAGAGACGCATGGTTCCTTTGGGATCTTTATGCATTCTCTGTAAACATAATAGATTTAATAATGATCGTAGTTTTAATTGTAGATAGAGACTTCCTTGGTCTTCATAAATTAAAAAACAAATTCTTCAAAGGCTCAAGTATTCAACCTGAAAACAACTTCTCATAAACATGTATATAAGCTATACCCTTGGTGAATATGTAAGCGCATTCATTCAGTGGGGCTTCCTAATGGCTGTCCTGTATTGTTTTGTAAAAAGTATAAATACTCCAAATAAATCTTCTCTTTATTTAGCTGCAACAATGCTGTGTTCATATGTATTAAGTGATTATCTATATATAGTAGAGCATGTGTATTTTAATTGGATAGTTTACGATTTTTTAACCATTGCCTTTATTGCTTTTGCGATTAAAAAAGCAAAGGTTACTCCATCTTTACCTGCATATTTCATCATTGTAGGCTTAACCATAAATAGTGTATTAGTTGGTTTTATTTATTATGATTTATACATTCTAGGGAATACTCAGGAGTGGTGGTTTTGGAGTTTTTACTCTATTTCTATAAACTTAATTGATATATTAATGATAGCTTCTTTGATAATAAACTTAGATTATGTAAATATCAATCAAGGTGCAAAAGCATTAAAACCTATGGTTAAAAATGGTGTCTCAAATGGATGATTTTTTGCTCAGTCCATATGTATCTCTTTATATAGGCGCATTTGTTCAATGGGGTTTTTTAATGGCTTTTTTATACTCATTAGTAACGAGTATAAATAAACCCAAAAAAGAGGCTTTATGGCTGTCGCTAATAATGTCAGTTTCATACTCTTCAAGCTTGTTTATTGATATTCAAAATATTTCTTACATGCAACTATTACTATTTGATCTAATGACTATTTTGGCTATTTTGGTTGTAAGTAACTTCTTAACTAAAAATGTTATATCTACTTATCTATTATTAGGGTTAAGCATAAACTCACTGTTATTTTTTGGTATGCACATAGACGTGCTAGTCTTTAATAACAGCACACCGTGGTGGTTTTGGTCGTTTTATTCAATGAGTATTAACCTAATGGACTTTATGATGATAGCTATTTTCTTTATTAATAAAGACTTTTTGAGAGTAGTGAAATTTAAAAATTGGCTTGTAAAAATTAGAATTAATAGAGCTATTATTAATGGCTGATTTTCTTTGGCAGTTAGTCGCGATTTTTGATTATATGTCGATTTTTATAACTTGGTTATTTGTAATCGCTTTTCTGTATAATTTATCGACAAGTATAAACAATCACAATAAAAACCTTTTGCTTCTCTCTTTTATTATGATGCTATCTTACACTTCAAGCATGTTTATTGATCCAACTACAGAGACACCTCATCTTAAAATGTTTATGTTTGATATAGTGACTATTGTTTTGCTAGTTATTTGGGGATACTTTATTAAGGGCAAAATTATTCCTGTTGCTTTTTATTACCTTATTGTAGGGCTTAGCTTTAATGCACTCATGTTTTTAGGTATGCATTACGATGTTAGCATGCAGGATAATACCGATTACTGGTGGTTTTGGGCACTTTATGCAATAGGTCAAGTTGTCAGTGATTGTGTTATGGCGGTAGTTTTAATCATAAATAAAGACGTATTAAAAATACTCTGGTTAGTGAAAAGATTTAAAGGCCGTTTTATTTTAGGAGTCTAAAAGTAGCGTCTCATTTATACGCTACTTTCTGAAAAAATTATTTAATGCTTGGTTTTACCCAGCCTTGACTGCAGGGCTTTCATAACTATGGTGTCAACAAACTCACTCACATCCCCGTTATGGCGTGCTACTTCTTTTACTAGTGTTGATGATATAAAGGTATTGCGCTCGGCGGGCGTTAAAAATACGCTTTCTAAATCAGGGTTTAAACGGCGATTCATATTCGCGAGCTGAAACTCGTAATCAAAATCAGAAACCGCTCTTATGCCTCTGATCAGTACATTAGCATTATGGTCACGGGCTAAATCGGCGAGTAGCCCTGAAAAGCCAANGACTTTTACATTATCTAAATGGCTTAAAATCTCATTTGCTAAATCAACGCGTTCTTCTAAAGTAAAACACGGTTTTTTACTTGGGTTATGAGCAATAGCCACAATAACGGTATCGAACATTTTAGCCGCACGCTGAATTAAATCAGTGTGGCCGTTGGTAAGAGGGTCAAATGTGCCTGGGTAGATTGCGGTCACTTTCATAATATTTACTGTGTTATTATTTTTAGCCGTAGTGTAGCAGTGTTTAGTGTGCAAAGCAGCCTTGTGAGTAAATTGTATATAACTGCAGCTGCGCAGTGTTACAAATGCAATGATTTGTTTATACTAGGCGGATTATTTTAATGCAGCATCGTATTTTCGAAAATTGAGTAATGAGTATATGAATACCAAGGATAAAATAATTCAAACCAGTATTTCATTGTTTAATGAACATGGTGAAAGAGCAATATCTACTAATCATATCGCATCGAGTTTAGGTATGAGTCCGGGTAATCTGTACTACCACTTTAAAAATAAAGAAGACATTATTCGCCATATATTTGCACTTTATCGTGACCATTTAAGTACTCATTTTAAGCCGGTCGATCAAGGCGACGATGCTTTTGAACACTTAGGTCCTTATTTAGATTCGCTATTTGAATTGATGTGGCGCTATCATTTTTTTTACGACAACCTTGGCGATATTCTCGCTCGCGATAGTCATTTAAAACAGGGTTACATTGATTTTCAGCAAGAGTTACTTGAGCAGGTGCGTAACATCATTTTGGCTTTACGCGACAGTGAAATTATTGCCATTGATGAACAAGATGCTATCGAACTTGCTCATACGTTAAAATTAACGGTCAGCTTTTGGACACCCTATATGAAAGCAAGAAGACTCAGTGGTGTGCTGGTTGAGCAAGATATTTACCCTGGTATTGTAAAAGTACTGACTTTATTTAAAGCCTACAGCACCGAAAAAAGCGCAAATAAAATTAATCAGTTAAGAGACAAGTACGCACTTTTAGCAAATGCTGCTCCCCAGAATCCTTAAGCCCGTTAAGTTGGTTAGTTCCTAGGCGCTAAATTTTTTGCTATAATCCGCCGCGCCCAATACCTGGGTGCGCGAATTCCCGCAGTCTAAGAGTTAAACTATGCTTAAATTTATCGTCAAACTTCACCCTGAAATAGCCATTAAAAGCCGTTCAGTCCGTAAACGCTTTACTAAAGTGTTAGAAAATAACATTAAAATTGTATTGCGTCGTGTTGACGAAAAAGTACA
>JGI24525J20082_1000991_pt1 | contig 13129 bp, 9 predicted proteins | sample LinPmetageLP50_FD_20082 | JGI IMG/M metagenome (IMG submission 20082) | reverse complement strand
ATTGTTGGCAGTGATATTGTTAAGCAAGCGGCGAGTGAATCTTTACCTATCGACTTTATTGCCACAAATAATAAGGTGAGTAAAACAGGTTCGATTTGGCCNTATAGNGCTGCTGCGTTAATGCTTTTTNGTGCAGGAATTGGCCTGTCATTTATTCTTTAGTTAGGTGATTCATGTCTTATTTATTAGATGCGTTAAAGCAGTCAAAGCACGATACCATGAGCGCAGAGCAATATGACTTGCAAGCGCAACAATTAAAACAACAACACCAGTTGATGACCTATCGTCGAATTAGTTTTTTACTCGCAGGAAGTTTATTGGCAACGGGTATATTGACCAGTGGCTTTTTTGTCGGGAAGTGGCTGCAACAAGAAAATGTAGCCGTAAAAAATAAGGTTGTCCAAAATGACCTTAGTCAAAAAGACTCAGCAGTGGTAGAAAAACCAAAAAGCCCAGAGGAAGTACAAAAAACGGTTGTTCAAGCAGTAACAAACCCTCAAGCGCCCCTTGTTACAACTGCGCCTAAAAATTCTGTGCCACTGGCAGGGCAATTGGTTTATGTACAAACCCCAACGGGTGTACAGCAAATGTTGCTTACGCCACAAGGGCAATATTTACCTATGAGCGTTAATCAAGCGTCTCAAGGGCAAACGCAAAATTTCTCGGCGCAGAATAACGTTTCATCTAGTTTTCAATCACCGAGCAGCCAACCGCAAAGTGTACCAACTCAGCCAACGAAAAGAACACTCAGTGCCGATGAGTTGAGTAAATACAAAGTGTTAGGTAAACCACTTAATCAAAATGTGCCTGCTCAGCCAGAATCAACCGCTGAACTAGATACGGTTCCCGACACGCTTAAAAATGCGTTTGCGCAAGCCGTTAATGACACAGAAACAACAGCCGACTACGAAGTAACTCAAGGCTCTCGTCATTCATCACGGGTACAACCCGTTGAGCTACTGCCGGATGGCCTACAAAGTATGTTGCCAAGCATTAAATATCAGGCACATATTTATTCGTCGACAGCAGATAAGCGCTGGATAAAACTCAATGGCAGAGAGCTATATGAAGGGGAGTCTATTGGTGCATTGAGGGTGCTAGAAATAGCACCGGATCAGAGCGTACTTGATTTTGATGGCTATGAATTTAGCTTAAAAGCCCTGCAAGATTGGCCACAATAGTGGCCAATTAACTAAAGATAGAGTGCTTATAAAAGCCCTCTAAATCTATATTATATTCTTTGGGTTTCACTGCTGATTCAAGCGTGTCTTGTGTTCTTTTGCTTGATAAGTCAATATCTTGAACTTCAGTGTAACGCCCATGTTTGGCATTAAAAAACGTTTTTACGACTGGTTTTAATGGTGTTGCAGGGTTACTTTGGGTCACCAGCCCCACTTTTTGGCTGGAAAGTTTTACCAGCGTGCCCACAGGGTGAATACCAATACATTGAATAAATTTATTAAGTAGCACGCCATCAAAGCTATCTGGGCAACCTTGTTTTAATATTTTAAACGCCTTAATTGGCTCCATACCCGCTTTATAAACGCGTTCAGCGGTTAATGCATCATATACATCAACAATAGAGGCCATACGAACATATTGGCTTATTTCATCGCCTTTCTTACCAAAGGGGTAGCCTTTACCATCTAAGCGCTCATGGTGCATACCTGCGATATCAACAGCAATCCCCGTTAATCCTGCGTCTTCTAGTATTTCTTTGCTAAAGCGCGCATGGTTTTGCATCACTTTAAATTCTTCGTCAGTGTAGCGACCTGGTTTGTTGAGAATCGCGTCAGGTATTTTTATTTTTCCCATATCATGCAATAGGGCACCTGTTGCAAGTTCTTCAATGATTGGTTTTTCAATATTGAGATGTTTTGCAAAAATACTCATTAAAATAGACACATTTATCGAGTGCTCTAATAAATAGGCATCTTTTTGGCGCATTTGCGTAATGCACGCCAGCGCATCTTGATTTCTAAATACGGAGTCAATAAACCCGCTAGCCAGCTCCCTAAAAGGAGCAACATCAACAGTGCGGCCAGATTCTATATCGCCAAATGCTTTGGTTTGTAAGTTTTTTGCTTCATCATAAAGCTTTTTAGCTTTACTCATTTCTTGCTCAGCGCTGTGGGTTATTAACCATGGATCGCGCTTTTTGATTTCGTGCTTAGTCGCAGGCGTTGGTTGTGTTTCAGATTCTTCAGAGGTGAGCATTTTATCAGGATCGATTTCTACCTCTAAAATGCCAGATTTTATTAATTTATCAATTCCACTTTGAGTTTTAACCCAGCCTTGGTTTTTTATTCTAATATTGCCAGTTTGCTTAACAACCTTTTGTACAAACATACCAGGTTTTAGCTGTGTAGTCGGAATGGTTTTCAAAGTGAACTCTAATTAACAAATATGATTAGAGAAAGTAACAAATAAATTCACATTTAGAAATAAAAAAAGGCATCAAATTGATGCCTTTTTAATTAAATGATGACTATTTTCTATTCATCATCTTCAACAAGCGTCATCAACGAGGTGTTACCGCCTGATGCCGTTGTATCGATACTGATTGTTTTTTCAGTAATAAGGCGCTTAATTAGCGTGTCGTAATACTCTGAGCTGATCACTGGCAGTATTGCGCCTTTACGTTGTGCAAGCTGTTGGCTGAAGTAGCCTAAGCGAGAAGAACGTGCAGCAACTACCGCACCCGCTAGGTGAGGGTGTGCCAATATAGCTTGTAACTGGTTTGGTTTAGCTACTTGGAAAACACCTTCAGCAACGCCGGTTGCAATAAACTTATCTCTAAAGGCAACCGCTTCGTCGTAAAATATTTCAGATGCAACAGTAATTACCGTATTACCAGCCGCTAGTGCGGTAATAATAGACAGTGCCCAAAAGTTAAATGAGGTGCTTTTATCTGCGTAACAAACCACACAACCCCGAGCTTCAAGGTGAAGTGTATTCGACTCACCTGTTGGCCCTGGCAATGTTGTATATTTACGCATGTGCTTTTCTAAGCGGTTTAACTGAGCGCGAGCATCGGCAAGTGTTAACGCTAAATCGTCCGCGAGGTCGTCAATAATTTCAACCGTCGCTACTTTCGCTAATAACTGACGTACCGCAGAAACACGATCATTCAGTGGCGTTGCACGCCAGATTTTTTCATCGCGCATAGAGTTAACCATCAGCTTTTCTACTTGCTCATTTGCGCCACTGTAGTGGTGTAAATCAAGCTCATCTGGCGTTAGGTTAGTCATTTGTACGTTATCTGGTGAAGCTTTTTCTTTTATTAGGCGTTGTAGGTAGTTTGGTCCACCGGCTTTAGGGCCAGTACCAGAGAGACCACGGCCACCAAACGGTTGCACGCCAACAATGGCACCAATCATATTACGGTTGATGTATACGTTACCTGCACGCGACATTTTCGCTAAATGTTCACAACGTTCTTCAATGCGAGAATGAATACCCATTGTTAAGCCGTAACCCGTGTTGTTGATTTGGTCGACAACACTATCAAGCTCACTCGATTTAAAGCGGATAACATGCACACATGGGCCAAATACTTCACGTTTCAATACCGATAAGTCTTTAATTTCGTATAAACGTGGTGCAAAGAAAAATGCGCCATTTTCGCTGTTATCAGGAATTTTACACTCATAGTGAAGTGTTGCATTACCCTTTAGGTATTCAACATGGTCGTTGAGTGTTTTAAGCGCTTTTTCATCTATTACTGGGCCTACGTCTGTAGAGAGTAATGATGGGTCGCCAATATGCAACTCAGCAAGTGCGCCTTTAAGCATATCGATAATGCCATCAGCTACGTCTTCTTGAATAAAGAGTACGCGTAATGCTGAACAACGTTGACCTGCACTTTGGAAACCAGAACTGATAACATCATCAACAACTTGCTCAGGAAGCGCTGTTGAGTCAACAATCATACAGTTTTGGCCGCCAGTCTCTGCAATTAAAGGCACCTGAATATCGTTACGTGCTGCTAATGTTTGCGAGATAAGCGTGCCCGTTTCAGTTGAACCTGTAAACATAACAGCTTGAATACGCTCATCAGGAACAATGGTTTTACCTACTTCGCTACCGCGAGCAATGACAGGTTGTACAACGTGCTCAGGTAAACCAACTGATAGCATTAATTCAATGGCACGAAGTGCGATTAAGCTGGTTTGCTCTGCTGGTTTTGCAATAACCGTGTTACCGGTAACAATGGCCGCTGCAACTTGACCCAAGAAAATAGCGAGCGGGAAGTTCCATGGGCTAATACATAAAATAACACCACGGGCTTCAAAGCGCTCATCTTGCGCAAGCTCTTCTGCACGGGCTGCGTAGTAACGACAAAAATCAACGGCTTCACGTACTTCATCAATACCATCTTGTGCTACTTTACCTGCTTCTTTAATACAGATAGCAACAAGCTCATCGTGATGGCGCTCTAAAATATCAGCAACGCGACGCAACAAATTGGCGCGCTCTTTTACCGGTGTTTGTGACCATGATTCAAATGCGGTTTCAGCGTTGGCTAGCAACACTTTCATTTCATCGCTATTTTGTAATTTTATATGGCCAATAATTTCTTTATGGTTTGCAGGGTTTTTAACTGCCAGCGCGCCCTCTGGTACTAGGCTTTCATCAATTAAATGCTCTTCAAACCAAGTGTCTAAATTTTCTTTAAACGGGGTGATCACGTTAATATCAGTTAAGTCCATACCTTTTGAATTGGCACGTTCTTCACCGTATAAATCAATTGGCATTTTTATCTGTGTGTTGTATTTATTACGTAAACCTTGCAGTGTTTCAACAGGATCTGGCAATAATGCTTCAACCGGTTGTGTGGTATCTACAATGGCATTTACAAATGACGAGTTGGCGCCGTTTTCAAGTAAACGACGTACAAGGTAAGCAAGTAGGTCTTCGTGTTGGCCGACCGGTGCGTATACGCGGCACTGAATTTTTTCTTCATCAACGATTTGGTCAAATAAAGATTCACCCATACCGTGAAGACGTTGGAATTCAAAACCTTGGTTATCACCTTTGGCTACTTCTAAAATAGTCGCTGCAGTGTAGGCATTGTGTGTTGCAAATTGCGGGTAAAGTACATCACGTGCTTCAAGCATTTTAATCGCACACGCTTTATATGATACATCCGTGGTTGCTTTACGGGTAAACACCGGGAAGTAATCTAAACCATCTTGTTGTGTGGTTTTGATTTCTGTATCCCAGTATGCGCCTTTTACTAAACGCACCATCATTTTTCGACCTACACGAGTTGCTAGGTCGGTTAGCCATTCAATAACAAAAATAGCGCGTTTTTGATAAGCCTGAACCGCTAAACCAAAACCTTGCCAATCGCCTAAATCGTCATCGCTAAATACTGCCTCAATAACATCAAGAGAAATATCTAAACGGTCAGCTTCTTCAGCATCAACAGTAAAGCCGATATCGTATTTTTTAGCGGCAAGGGCTAGTTCTTTTAGTTTTGGAACGATTTCTTCCATTACACGCTCTCTATGAGTGAACTCATATCGAGGGTGAATAGCCGATAACTTTACAGAAATACCTGGGCTTTTTATTGGACCACGGCCATTTGCGGCTTTACCGATAGCATGAATCGCATTCATGTAGCTATCAAAGTAACGCTTGGCGTCTTTCATTGTGCGAGCACCTTCGCCTAGCATATCGTAAGAATATACATAGCCTTTTTGCTCTTTTTCAGCAGCACGCTCAATCGCTTCGTTAATGGTACGACCCATTACGAACTGTTTGCCCATTATCTTCATAGCAAAGTTAACAGACTTACGTATAACTGGCTCGCCTAAACGACCAATGGTTTTTTTGAGTATGCCAAACTGTTGCTCTTTAGTCTTATCGTTATAGTTAACCATTTTACCGGTTACTAATAATCCCCAAGACGAGGCATTAACGAATAAAGAGTCACTACTACCTAAGTGAGAGCTCCAATCGCCGTTTGCTAATTTATCACGTATTAATGTTTCTTGAGTTGCTTTATCAGGAACACGAAGCAGCGCTTCGGCTAAACACATTAATACCACACCCTCTTCACTCGATAGTGAAAATTCATTTAATAGCGCATCAACACCGCTTTGACCGTCTTGGTCTTTACGAATGTTTAAAACTATTTGGCGAGCTCTTTCCCATGCACGGCTTCGTGCTTTAACACCGACTTCTGCAAGTGGTAAAATGTGATCAATAACCGCATTTTCATCTATACGGTAGAAGTCACGGATCTTTTGTCTGATCGGACAAGTCGTTGTTAAATCGCCATTGAATAACATAAGCAACCCTCAGGAGTGTTAAGACTTAGGGTAATTGTTAATTACCGCTAAATGTTGTTGGTGTAAAGCGTGCATTCTAATTAAAATCCAGCAGAATATGCTGGTTAATTTTGCCGTTTTACGATAATTTACAGGGCATATTATTAACTTATCCATATAAAATACTGATATGACTAATCCGAATAGATTACGCCTGCTTGATCGTATCGATATATCAATTTTAGACGTTTTGCAGCGCAATGGTAGAATTTCAAATGTTAACCTCGCAAAACAAGTGAATTTAAGTCCTAGTCCTTGTTTAGATAGAGTTAAACGTCTGGAGCAAGAAGGCTACATNGAGGGATATTTTGCAAAGTTAAGCGAGGAAAAGCTCAATCAAAGCNTAGTGGCGCATGTGCAGGTATCNTTAGTCACCTCAAATACAGCGGTATTTAAAGTGTTTCGCGAACACATTCTTAAAATTAAGCAGGTTGTTGAATGTGACATGGTAGCGGGTGGTTACGACTATTTATTAAAAATTCGCGTCTCTAATATGGATGAATACAGAGAAGTATTAGGTGATTTGGTTGATATTCCGGGAGTGGGTACACACCACACTTACATGGTAATAGAAAAAATCAAACAGGATCCTGGACTGCGTTTAGATATGTAACCTTTGAGTACATTATTGCAGGTATAAAAAATTGCAGGCATAAAAAAAGCATCTTTTTGATGCTTTTTTTATGCCTGCAATATAGGTGGCGCTTACGCCCAACCTTCATAGCGTTTTCTGCGCGATAACACAATAGTTAAAATAATTCCTAAGAACAAACCTAAAAATGCAATAGCACCACCATAAGTGAGTAGCTGACGCTTTTCTTTAGCACTGGTTGCTTGCTTTAATTGTTGTTCTTGAGCAAGCGAGTCTTGTAATTGACTTATTTGTGCTAACAGCTGAGCATTTTGTTCGGTTAGCTGTGAGTTTTGTTCTTGTAGTTCAGGTAATTCTACTTGCGCTTGGCGTAATTTATTTTGCATAGCGCTAATTTCGCTGTTAAGCGCTTGATACTGCTGCTTTAAACCAGCTGATTCGCTGATGAATTTAGCCTCTACCCAGCCTTCACGGTCTTTATCATCTTTAACTTTTATAAAACCGTTTTGTTCATCAGATAATAAAGTCAGTTGCGTGCCTGCATCAATAGAACCGAGTAAGCGATAGTCTTTACTGGCGCCTGAACGCATAAAAGTATACAAGTTATCGATTATATAAGCTGTTTTAGCATTAGTAGGCGGCGTTGATTGAGCTTCCTCTGCTTGGCTCATAAACGGGGCGGCTGTTAAAAGCAGCCATAGTAAACAGTGTTTTAGCATTTATCTACCTTGTTAATCTAGCAGTGTCCGTTGTGAACGTGATTTTTATTTCGCATAAGTATATAGATAGTATGGATTTAATAGTTTAATAGCAAGATAGATATTGTAACCAAAGCATTTTGCTTGCGTGTTTATGACTAAAAAATTTGCAATATAGGTCTGCTTTGTTTATTTTGAGCACTTATTAATTTTAAGGGTAATCCGCAAGCCTAATGGATACTGAGATAGAACTGAAGTTTTTGGTATCAGATGACGTCATTCCACTGATCCCCTCGTTAATTACTCAATTTGCAAAAACAGTCACAAACAAGCCTTCTAAAAGTTTGCAAAATGCTTATTTTGATACGCCAAGCAGAGAGCTGAGAGCACTCGATATTGGTTTTAGAACGCGTTGTACAGACGAGCGCTGTGAGCAAACAATTAAGCTTGCAGGAGACGTGGTGGGGGGATTACATCAACGTCCAGAATATAACCTTCCCATAGAAACACATCGACCTAATTTAATGGCGTTTGATTCATCAATTTGGCCACACGGCATGCAAATTGATGTTATATCACAAAACCTCTACCCTATATTTAGTACTAATTTTATCCGCCGTACGTGGTTAATTGAAACGCAAAATGGTGCCAAAATTGAAGTGGTATTAGATAAAGGTGAAGTGGCCGCCTCGGGTAAAGTGGAGATTATTAGCGAGCTTGAAATAGAGCTCGTCGAAGGTAGCCGAGACGAGCTATTTGCTTTAGCAGATAAATTAATAAGCCAAAACAGTGTGCGCTTGGGGCTTTATTCAAAAGCAGCAAGAGGCTACCGCCTAGCGGATAACACACCGTTACAACCGAGTAAATCTATCGGTTTTGTTAAACTTACTAAGCAAGCCACTCAAGAGCAAGCACTTATTGAAGCCATGGGCTTTGGTATTCGCTTTGTGCAAAAACATGAGCAATGCTATTTTGATAAGCCAAGTTTAAAAACATTAAAACGTGTGACCGACGGTATTAGTTTAATTCGTCATAACTTTTGGTTATTTGATGATATTGTCAGTAAAGACAGCACTGAGCACCTCAGAACGGAGTTAAAGTGGTTATTGAGTGAATTAGCATGGGTTGAAAATGCCATTCAGTTAAAAACTTACACTTCTAAGCGCCATGCTTTTTATAAAAAAATAAACAGTGCGCCCGCCTTAGCTCAAGTTATTAACGATTTAAAAGAGTTACAACCGAGTATTGATGATATTTTTGCGCTTTTTCATAGTGCGCGTTACAACCGTTTATTGCTGAGCTTAACAACGTGGCTGATAAATAAGCAGTGGCGTAAAGACTGGAGCCAAGCAGAGCTACAAAACGCTGAGCAGCCCGTTATTGATATTGCTCATCGTTTATTTGATAAAGATTGGAAAAATTTACACCGCTTATTGCCTAAAGAGCAAAGTTTAGCGGGCAATGATTATTTAAATTTTCGTACTCAGTTAGAGAATAGCTTACTCAGTGGTAACTGTTTAGGTGCACTGTTTAATAAAGATGAACGATTAGAATTTAGGCTTCCTTGGCTCGATATTTCTCATGGCATGTATGAGCTAAGCACGCTTGATTATTTAAAACAGCTGTGTGGCGGGCAAGAAGATGCTCAACTAGCAAAAATACAACTATGGTTGGAACAAAAGTCTGACTTTTTAGTCAGTGCCATGGAGCAAAGTCGACACGCTTCATTTGATACAGAACCGTATTGGCTTTGATGGCTAAGCACTTTTGCACGCTTAACTTGTTGCAAAAGTGCATTACTCTATCGCTTTTGTGTTTTGTTACAAATGTGTATTCACAGCCCTCTTGGCAGCTTTACGAGAGTAAACAGGGGGTGAGTGTTTATTTTCAGCGTTTGAGCGATGATACCTTGAAAATGAAAGCTGAAACGGTGGTTGAAAATACCACAGCAGAAGATTTAATCGCCTTACTCAGTGATACCGATGCTGCTCCCCGCTGGATAGAAAATATTGCTAAAGTAAAATTACTGAAATATTTAAGCCCCTCAGAAAACCTTGTTTACAGCTTTATTGACTCCCCTTGGCCCGTTGCAAATAGAGATTTAGTCACGTATTCGTGCTATACAAAACGCAGCGCGTTGCAAACTCAACTTAGTATTCATGCCCGTCCTGATTTTTTACCTCAAACTAAAGGGGTAGTAAGAATAAGCACATTAGATGCGACGTGGTTACTGACTCAGCAAGCGAATAACTTGCATATTGACTATCAGGTTTATGCGTTACCAGGCGGAAGTATACCCAATTGGCTAAATAACCGAGTCGCTCTAAAAAGCACCTTTAACACGCTAATAAATCTAGCTGAAATACTCACGACAAAGCAGTACACAGCAAAGCCAACCGTCATTCGCACCGGTAATTGCACGCATAGCTAATGACCTCAGTTATATACAAAAAAAGTGACCTGAGTGGTCACTTTTTTAATTGTTATAAGCGCATAATCATTAGTATTTAGCGGATTCACCGTCTTTAGGTATAGACTGTTTTATAAACTCGCGTAAATCGTTGTTAGAGCTTTCTAAATCTGCATGACGTAGGTACATCATGTGGCCACTGCGGTAGCCTTTAAAGCTTAATCTATTTTGCATTTTACCACTTGGATCTAGTTGCCACATTGTGTATTTAGCATCAAAGTAGTTTGTTGCACCATCAAAATAGCCAGCTTGAACCATCACATTTAAATACGGATTTTGAGCCATAGCTAAACGCAAGTTTTCACCGGTATTGTTTCCGCTTCTATCCCATGGGTGAACGTTACCAAATAAGTTATATTTGATGTCGGTTTTGTAATTAAGCTCTTCACGCAGGTAGTAGTTAATTGCAGGGGTAAAAGAGTGCAGCCACGATGTAAGCTCTGCCCAGTAATCTGGTGATTCACCGGCATCGCGCTTATCAATCCCTAAATAACGAGAATCCAGACGACCAACCATTTGTCCGCGTTCACGTAATAGCTCTTTCCAAAAAAATTGTGTCGGGATGTCTAAGTTATTTTGGCTAACAAATGTTTCAGATAGACCTGCATATTTGGCCATTTTTTTAATAATACGACGTTTTTCATCTGGGGCAATAAATCCGCCTTTTGCAAGCGCGGGAATGAGCTCATTAACGGTAAACTGTTCCACTTCAGGTAATAGCTCGTCTAAGTCTTTAGCTTGTAAATCAGCGTTTAATGCCTTGTGGTACCACGCTGTAGCTGCAAAGTAAGGTAAGCGGTTAGCGGCTTTTACAGGACCGTCGCGCTTAATACCAATATCGGTAGGTGAAACGAGTACAACACCGTTAATGTACATCCATTGACTATTTTGTAGCTCATGCGCTAAGCCTGATACACGAGTGGTACCATAGCTTTCACCAATTAAAAATTTAGGAGAGCGCCAGCGTTCATTGCGAGATACAAAAGTATTAAGCCACTCTGCTAGATATTTTATATCGGCATTCACACCAAAAAATAACTCTTTTTGTTTATCCTTTGGTAGAAGGTTACCATCTTTATCTTCAACGACACGCGAATAACCCGTGTTTACAGGGTTTACGTAAACGATGTCGGCTACGTCTAAAACCGAGTAAGGGTTATCTTTAACACCGTAAGGTTGAATAGGGTAGCCTTCGTCGTCAATTTTTAAAACGCGTGGGCCGGTGTATGCTAAATGCATCCAAACTGACGCTGAGCCTGGGCCACCATTAAATGAAATAAGTAATGGGCGCTTTGTTCTATCATCGACCTTATCGCGCGTGTAGTAAGTGTATTGAAGGGTTGCGATGGCGTCTCCCTTGTCATCCCATACCGGTTGTGTGCCAGTTGCTACTGTGTAAGAAAGTCGTTCATTATTTATTTTTGCTTTGTGCTGGGTAACCACTTTACTGTCAATATCAATGCGACGTTGATTATCGGCAAACGAGGCGCTACTTAGGGTGAGCGCAATAGCGGCAATGGGTAAAAATAGACTTCGACTAAATTTCATAAGTGACCCTTTTTATTTTATGTACTGCAGTTATAGCGATATTTGAGTAAAAAACAAAAGTAATGAGACTAGCTGCCGATAATAATCGTTGAGTTAGCGAGTAACCACCTCTGTTAAGAATAAACTTTGTTTAATAGTTAGACTTTTTTAAACGCCTTCTTTGTATTTCATTGATATCGCACCAATCCTGCATTTTGCATAAAAAAAGCGCACCTAAATGGTGCGCTTTTTTGTTTTATATATTATTTATTTTTTTAAGTTTATGTTTTTATTATTAATTTAAAAATGGCATAAAGGTTGGATTGTATAGAGGAAATACAATAACAAGCTAGCGTCCTAAGGGGGCCTTTGTGAAAATGATCAGTGCAATAATAAAGCCATTCAAACTAGATGATGTGCGTGAAGCACTCGCTGATTTAGGCATCGAAGGAATGACAGTGGTTGACGTTAAGGGATTTGGACGTCAAAGAGGGCATACTGAGTTATACCGTGGTGCTGAATATCAGGTTGACTTTATACCTAAAATTAAACTTGAAATTGCTACTCGTAGTGAAAATTGCCAACGCGTTGTAGAAACCATTACCAAAGTCGCTGGAACGGGCAAAATTGGTGACGGCAAAATTTTTGTTTACGACCTAGACCAAATCGTCCGTATTCGTACTGGCGAGCTTGATGATGATGCAATTTAAGGAGGCAACATGGAAAATACAATTATAGAGCTGAAGTTTTCGCTCGATACGTTTTACTTTTTAATGTCTGGCATCTTAGTCATGTGGATGGCAGCCGGTTTTGCAATGTTAGAAGCGGGTTTAGTGCGCTCTAAAAATACCACAGAAATTCTAACTAAAAATATCGCGCTTTATTCTATCGCGTGTACTATGTTTTTGTTGATAGGCTACAACATTATGTACGTAGATAATGTAGAAGGCGGCGTTATTCCTTCGTTTGGTGGCCTAATAGGTAGCCAAGCGGCAGACGCTAATCATTCACTAGAATCTGACTTTTTCTTTCAAGTAGTGTTTGTTGCAACGGCCATGTCTATTGTATCTGGCGCCGTAGCGGAGCGCATGAAATTATGGGCTTTCTTAGTGTTTACTGTAGTACTAACAGGATTAATTTACCCAATTGAAGGTTACTGGACATGGGGCGGCGGATTCTTATCTGAATTAGGCTTTGTTGATTTTGCAGGCTCTGCCATTGTCCATGCAACGGGTGCGGCTGCGGCGCTTGCGGGTGTAATACTACTGGGTGCACGTAAAGGTAAATATGGTAAAAATGGTGAAATTTACCCAATTCCAGGTTCAAACTTGCCACTTGCTACATTGGGTACGTTTATTTTATGGATGGGTTGGTTTGGCTTTAACGGCGGATCACAGTTATTAATTTCAGATAAAGAAAACGCAACAGCGGTAGGTCAAATATTACTTAATACCAATGCTGCTGCAGCTATGGGGGCAATTTCAGCCTTGTTCTTATGTAAACT
>JGI24525J20082_1000981_pt1 | contig 13226 bp, 12 predicted proteins | sample LinPmetageLP50_FD_20082 | JGI IMG/M metagenome (IMG submission 20082) | reverse complement strand
TAAATACCAATTTAACACCTTAAACAATGTCACTTACGATAGCAAATCGTATCTCTTCGGAATATATACAGGCATCAAATATCAGTTTTAATTTTTTGATCTATTAGCCAGATTGAATTCTAACAGCTTTGGTCATTCATTTGACAGAAGCTTTTTTTTATTTGAAGGGTTCAAATCATTAAGAATACTGACATATTATCAGTAAAGCAGACACATTTATCACAAACCCGACAAAGTTGCGATTTGAAGAAATAGCCGTTAAATTTTAACAATTATTTAAAAAACGTTCCTAGACACCTTCGTTGCTATGTATAATCCTACAGATAGTTAATAACAGCTAACATTAAATAATATAAAAACTTACCGCATGGTCCTTGCACGCACAGAACCACCTAATCGTAAAACAAACAAATGAAAGTATTAGTTATTGGAGCTGGGAACATGGGATTGACATATGCAGAAGGCATGTCCACATCGCCCTACCTCAACAAAAGAAATATCATGGTGTATGATATTTCCGAAGAAAAAACCGAAGAATTAAATGCACTCCCTAATTTCGATGCATTTACGTCTCTTAAAGATTGTTTGCCACAAGCAGATATCGTATTTCTCGCTGTAAAACCTTATCACAGTGAAGCTTTGTTCAAAACCATGAAAGAAATGGTGAGAAAGGATCAAATCTTTGTGTCATTAATGGCAGGAATTACAATTCAAACCATGCAAGAAGGTCTTGGGAGCGCCAAAGTTGTGCGAACCATGCCCAACCTACCCGCCAAAGTAGGAAAGGGAGTTACTTCTTTTACTGAAGCTAAAGAAGTAAGTCGGGTCGAATTATTGATGATTCGAAATTTACTCGATACCACAGGCGCGGCCATTCATGTAGAAAATGAAAATTTTATCAATGCCTCTACAGGTATTTCAGGAAGTGGTCCTGCTTATGTCTTCTATTTTATGCAATCGATGTTGGAAGCTGCGCTTAAAATGGGTTTTTCACAAAACGACTCAAAAGTGTTGGTTTCTCAAACCTTTGAAGGCGCCGTTGCACTCTTTAACGATTCAGACCTCTCTCCTACATCATGGATGGAACGCGTTGCTTCAAAAGGAGGAACAACAAGAGCCGCCCTCGATTCGATGGATGACAACAATGTAAAAGAACTTATAAAAGAAGCTGCCTATGCAGCATTTAATAGAGCTACAGAGCTCGGAAAATAGAAAAGTGAATAAAACAGTTATGGAAAACAGAAGAGTAGTTATAAAAGTAGGTACTAATGTGATGACCAATAGGGACAATCGCATTGTAGGCCCTATTCTTAACGAACTAGTGAGACAAATTGCCGATTTATATGAAAATGGCATTACGCCCGTTTTGGTTTCTTCTGGTTCTGCTATTGCAGGAAAGGAAGTGCTGGGCGAATGCAGCGCAACAGAATCTTCAATAAGAAGACAAATTTATTCTGCGGTGGGTCAACCCCGCATGATGCGACATTATTATAGCCTTTTTCATGACCACGGAATGCGCTGTGCGCAAGTTTTAGCAACCAAGCGGGATTTTGATCCTGGTAAGCACCGTGAGAATATGATTAACTGTTATGAAGGTCTTCTAAATGAAGGGATCGTTCCTATTGCGAATGAAGACGACGCGGTATCCATTACCATGTCTATGTTTAGTGATAATGACGAACTCGCAAGTTTGGTGGCCGAATTAATAAACGCCGATGCCTTAATTATCTTAACAGATACTGATGGGCTGTACACGGGACATCCAGAGGATGAAAATTCAGTAAAAATTGAAAAAGTTCAATATGACGAGGATGTAGAACAGTTTGTTCAGAAATCCAATAAAGCTGAAGGTGAAGGTCGCGGCGGAATGAAGTCTAAATTAAAAATAGCAAAAGAAACGGCCAGAAAAGACATTCCTACTTATATCGCAAATGGAAAACAAAAAAATATCATAGTAGATATTTTAAAAGGGAAGAATGTAGGAACAAAGTTCTACGCATAATAAAAAGACCTGAGAAAGATAAAGTTTAAAAACATAATAAATAAAAGATAGATGATGAAATTGATAGATACAACTACAAAGAATACTGTTTTAGAAAATATGATGAACATCATAGATTCTAGAAGAGAAGAAATATTAGAAGCTAATAAAAAGGATTTAGAGGCCTTTACAAAAGAGGATCAAGCATTATACGATCGATTGGTCGTAACTGACGCTAAGATCGATGGCATGATTAAAGCGATCCGCGAGGTTGAAACGCAAGATGATCCTGTGAATAGAGAAATCTCAAATACCGAACTAGAAAATGGCCTAAAAATCATTAATAGAACGGCTCCTTTTGGAACCATCATGATTATTTACGAATCAAGACCCGATGTAACCATAGAAGCAGCTGTGCTTGCCTTTAAAGCCAATAATAAAATTTTGCTTAAAGGTGGTAAAGAAGCATACAACAGTAATAAAGTACTTGTAAACTGTTGGCATGAGGCACTCACCAAAAACGGTTTAGAAAAAGATTGGATCACCATGCTAGAGATGAACAGAAAAGAAACACAAGCATTTCTAAAGAATCCAACCGAGCCCTTAGATTTAATTGTACCACGAGGTGGCGAACGTCTTATCCAGTTTGTAAAAGAGCATGCTAGCTGTGCTGTTTTAGTGAGCGGTCGTGGTAATAACTTTTTATATGTGCATGAAGATGCTGAATGGAAAAAGACTTTGCAGGTAATCGTAAATGCAAAGACCGATAAAATTTCGGGTTGTAACGCATTAGACAAGGTGCTAGTAGATAAGAATATCCCAGACTATCACGAAAAATTGAAAGAACTGGAACAGGTGTTAACCGAAGTAGGCGTTGAAATGATCGTAGATTCTGAAATTAAGAATACAATGACCAATGCTGGTTTGATTCCAGATAAAGCCACGTGGCATGAGGAATTTCTTGCCCTAAAAATTGCCATTGGTGCGGTCGAAAACCTAGAGGAAGCAATTGAAAAGATTAACGAATATAGTGGAGGTCACTCAAGCGTAATCATGACCGAAAATAAGAAACAAGCTGATCATTTTATGCAGGCAATAGATAGTGCCGCGGTATACCATAACGCTTCTACCCGCTTTACAGATGGCGGACAAATGGGTGTAGGCGCTGAACTTGCGATTAGCACAGATAAATTGCATCACAGAGGTCCTTTAGGATTAAAGCAATTAGTGACCAATAAATATTATGTTTATGGTGACGGACAAGTGAGAGTATAATAATCACATGAAGTATTTAAAACGCTCCTCCTGTTATGGGGAGCGTTTTGTTTTTTTTTTACTAAAATTGTAACTTATTGAGACGTTCTTACGTATAACTAGACACAACAACTTTATATACTCAAATCTTAGTATTTTTAAATGAGACAGCTCAAAATTACGAAGCAGGTTACAAACAGAGAAACTGCTTCTTTAGACAAGTATCTTCAAGAAATTGGAAAAGTTGACTTAATTACCGCAGACGAAGAAGTAGAATTAGCACAAAAAATCAAGGCAGGCGATCAACGCGCGCTTGAGAAACTAACAAAAGCTAATTTACGTTTTGTAGTTTCGGTAGCGAAGCAATATCAAAATCAAGGATTAACACTCCCAGATTTAATTAATGAAGGTAATCTAGGTCTTATTAAAGCCGCACAACGTTTTGACGAAACACGTGGTTTTAAATTTATTTCTTATGCGGTATGGTGGATTAGACAATCTATCCTTCAAGCATTAGCAGAACAGTCACGTATTGTAAGGCTTCCACTTAATAAAATTGGGAGTATCAATAAAATAAACAAAACCTTTGCATTTTTAGAGCAAGCACATGAACGTCCACCTTCGGCAGAAGAAATTGCCAAAGAACTGGATATGACCATAAACGATGTTAAGGAGTCGATGAAAAACTCGGGTCGACATGTATCTATGGATGCTCCTTTAATAGAAGGAGAAGATTCTAACCTGTATGATGTATTGCGAAGTGGTGAATCCCCAAATCCGGATCGCGCGCTTTTACATGAATCATTACGTACAGAAATTGAACGTGCCTTAGAGACATTAACACCGCGTGAAGCAGATGTGATTAGATTGTACTTTGGGCTTGGCGATCAAAATCCGATGACACTTGAAGAAATTGGTGAAACGTTTGATCTTACTCGTGAACGAGTGCGGCAGATCAAAGAAAAAGCAATTAGAAGACTTAAACATACGTCTCGAAGTAAGATTTTAAAAACATATTTAGGGTAACACCTAATAACGGCAACTTACAGTATTGATACTCGGTGATGCGAGTGTCGTAACATACTGTTCGTTTTTTGATTGATGAATGACCTCCGGCTGATTACCGGAGGTCTCTCATTTTATAAGTCTACCACGTTTCTCTTGTTTACACCCTAATGTATTAGTTCAAAACTTAAATAGGTTAGAAAATTTACTAATTTATTCTTACTTTTATAATTACAACCTCTCAAAAATGAATTATACGATTTGCTATATCAGTAAAGCTATCAGTACGCTCAATAAAGAAACGTTGAATGCAATTTTCAATACCACCGAAAATAATAATAGAGCGCAAGGAATTTACGGAATTCTACTTTTCGGTATGGGTGATTTTTTTCAGGTATTGGAAGGCGATAAGGATCAGCTTCTACTATTATACGATAAAATCAAAGAAGACCCAAGGCATGAAAACATTTATGAAGTCATGAATAAGGCTACAGAAAATGCTATTTTCTCAGATTATAATTCAGATTTTCAAATAGTGCATAATTCAAAAGAACTCGAAGACATTAAGCAATATTTAAAGTCACACGAGTACAGTTCCACCTCAAATAAAATCCAAAGACTATTAAGACCTTTTATACTAGACCATTAAGCGAAATAGGTGCTAGCGATATCTTTGATGGATTTAAAATCTAAAATACCCCAATTTTTATCTAACCTTCAATTTAAATATGCGATATGCGATTACCTATGTAAGCACGGCCAAAAAAGAACTTTCATCAACCGAAATAGATGACCTATTAACTACCTCTAAGAAAAACAATAACAAAAAATCTATAACTGGAGTATTGCTGTATAAAGACGGTAATTTTTTACAGTTGATTGAAGGTAAAAAAACAGAGATTCTAACGCTTTTTGAAACTATTATAAAAGATGAGCGGCACACTAATATCATCAAAATTTTCGGAAAAGAAAAAGACTCAAAACCGTTTGACGGCTACCATGTAGACTTTGTTACCAATAAAAAATTACAGTATTCCGATACACTCAGCGAATATTTATTTCCTTTAGAAACGCTCGATGAAAAATCAAAAAATGTAGTAATGTCGATATTACGGGTTTTTTTAAGTGGGTAGCGTTCTATTTATTCTTAGTACTTTTGCAACTCAAAAATAAGTTACTCCTATGAGCCAAAAAATAATCGCCCCTTCAATATTAGCCGCAGATTTTGCCAACTTACAACGCGATATAGAGATGATCAACAAAAGTGAAGCAGATTGGTTTCATATTGATATTATGGACGGTGTTTTTGTCCCCAATATTTCTTTTGGCATGCCCGTTTTGCGGGATATAGCAAAACATGCGACAAAAACTATTGATGTACACTTAATGATTATCGATCCAGATAGATACATCAAGACCTTTGCAGATTTAGGAGCTAATATCCTCACGGTACACTACGAAGCCTGTACTCATTTACATAGAACACTACAGGCCATAAAGGCAGAGAACATGCAAGCGGGTGTGGCACTCAATCCGCATACAAATATTTCGTTATTGGAAGATGTGATACAAGATATCGATCTCGTTTGTATTATGAGTGTTAACCCGGGTTTTGGTGGGCAGAGTTTTATAGAAAACACCTACGATAAAGTAAAGGCGCTCAAAAAGTTAATTTCTGACAAGAACGCAAATACAAAAATTGAAATTGACGGAGGGGTAACCAATAAAAATGCCAAACAGCTTATTGAAGCTGGAGCCGATGTTTTAGTTGCAGGAAGCTATGTTTTTAAGGCTGATAATCCTACTCAAACAATAGCTGGACTTAAAGAAATTATTTCGTAAATGGCCTCTAAAACTTTAGACGTTTTAATTATTGGTGCTGGTCCCATTGGTATTGCTTGTGCGCTCGAATGCAAAAAAAAAGGGTTGACTTACGTAGTGATTGAAAAAGGAGCACTCACTAATTCACTCTACAATTACCCTTTAAACATGTCGTTTTTTTCTACTTCAGAAAAGCTGGAGATTGACTCCATCCCATTTATAAATAATGAGCCCAAACCCAGACGTAATGAAGCCTTAGAATATTATCGGCGTGTGGTTACAGCAAACGATCTTACTATTAATTTATATGAAGAAATAGTTTCAGTCAAAAAAGATACATCAGAATTCTTGGTCAGTTCAAATAAGAAAACCTACACGGCAAAAAATGTAATTGTAAGTACCGGTTTTTATGATATCCCGAAGCTACTCAATGTTTCTGGAGAAGAACTCAGTAAAGTCACCCATTATTACAAGGAAGCACATCCTTATAGTTTACAAAAGGTTATTATTGTTGGCGCCAGCAATAGCGCCGTAGATGCCGCTTTAGAAATATGGAGAAAAGGTGGTGAAGTGACCATGGTCGTTCGCGGTCCGGCTATTGGTGAGCGCGTTAAATATTGGGTAAAACCCGATATAGAAAACCGCATCAAAGAGAGTAGTATACAAGCGTATTTTTCTTCGGAAATAACCAATATCAAAGAAAATGAGGTCATTATAGCTACACCGCAAGGAAAGATAACGATAGAAAATGATTACGTCGTAGCACTTACAGGATACCGCCCTAATTTTGAGTTTTTAAGGTCGATGGGAATCACGCTTTCTGAAGATAAGATGATTCCAAACTACGATGATAGCACTATGGAAAGCAATATAAAAGGACTTTATCTAGCCGGCGTTATCTGCGGCGGTACCGAAACCCACAAGTGGTTTATTGAAAATTCTCGAATACATTCTAAATTGATCGTAGAAAATATTCAGAAAGAACTCAATGAGGCTTAAGGCCGAATCGATTAAATCTCTTCTTTTCCTGAAAGTATCTTTTAAAGGTGATTAACTTCTATTCAATATGCTTAGGATATACCAGAACAACAACATTAATGAGGCAAACAAGCCTAAGGAAGCCGCTACATATTGATCTTCATTATACTTATGCACCATATTTGAAGTTTGGTAAAGTATAGAACCCGAAGCTAACGCAACCATTCCAACGCTAAACCACAAACCAAGATTAAATCCAAAAAGCGTTCCAGCTACTATCAATCCTAAAGCGATAAAGGAAGCAATCGTCAATGCCGATTTTAAAAAAGAAAAGTCTTTTTTAGTCAGCAAAACTATTGCCGAAAGCCCTGTAAATAAAGATAAGGTTAAAATTGCTGCTTGGCTCAATATATTGGCGCCTCCTTCTTCCGCAATCATCATTGAAATCAACAGCAAGGGAATAAATATAAAGGCTTCTGCCACTACATAAAGTAGCAATGCTAAATACTGTTTGTTTTTATCATGCGATGAGATTGCCATCTTTTCGGCATAATTAGTTACCAGCATAAAACCACCCAACATTAATAACCACAACCATCCTTGCGTTAATGATAAAGCGAATTCAAGTAACGCGGGAATTTGAAAAAATATCATTTCTACCAGAACAAATAGCAATACTGCTAAAGCTAAATGGGTATATGTTTTTCTATAAAACACAACCCTTTTTTCACTTGTTAATTCGTTTATAAATAAAGTGGATTGCTGTGTTTGCTGCATTTCTTCCATTTCCTAAAATTAAAATCTTAATACTATTTTTTTGAACTATCTCCTTTAAAATGTTGTCCCGTGCTTTTAAACAAAACATTAAAAGTAGTAAGGCTACCATAACATCGTGTAATATATTGCTCTAAATCTACTTTTTCTTGATCATCAAGATTTTTACTGCTATTTATTTTTTGCTCCATGACTCTTAACCTATCCCGTAACATTACAATTTTATGAAAAAAAGTATCGATCGGAATTTCTTTGTTGGATAAACTGACGTCTTTAGGCTGCAAGATCATAGTTCCCCCTTTATACTTATCTACTAAGGGAACAATCTCACTTACATCACTCCATTTTTTTAAAATTTCCTTCAAGCTTTTTTCTACTTCGTAAAAACTCACACTATCTACTTCATCTTCTGTTGCTTCAATAATTTCAAAATCTGAATCAACTGCAATAGTCTCTAAACCTCCCTCCATAAATGTCACCCAGTACAGTGATGATGTTACATTTGTAACAACGCCTTTACCATATTCTTTATGGTTTATTCTGGATCCAATTCCTAGTATCTTTTTCATGGTTTTTATTTACGACCGAAAATACACAATTTGCGCATGTTGTCAAATTTTTATTTTTCTGAATCAATAAAAAAACCCCGTCACTTTCGTAACGGGGTTTCTTGGTTGGTTATTTATATTTATGAGTACTACTCAATGATCAAACGCTTAGCAATTGTTGTGCCTTCGCCAGAAATCTGAACGATATACACACCAGAAGCCAACGCAGATACGTCGATAGCTCTCTCACCAATCAATCCGTCTAAATTCACATCACTTACCATTTTACCATTTACGTCGTAGATAGCAGCACGGTCAAGTGCGATGTTAGAAGTATTAGAAAGGTTTACGATCGCAGTAGCCGGGTTAGGGTACATTGCGATTGCATTGCTCAACTCATTCTCGTCAACTCCTAAGAAATCAACGTCAAGTGTGAACGTACAAGTACTCATGTTACCAAGGTCATCAGTAGCAGTGATTGTAACTGTGTAGCTTCCTACTCCTAGAGCAGTACCTACAGCAGGATCTTGAGCGATTACTGTTACAGGATCTGTACAGCCATCTGTTGCCGTTGCCATTCCTGTAAAGTCTTCCATCGTATAAGTTCCTGTACCTTCTTCTGTTTCTCTTACTTGGTCATCAGGACACGTCAATACCGGTCCGTTAACATCAACAACAGTTACCATTGCAGAACAAGAAGCGATATTACCGCTTGGGTCCTGTACAAAGAGGGTTACTAATGTAGGTGTACCAATGTTAGAACAGTCGAAGTTGGTTACGTCTGCTGTTGCAATATCAAATCCACAAGCTTCAACACTGTTGTCCATATCTAGCAAACTTAAAGGGTCTAGTACCGCAGTACCGTCATCCTCTAGCTCTAAAGTAAAGTCTTGACAAACGATCACAGGGTCTGTATTATCCTGTACGTCTACAATTGCAGTACACATAGCTTCGTTTCCAGCAGTATCTGTTACAACAACCTCAACTTCGTTAAGACCTACATCTTCACAAGTAAAGTCTACTGTTGCAGCACCTCCAGTACCTTCAGTATAAATTACACTACCACTAAAATTACGTGGTGTAAATACAGACGTTCCAAATGGACCAGATCCACCTGAACCTTCAAGGATTTCAAGATTGTCATCTGAAGCCCATAGAGCACCAGGTGCTCCCGTACCCGAACCAATATAGTTAAGAGTACCACCATTTACCGTAGTAATATGGAACGCTACTACATCACCTGCAGTCAACTCTTGCCCTAACGTAAGGTTAAGTGGTGTTGGCACGTCGTCCCCGTTAGAGGTTATACCTGTAGCTTCCCCTAATAATGTCCATGCAGTCATATCGCTTTCAAAACCAACGTACGTTCCCGTTTTAAACCATACTTGTACATCGTCTGTTACGCCTGCACCAAGGTTTACATCAAATGAATTGATCGTTACATCATTAGTGATGTTCATGTCAAACCAGTTAGCATTAAAGCCGTTGTTTGAAGCAAAGTCTGTTGTAAGCGTAATAGGATCATCACCTACACCACCTGCAGTAACAGTTACAGCACCACAGTTATCTGTTGCCGAAACCAACAAGTCTGCTGGAGCTATAGATCCAAGACCATCAGCATCAAGTTCTACAACTAATGGAGGTAATGGAGTAGCTTCGTACATAAGGTTTAAGCCCCATGAGTTGAAAACACCTTCGTCACCAAAAGCACTATCTGTAATTGAAAGTGTCCAATCACCTGCTGTGTCTTCACCGTCGAACGCAGAAAGTGCGTTACTTGGCATGTAATCAGCTTCAGTATAAGCCTGATCATCAGTACCTCCTTGACATCCCGAAGAAAGTGCGTTAGCAGATTCGTCATCAAATGTCAATACTATATCGTTAGAAGAACATCCGTCTGCAGCACCGTCGTAAATAATGACGCTCGTACCTGTAGGAGAAGTAAGTTCTATCTCAAGATCACCCACCCACGTATGGTTTACGTTCAGGTCTATGTTTACATCAGTAATAACTTGAGTTTCAGTAACTGTAATAGTACTTACCGCAGGAGGCGAAGTATTTATGATCTGTGCTGCTGGTGCAGCCGTTTCAGAAATAGTATCTTCTACAGAACCTTCACAAACAATCACTGGCGCTTCAGTATCTTCAACAGTTACGTCCACAGTACACGTTGTCATGTTTCCACCAGCATCTGTATAAGTAAAAGTTACTGTAGTTGTTCCTACATCATAAAAACCAGAAGCATCTTCACCGCTAGTCTGACCAGGGAAGTCATTTGTAAATGTTCCTGGCTGTGCAGCCTCACAGTTATCAGTCACTACTGGTGTAGGTACTGTAACCATAGCCCCACAAACCCCAGCGTCATTAGCCATTAAGATAGCTGCTGGACACTCGATTGTTGGTTCCGTTACATCGTTTACAGTTACATCAAAAGAACACGTTACCGTGTTACCATTGCTGTCTGTAGCTTCAAAAGTTACTGTTGTAACCCCAACTGGAAATTCCTCACCAGATGCAGGAGCACCATCATCTACTTGTGTAGTAGCGATTACACCATCTTCAGGATCCACCGCAATTGCATCTGCAAAATTCACAATAGCACCACAAGCATCTTCATCATTATCTGCTGTGATATCGGCTGGACACTCAATTATAGGGTCTGCACCTACCATACCATTAAAAGGAATTAGCAAGCAAAAATCGGCTAATGTTCCACCACCATTGGCACCGCCATTAGTAATTGTTAATATCCAATCTCCACTAGTTTCTTCACCATCAAATGCAGTATTTAACAATCCTCCTTCTGCCATAAAATCTGGCTGAAAAGTAACTGCATTATCCCAGTCATCTACATTGTTTGCAGAGTTATCTGTAAAAACTAAGTCTCTTGGTGTACCATCTGCACTGTTCCCACCATCATTAGCAAAAAGTGTAACCGTTGTTCCGGCTGGTGAAGTAAGGGTTACCGTTAACTCGTTAACCATATTATAGTCCAAACCACTTACTTGAACTTCCTCAAGTGTATACATATCTGTCATACCTGCACCTATAGTTCCGATACCCATGAATGGTAAGGTTACTGGTGTTACAGTACCCGGATCACCCGCTAGCGCGGTAGAAGCCCCAACACATTCTGCAGTAACTGGTGGTACGATAGAGAATGTAATAGCATAACTATTCAAAGTTCCACAGTCACCGCCTACATTATCCTCAACAGTTAAAGTCCAATCACCGCTCACATCGACACCGTCGAATGCCGCAGCAAATGTTCCTCCTTCTGGTTGATACGTTCCTGAATATGGAGTTGCGGCACCAACAATAGCACCACCACCATCAGCAAAAGTTGTATTGGTATACGCATCATCTGTATTACCACTATTATTGCTACTAAGCTCTAATTGTGTTGCACCATCTGGTGCTGTTAATGTTAACACTAAATCTCCAGACCACGTATGTGAAATATCTAAATTCACATTGTCAACCTGATAATCTCCAGGATTGGTACCTATAACCCCCGTCAAAGACGATGCATCAGCGTCACTTGTAATTGCAGGTCCAACAGATCCTGTACAATTACCAGTAGTTCCAGACCCAAAAGTAGGACTAGGCGTACCCGCACCATTAAATGTCTGCCCACTTACCTGCCAAAAACAGCAGGCGATAAGCATCACGAATAAATTTAAAGTAATTTTTTTCATAATATTTTTAAAATTTAATTATTAATTAGTATGCAATATAGAAATTTTACAGCACTTATTAATATTTTGTTAAAAAAAATTATGAGAAAACATATCATATTATCATCTATTGAGATTTGTTTCTTAGGAATCTGTAATTTTTTCAAAGACATTTTAACATGATTATTCCCGTGCTTTTATATATTTGTCTCACTACTAATTTTAACATAGGGTTATGAGGCACTTACTATTATTCTTTATAAGCACATGTTTCCTCTTGGCGTGTGATTCAGAAAATAACAAGACAGATAAAAATGGAAGTTTCACTGAGGGTGCCACTAAACTTTTTACGAAGGTTTCAGAAAAACAATCGAACTTAACTTTTCAAAACAAAGTTGTAGAAACCTTGGATTTTAATTTTCTTAATTACCCTTACATATACACAGGAGCTGGTGTTGCCGTTGGCGATTTTGACAATGATGGATTAGAGGATATTTATTTTGTTTCAAATTTTGAAAGCAATAAACTCTATAAAAATAAGGGTAATTTTAAATTTGAAGATATAACGAAGTCTTCTATGACAGAAGATACGAATGGATTTTCGACAGGCGTAAGTGTAATTGATATTAATAGTGACGGCTGGCTGGACATCTATATTTGTAAAGCCGGATCGTTAGGTAATGATGATGGCAGAAGAAATAAATTATTTGTCAATCAAAAGAACGGCACTTTTAAAGAAGAAGCCAAAAAATGGGGCCTAGATGATCCAGGTTTCTCTACCCAAGCGTACCAATTAGACTATGACAACGATGGCGACCTAGATATTTATATTGTTAATTATCGATATGACTTTAATAATAATAGTAAAATAAGTGGTGAAATACAGCGACAAATAGAAGAAGTCACAAGCGACCAATTATATAGAAACGACACAAACACCTTTACAAAGGTTACCAGTAAAGCTGGCCTTTACAATAAAGCATGGGGGTTAAGTGCAGTCATTGCAGATTTTAATGAGGATGGTTGGGATGACATCTATGTATCCAATGATTTCCTAGAACCAGATCAATTATACATCAATAACCAAGATGGTACATTTAAAAATGAGATTTTAAGCCGAATAAAACATATTTCTTTCAATAGTATGGGAAGTGATTATGCGGATTTAAATAACGATCTACAGCCAGA
>JGI24525J20082_1000945_pt1 | contig 13522 bp, 6 predicted proteins | sample LinPmetageLP50_FD_20082 | JGI IMG/M metagenome (IMG submission 20082) | reverse complement strand
GGTTTTTACTTAGCCCACTAGGTTACAAACCTCGCGCCGCGATTAAACCGCCCCTAGTTTGAACAAATTTTAATCCGCAAAGGTCAACAGACCCTAGTCCCAATCAAACTTATACAGTATGTCTACGTTTTGGTATAAGCCACTGGTTATTTCTATGTATAGTTTAGAGAGTAACTGGTAGCGCACAGCCACTTCACTGAGTGAGTCGAATACCCCGACACTGTACTTAACCTGTAAGCTTGGGGCTATATAACCTGATATCTCTACTTTTGTTTGCTCACCACTGCCTTTAGAGCTTAAGCTTACATCAGATAAACCAAAGGTTTCACCCACCTTAGAAACCACTCCCTCACTGCGACTCACACCTTGAGAAAGTAATAACTGAGTTAACATAGCATCTGTAGAGCTGTCGCCCTCTCCTAATGGTTGCCCATTGAGTAAATAGGCTAAGGCTTGGGCTTGATCCATCGCAGGCTCAGAAAATACTTTTAACGTAGGTTGCTCAACACTGCCGGTTAAAGTCACCCCGGCAATCACACCATCAGCGGTATTATCTGGGTTACGAATCGCTTTAATGTTGAGATACGGTTTGTCGATTGCGCCACTAAAACCTACTTGCCCTGTTCTAATTATCAAGTCTTGCCCGAAGGCTAAATACGTCCCTTCTATTAAATTAAGCTCTCCGGTTGCAATAATTGGCGTACCTTGGCTCATTTTAAGCGCTAAATCACCAGTTACTTTAGACTTGAGTCCAAACGATTCGACTTTTACATCATTTTTTACTGTTACTTTTAAGTCTATATCGTAATCAAAAGGGACTTTTTTAGCCGCTTGTGTTTTTTGATCAATAATTATTTCATCATCGCTTACTTGCACTGCGCCCTCGGGCAACTCTTCAATTTCTATACGCCCATAAGGCACAACCACTTCACCGACAAGGTTAAGCGCGTTATCTGCTATGCCGATTTTTAGATCGGGTGATACTTTAAATATCACACCCTGCTGCGCTCTAACAAAAAACTCATTGCCAACAACTGCAACATTAACCGCGGGTTGCTCACCTTGCCAATCAACATCACCGGTAAGTTTAACTTGCCCGCCTTGAGGATCACTTAAGTTACCTTTAATCGTTGCCGTGGTTTTATTAAATAAAATATGTATATTAGAGTCTTTAAGTGCAACGGGTAATTGCTCTCCCTCTAAATTAATGTCTGCTATATTAAGCTCACCATCTAACTGAGGATCTTTGAGCGTTCCTGCTAATGTAACCTGTCCGCTGATTGCCCCTTTAAGTTGCTCAAGCGTATCTAAAAATGGCTGAATGTCTGAGAGTAAAATTTTATCTATATTAACGTTACCAGAGAGTGTTTGTGTATTTTGAATGTCGTCAATATTTATATCGGTTGCTATTTTACCTAACACACTGGATGACAAGTTAGCTTCAATTTTACCAACCTGCGAATCTGAAAAAGCACGAATACTGAGTGTTTCTATTGGGAGTTTAAATCGATCCTCTTCTGAGGTTAGCACTGCATTTAATCCATTAGAATTTACATTGGCTCTGAGTGTTTTAAGTGCACCTGACTGCCAATTAGCAGCAAAATCACCTGTTAAGTCTCCGCGTGTGCGAATATTATCTGGTAATAAGTGCTTAAGCTCTGCAAGTGAGAGGTTAGCAAGCTTTGCATTAAACTGCCCTAGCGCTTTTGTTTGCGACAAGGTATCTATACACAACTTACTTTGAGCTGATTGCCAACAATGAGCGCTCACATCAAAATCCCCGTTTTGTGTATTCACCATAACGGATATTTTTTTAGTATTATTAAAACTCAGCTTTTTATCACTAAGGGTTATGTCACTTAGCTCACCATTCCAAATGGCATTTTTCATTTTGCCATTAAGCTCAAGTTCCACCGCGCCTTTTTCGGCATCAATCGACGCGCTAAGTTGATGATCTGTTTTATCACCACTGGCAGCTATGTTTATATTATTAATTTGCTGCCCAGCGACCAGTGCAGATGCAACATTAACACTGAGATCAGTTTGCCAATCAGCAGCCGTATCTAGTTGAGATTTTATAGCAAGTTTATTAATGTTTATCTCATTAAAAATAAAACGCTCTAGCATGACGGCTAAGTTAACCGAAGGGGTTAATCTGTTGCCGCGTACTTTTAAGTCCGCTTTACCGTTAGCAATAAAAGGAAGGTTAGCCTGCTCATCACTATTAAGCGTGATATCACCGTCAACTTGCCATGTATCATCTACCTGCCCATTCAAAGTTAACTTGTTAGCACCACTACTTAAATAAAAACTATCGATATCCGCTTTTAATTGATTATCTAACTTAAAGTTTGCAGCAAACTCTAAGGGAACGTTGTTTAAAAAGCCAGCTAGCTTAGTATTGTTCATTTGTAGCTGCCAGGTATCGGCTTGAGCGTTAAATACGCCTTTAAACGTCCCTGAAACATCACTGGTTAGGGCATCGGTTAAGTATTGCGCTTTTAAATTTGATAAAACGCCGGTAAAGTCCGCTTTAATTCCCTGTTGCCAATCAAGCTGTGCTTGAATATTCGCAGCGCTATCGTTAGTTTTTAAAGCAAGCGTTTCAAGCGTTGCCTTGGTTAGTGTGCCTTTTAGCTGAGCATTTAAATCTACACTTGGATAAGCATCTAGCTGAGTATTACCCGTTAAACTTAATTGATAGTCGTTAGCATTACCTTGGGCACTTAAATTGATGTTTTTAACCTTTAGCTCATTATTTTGTGTATTAATAAGCCATTGATTAATTTTGCCATTAACACTAAAGGGATAATTTTTCTGTTTGAGGTTGGCTGTTGCTCTCAAATTTAAAGGAAATAATCCTGTGGTATCAAGCGCAATGTTAAGCTTGGCTAGATCACCATTTATATCAAGAGTAGCTCCATGTTCATTCCCTTTTAAGCTAATGTTGCCGTTAATTGGCATTGCCCCTTCCAGTGTTGCATCAAGCTGAGTTTTTAACTGCCACTGCTGATAACCTGCCGATAGTGACTGTACCTTAATAGTGGCATCTTCTACGCTCATTTGCAGGGCAATATCATCAATTGAATAGTGTTGCTCGCCCTGATTTATTGTTACGTTGGTGATATTGAACTGCTCAACATTGATGTTAAGTGGTGAGATAAACTCGATATTGGGTAAAGCTGGTAATTCCTTAATAGCCGTTGTTGTTTGTTGATTAGCCGCTGCTTGTTGAGCTGCGGTTTGCTCTTTCAATACCACATTAATGCGAGGAATGGTTAAGCGTTTAATTGTAATATCAGGCCCTTCAGCCTTTGCCGACAATTGCAGAGTGTTAAGTGTTACGTTTGCACTTGAATGATTTAAAATAAATTCATCAATAGCTAGATTTTTTAATGCAATATTAAAGGGTAAGGTTATTTTTTTTAATGCTTCGGTTGGCGTATCGTCTTTATTCTCAGCGCTTTTTGGCAAGGTTAATTTAATCGACTTAGCGCTTAAATTATCAATACAAATACCATCACATTGCCACCAAAATAAATCTATCTTTAGTTGCTGTGCATTAACGCTTAAGCCATTTTGCTCAAACTGTAAGTTAAACGTGTCATTGTATAAAAATCGGCCATTTTTTATTTCAATGGTTAAGCCATCAACCAATTTATTCGCTGTATAAGCAAGCAATTGATTACCAGGGGCGGTAAACAAAACGCAAAACAGTGTAACTAACAGCGTTGCTAAAACGGCGCTAACTATCGCCGTTACTTTTTTAAATACTGACATTAAATTTCAGGCCCTATGGTAATACTTAAACGGGTACTTTTACTTTCTTTTGTGAGCCCCCACGCGTGATCAACTCTTATCGGACCAACCGGTGTTAAATAACGAAAACCAAATCCTGCACCTACTTCAAATTGTTCTGAAAAATCATTGGTTGCGGTCCCCCCATCAACAAACAGCGCAGCCCGCCAATTTTTAGCAAATTGGTAGTTGTATTCAGCGGTACTCGCTAATAAATATTTACCACCAATACGCTCACCCTGCTCGTTTTGCGGAGAAATCGACTGATAAGCAAAACCCCTGACACTTTGGTCGCCACCGGCATAAAATCGCAAAGAAAATGGCACGTTATTTATATCATTAACAATCATTGCGCCCACGTTTGCTTTTAAAAAGAGCAGATGGCGGTCAAGGTAAGTACGTAACCAAGCATGCTGTAATTGAACTCTAACCAAATTGGTACTTGAGAGTACGCTATCGAGTCCAAACTCAGCTGAAATAGACCACTGCTCCCCCCAATAAGGTGTGGTGCCACCCTTTGATTGTTTACGCGCATAACTGATCCCAGGCATTAACATTTCAGTTGTTTTTTCTTCGTCATCCCCTATGCGGTAGGTTTCTTGCTCACGCCTTAAAAAAGCCGTTCGTACCCATTTATGCTCAGTTAACCATTGGCGCTGTAACTGACCTGTTAGTATTTCACTGTAAGTTTGATTGGTTAATTCATCTTCCAACTTATAACCGACAGAAAAGCGCCATAAATCATCGTTCGGATCATTCACCGGCACGGTGTAAGCCATGGAAATATCTTGCTGTTTTTGAGAAACATTTAAATTGCTTTCAAGATAGTGCCCGTTATCGGTGATCCATGGTTTACTCCATTTAAAACGTACTTTCGGCCCTAAATCTGTACTAAAGCCACCACCAATTTCATAACTATTTTCTGGTTTATGTAACACATCCACTTTTATAGGAACTTGCTTGTTTTTTCTCGCTGTAATATCGGCGTAAACACGCACGCTCTTAAAATAAGGGGTACTTGATAAATCAAGATTATAATCGGCAATATAGGATGCTTTGTACAACTGACCCATTTTAAATGGCGCCAAAGAGCGGATATATTTTTCGGCTGGAGTATTTCTGGCAATTAAAATATCACCAAATTGATAACGAACTCCGCTATCAATAGTAAAAGTAATGGTTGCGCTGTGTTTTTTGAGTGATACTTCAAATTTTCTAACAGGCCATTTTGCATCGAAATATCCATACTCTAGCAACACTGACTCTATTTTTTTATGCGCGCTGCTATAAACCCCATGATTTAAAATATCACCTTGCTTTAAATTAAGATCTTCAATCGTTTTTTGAACGAACGGATCCTGTTTTGCTTCACCATTAACCGTTATATTAAGTGACTCAATACGTGTGGCTGGGCCTCGCTCTATATTTACAACAAGTTCGCGCTCGTCTTTATCAAAATCAATATTTACTACTGGACTGTAATAACCTAAGGCTTTGATACTGTTCTCAACTTGCGTTTTTGCATACCGACGAAGTGTACGGGTTGGTTTTTCACCAACAAGTTGTTTTAAATAAAGTGCAACGTTATTTTCTAAGTCGGCACTGATCCCTTTAATTTCATAATCTTCAATAATATTTTCAGAGGCAATAGAAGACAGGCTTACTAATAAGCAAAAAAAACAAAAAAACTTTAAAAGCTGATTGAACAAGTAAATATCCTTACTGTGGTATCCATAAAATAAACCGCTAAACAGAAATATACTACCATAGCCACAATGAGCCTAACATTAACTTAATCGCAATTAACACTCAAAGATGCAGTCAAAATTTAGTACGCGTTAACGGTTTATTTTGGTTACAATAGCTATAACGAGTACAAAATAAAATTAATGAGTTTTTTAATGCAATTCCCTGATGATGACAATGGCCAGCTACTTGCTGAAATTTCCACCGCTGGTGTAGATTTAAGTAAAATGCAACAAATTGATTTTTACATTTTATTTGAACAACAGGTTGATGCCGAAAAATTTGCAACTGAGATTGTAAACGATGCATTAGTGCAAACTGCTGATGTTGAAAAATGCAAAGATACCGGCGTTTGGGAAGTAATTGCCCATGTACAAATGGTGCCTGAACATGCACTGTTAGGCCAAGCAGAACAATACATTGAAAGCATAGCGAACAGCTTTAATGGCTATGGTGATGGTTGGGGATTAGACGCAGAAGAGGCATAATCCCTAATTTAAATGATGAATGATGAATGATATCCAGCTTAGTCTATCGACTTAGCTGGTTTGCTTTTCTGAAGCTGCCTTTATAATCAAAAAGTTTATCTGCTACTTTCCAGCCATATTTTTTACTTTTTCGCGCAATCACAAAATCCGGTGGTATTAAATCAAACTGCGCTTTTATAACTTGCTCTGCACTGACAAATTCAATGGGGGATTGGCCCTGACTTACACGCTTACCAAACTGCTGATTAAAGTAATACCGAGCACCTTTGTTTGATAAATCAAAAATTTCATCACAACTGGCTCCGTCTTCATCAAAATAAGTAATTTTTAACAATTGCTCTTTAAGTTTTACCACACTCAAGCCGCTACAACGTAGAACTAATGCGTCTTTAAGGTTTAACGCATTGCGCAGCTTATCATCAGGGTCGGCCATCACAGCGTCACAATCATGGCATTTTCGAGCAGCAATATCATTTTGTGCGCCGCACTGCTCACACTCTTTAAAACGAAAACGATAATCGCATTGCTCGCTTAAACCGTTATCATCTTCTAGCAAACCTTTACAACGCCTGCCGAAGTGCTCGATTACTTTGCCATCAGCATCTGTTTTTCCCCAAAATATATTGGCAAAGCCACACCCAGGACACAGCACTTGCACGGGTTCATTATCGCTATCGCCTTTTTTATCTCCCACCTCTGGGTAGAATAAATCAAAGCCATTGCCCGCATAGTCAATCACTAAACAATCATCTTTACCCTCAGCCAACCTCAAGCCTCTACCGACAATTTGCTGGTATAAACTTACCGACTCTGTGGGCCGTAAAATAGCAATAAAATCAACATGAGGGGCATCAAAACCCGTCGTCAGTACTGATATATTTACTAAATATTTTAACTGTTTAGCTTTAAACTGCTTTATTATTTTATCGCGTTCGCTATTTGGCGTATCCCCCGTGATCAGCGCACTGTGATCCTCTGGTAGATAAGTCATTATCTCTTGTGCATGCATAACCGTAGCTGCAAAAATCATCACGCCGTAACGATTTTCACTGTATTGTATAACCTGTTGTAAAATTGTTTGAGTTGCACGGGTCGATTTTTTTAATAGCGCATTCATATCCTCATTACTATACTGCCCAAATGCATTGCTAGTTAAAGATGAAAAGTCATAATGGCTAATTGCTGCATCAACCTCTTTAGGGGGCGTTAAATAGTTATGCTTGATCATATAGCGCAAAGGTAATTCAAAAATACAGTGTTTGAATGGACTCTCTTTATTGCCTCTTACAAACCCATGGTAATGATGATGATAAATCCAGCCTAACCCTAGTCGGTAAGGCGTCGCGGTTAAACCTAATACTTTTAATTCAGGGTTGTGAGATTTAAGTGCATTAATAACCTTACCGTATTGGCTTTTCTTTTCGCCATTCACTCTGTGGCACTCATCAATAATAAGTAGTGAGTAGTGCTCATTAAGTTTGTCTAAATTACGCGATAACGATTGCACACTGGCAAAGGTAACTTGCTGGGTTAACGACTTTTCTTTTAATCCGGCTGAAAATATACTTGCCTCAAGACCAAAGCTTTTATACTTTTGAGCATTTTGCTCAACCAATTCTTTTACGTGCGCCAACACCAATATTTTTTGTTTAGCAATACGCGCAAGCTCAGCTATCACCAAACTTTTACCCGCACCTGTAGGCAGCACAATGACAGCAGGATCATTGGTTTTTCTAAAGTGAAAAACGGTGCGTTCAACCGCCTCGCTCTGGTAGGGTCTAAGGGTGTAGGTCATCAAAGGTAAGAATTCTTAATCTAATTAATGGTTATGTTTTAGGAAGACAGCTCTAGTTCACATTCGTTTTAATAATTTATATTCATAAACTCATCAGCTAACTTTCGAACTATTTATAAATTTAGAGCACTATATTATGTATAAATATAAAAAAATACCCTTAATCAAAATGATTAAGGGTATTTAATTACATACTTAACTTATCTGCAATTCTAAGAAACTCTATTAGTATAAAAATATTATATTAATAGGTAATAGCTTTAAAATTTGTAAGTAGCTTGTAGGTAGGCAAATCGACCAATATTATCGTAAATCGCTGAGCCTGCACCTGTGCCAGTCGTACTTCCTGGTAAGCCACGATTGAATAAGTTATCAACACCTAACTTAGCACCGCTTAAATAATATTATTTTAAGTTAAACCAGCCAGTAATTGAGTATCTTGCAGCACGAGCAAATGGAGTTACATAAGAAACAGAATGTGGTAATTGCACATCAAAAAGGGATAAAACATTACTTTTGGGCATAAACGTCTCTGTCAGCTTTCCATCCATTTCATAAAAATGTAACAAACCACCCCAGTCTGGGTGCCACTGTGGTGTAAAACCAAAAACAAAAGCGATTGCTCTTTGCTTTGTAGGGAGTACATCATTATGTCGTGTCAAAAAATTCCCTGGTACATAGCGTGTTAATTGCACACTTGCACTTTTTAAACCCTTTACACCTGTAACATCACTAATCAATTTTAAAACTTCTTGGCCATTAAGATAATTAAATAGATCCTTTAGTAACTCATCTTTTTCATTCTGAGTTATTTCATATCGCCCATAAAAAAAGCCAACCCCTTTACTCGCATTTTCATAAATAGTCTGCTGAAGCGCTCTCATTTTATTGGGAGACATATTTTTTAATTCATCATCTGATGATTGAATGTATTGGCCATTTAAAGAATATGCATTCAAATAAGGAATATTGTGTTTTAATTTTTCTATAATTTTAGAAAAACCATCAAACTCTAAAACACTATCAACCATAATTCTCTTATTTTTAGAGTATTCCCTATGTAAATTAACTACATCAATATTTTTATTTAGTTGAATCATAAATATTCCAAAAATAAAAAAGCCACTAAAAAGTGGCTTTTAAATAAAGTTTAAGTTTCTAAGTTATTAGAACTTAATTGTAGCTCGTACATATACAAAGCGATCCATATTAACGTCGTACTCTGTAACAGAGAAGTTGTTAGTTGAGATTGCAAAGTCATTGTTAGTGTATTCACGAGAAGGTTCTTTCGCGAATAAGTTCTCAATACCTACACTAATTTTAGTGTTGTAAGCGTCTAGCGCATAACCTACAGATACATCATGTACAAAGTAAGAACCAATGTAATCAGCCATACCTGGGTAATTTTCTGCGCCGTAAGCTATGTCATAGTAGTTTTGCATACGGTCAACATAACGTGTTTGCCAATGCGCATCAAAGTCACCTTGAGACCAATCTAGAGCAAATGTGCCTTTATATTCAGGATAACCAGCATCACCATACTGCACGCCTACTTGATCTTCGCCATCGAACTCGTTAGTCATTACATAAGACAAATCAAGAGATGTTCTGAAGCTACCGTACTCAGTATCAAACTTGTATGCAGTATAAAAATCTATACCTTCAACATTGTAGGTACCTGAGTTTTGTAGGAAGTTACGTAAATCAACGATATTACCGTTAGCATCACGGTCAATGTAATCACAAGAAGATGCATTACTTCCTGAAGTACACTCGTTCAATATACGATTAGAACCGTAACGACCAATTGAGTTTTCAACTTCGATATCGTAGTAATCGATTGTGAATTCTAAACCATCAACATAGCTTGGGTTATAAACAATACCAAACGTTTTAGATTCTGATTCTTCTGGTTGTAAATCTGGAGAAGAAACGCGAGTTTCACGAATCTGTGTATTAGCTTGCGTGTAACCATTTGGTACGCCAGCACAACCAGGTAGGCTTGGAACAACACCTTCTACAGAGTTACACGGGTCTGTTAATGTAGGGTATGCATCTGCATTACCTGCATATAAGTCAGAGATTGAAGGAGCTCGGTAACCTTCAGCCCAAGTACCACGAAGAAGTAAATCATCCATTGGACGGTATTCAACACCAACTTTAGCTGTAGAGTTGCTACCATATGCACTGTGGTCAGAGAATCTAATTGCTGGTGCAATAGTTAAACCATCAAATACTGGAATTGAAAGCTCTACATAAGCTTCATCTAAGCGGAAGCCACCTGAAGTTGCATCACGTTGGTTACCTGAAGTTTCACCACTTTGAGTTAGTGGATCAGGCGTATCGTAACCTGACTCTTCACGACGTTCAAAGCCAACGGCCATACCTACAACACCTGCAGGTAACTCAAATGCATCACCAGCAAAGTTTACTGTGTAATCTTTAAGTTCTAAACCTTCACGAGAAACACTGTCAAATGTTACAAAATCAACCATATCTTGTGTAATTGAGCCAGCACCACCAAATAGGTTAAGTGGTACACAAGAAGTAGATGCATTACAGTTGTCACCTAATGCTTGGTTTATACGAGTAAGGTTAAGTAGACCTGTTGTTAAAACGTCTTGGCTATTCTTACCATAAATGTAAGAAGCATCCCAAACCCAAGATGTATCACCAATACCGCCCTCTAAACCAACCATTGCACGGTAAGTAGTATCATTTTGTCTGTAAATACGGTTACCAGCTTCTACAAAACGACGTTGACCAGCAAATGGGATATAACCTTCTACACCTGAGCGAGAAGCATCACCATACAGTGTTTCACCAAATGGGTTGTAGATATTATTTTCGTGGATGTCTACTCGGCTAGCTGCTGCACCAAAAGATGCACCAATTGTTAATGGCATCGCTGCAAGTAGCTGTGAAGATTTACGGTTAGTCATCATGAAATCTGATACGAAACGAACGTCATCACTTAAGTCATAAAAAGCTTGAACATAAAAACTGTTACGCTCTTGTGGCGTTGCAAGGTAGTTTTCAGGCGCGTAGTTGTAAACATCACCAGCTCGGTCACGGAATGAATCTAAACCTACAGCTGAACCTGCACCATTAGGAACTAAATCAAAACCAGCGTTTGACTTACCAGCGTTGTTTTCAGTGTAACCTTGAGCAAGTAAGCTATCACGAAGATCAGGGCTGATTGCACTTGAAGTAAGACGTAAACGGCCTTTTTCAGTTGTAGAGCTGTTACCCATAGAAGAAATATCGCGATCACCTGCCCAAATTTCTTGTTGAGTTACATGGCTAGCATTAAACATTAAGCCACCGCGGTCTGAAGTAGTACCAACAGTGATGTCTGCAGAATACTGGCGACCATCGTTGTACTTTAAGTTTTCACCACCGTATACAGAAACCTCAACACCTTCAAAATCTTTACGAGTGATGATATTTACAACACCAGCAATAGCATCAGAACCGTAGATAGCAGAAGCGCCGTCTTTAACAACTTCAACACGCTCAATCGCTGACGATGGGATTGTGTTTAAATCAACTGTAGAACCTAAAGATGAAACCCAGCGCTTACCATTTACTAATACAAGAAGACGTTGTGCGCCTAAGTTACGTAAATCCATGTTTGTTGCGCCAGTACCACCGTTATTAAAGGCAGTATTAAGTGCAGCACCCGCAGCTGGAATTTGTTGAAGAATGTCACCGATGCTTAATTGACCACTAACATTTAAATCATCACGGCTAAGAACTAAAACCGGGCTAGCACTTTCTAAATCAGTACGCTTGATNCGTGAACCTGTAACCTGNATACGTTCAACTTTTTCTGCGCCTTCTTCTGCAGCAAATGAACTTGCTGAGAAAGCAGCAGTAGAAGCTGCACCAAAAGCGATCGCTAAGCGAACTGCTTTTGAAACTTTGTTATTTAACATTTGATTCTCCCTAGAATACTATTTGTTTTTGTATTTTTTTGATCACACCTTGTTAATTAATTTGTGATCACGCTTCAGATGATAATACTTCAAACACAAGGCGGTCAACATTAAATTAACTTTAAAAGCACTTTGCATGACTTTTCATTATCATTTTTGGCGGTATTTTATTAGTTTTTTAAATTAATTTATGGATACGATTTAGAAACGAACTTGAGAATTAAAAACAACATCATGGTAACCAATTGATTTTTATGAGTTTGAATAAATGATTTTTTAAATTACGCTTTGTATTCTTTTTAGATAAAATTGTAACCAAGGCCACAATTGTTAATTTACCTTTAAATTTTTTATTCACCTTTGAAGTTTATAGGCGAATAATTAACTATAAAAGACTTTTTAAGCTCATAGTTAAGCTAAAACAACGAGGCTTGTGTAGATTCAGATGTTGTGTTTAATGCGCTTAATATCATTTGCGCAACAGGGTCGAGCTGTCTTTGGATGTACAGTGGGTAGTTCAGAATGTTTTTACCGGTATAAAGCTCAGCGCCGGTTACTGCGTATACATATTCAATCACCTGCCCGCGTTTTATTTCAAACTCAGGATGATTCGCTTTGTATTTTTTAACAGCTTGAACATGAGGAGGAATATTTTTGATGTAATCGTTAAGGTGCTGCCCTAACCGCTTTCTATATACTAATTTACGGTCGAACTCACCATTATAAAGTTTTTGCGTGTAGCTATTTATTATATTGTGCAGTTGCTGTATTTCGAAGTTGTCGGTAAATAAAGTCTCGAATAACTGTGTTTGAAACTCTTGTGCAAACTCAGTCCAGTCACTACGTACCGTTTCCATACCTTTAAATACCAGTTTTTTTTCATTATTTTTGGTTACTTGCCCTACATATCGCTTTTTAGAGCCTGTTTTTTTACCTCGTATAGTTGGCATAAAAAACGGACTGTAATGAGTTTCAAATTCAATTTCTAAATAACTATGTAAATCATAGCGTTGTTTTAAATCAGCTTGCCACATGGTATTAATATGATGAACAAGTTGGCAGCCAATTTCGTTGCATTGCTCAGGGCTTTTATCTTCACAAAGTTTTACAAACGTAGAGTCGGTATCACCATATATCACCTCAAAGCCTTGCGCTTCTATCCATTTACGGGTTGTTTGCATTATCTCATGGCCACGTAACGTGATAGAACTCGATAAGCGCGGGTCGTAAAACCGACAACCCTTAGAGCCGAGTACGCCATATAAACTATTCATAATAATTTTAATCGCTTGTGAGAGCATAGGTTGATTAGTGTCTTTTGCCTCTTGGCGAGTTTGTGTCAGGTGTGCAATTAATTTGGGTAGATGGTGCTGCGTTCTTGAGAATAACGCCTGATTAAACCCTTCAACCGCTTGCTCTGGTGCATTTAACCCTGCGATTAAACCTAGTGGGTCAATACAAAACGTACGCATAATTGAAGGGTATAAGCTTTTAAAATCCAATACCAAAACGTTTTTATACAGCCCTGGAGTCGACTCCATCACATAGCCACCGGGGCTCTCAAATGAGAGCCCATGATCGCCTAAATTGGGTGCAACATAACCACTGCGATGCAATAACGGTAAATATAAGTTTGTAAATGCGGCAACCGAGCCCCCCATGCGTTCCAGTTCGAGCCCTGTTATTTGGGTTCTGACAATGGCAAATTCAAATAGCTTTAATTTTTCGAAAATTTGATTAACCAAAATACAATCTTG
>JGI24525J20082_1000933_pt1 | contig 13606 bp, 7 predicted proteins | sample LinPmetageLP50_FD_20082 | JGI IMG/M metagenome (IMG submission 20082) | reverse complement strand
ACTATCTTCAAATGATAAAATCCTCCTGCCATTTATAGCAACCTATCTAGTTGAAATAGCACCAGAATTCACTGATAAAATTGAATTTACCGAAGGTCGCGTGACCAATTTTGATGCGGTAATCGCCACAGGAAGTAATAATACAGCAAAGCATTTTGAATACTACTTTGGCAAGTATCCCAATATTATTCGTAAAAACCGAAATTCGGTCGCGGTACTTACTGGAAAAGAAACGAAAGAGCAGTTAGAGCCGTTGGCAACAGATGTTTTTCAGTATTTTGGACTGGGGTGCCGTAATGTTTCAAAACTGTTTATTCCTAAAGATTTTGACTTTCATCCGTTGTTTGAAGCGATGTTCAATAAAAAAGAATACATCAATAACCACAAGTATATAAACAACTACGATTACAACAAGGCGGTGTATTTAATGAGCGATATCAAATTGTTGGACAATGAATTTTTATTACTGAAAGAAGACGAAGGCTACTCCTCTCCTATTTCAGTGCTGTTCTATGAATACTACAAAGATCTACCTTCCCTTAAAGCTAAACTGAAAGCAGAATCAGAAAACATTCAGGCTGTCATTTCTTCCGTAGGCATCGAGAACGAAATTCCTTTTGGGCAAGCCCAACATCCTGCACTTTGGGAATATGCGGATGACGTGGATACGGTGGAGTTTATACTCTATTTGTAGTATTATTTCTAAAAAAATAGGGTTTGAATGACACAGAAATTACAATTCACAATAGCATCCTAATAAACATTATTTCAAAGTAAAACTGTTGAAATCACTTTAATAACTTATCTTTTATTTAACGTGATTTTGAAACCTATTTATAATCTTTGCAGTCTTAACGTATTAAGTGATGAAAAAACATAATTTTAGCGCAGGACCCTGCGTATTACCGCAATCAGTTTTACAAAAAGCATCAGATGCTGTCCTCAATTTTGACGGATTAGATCTTTCGCTCATTGAAATTTCACACCGAAGCAAGTCTTTTGTTGCTGTGATGGAAAGAGCGCAAGAACTTGCCTTGGAACATCTGGGGTTACAAAATAAAGGCTATAAAGCATTGTTTTTACAAGGAGGCGCTAGTCTTGAATTTTTAATGGTTGCTTATAATCTGCTAGAGAAAAAAGCAGCTTACCTCAATACAGGCACTTGGTCTACCAAAGCAATTAAAGAAGCAAAACTATTTGGAGAAGTGATTGAGGTAGCGTCCTCTAAGGATCATAATTTCAACTATATACCAAAAGGATACACTATCCCATCAGGGATTGATTATTTTCACTGTACGAGTAATAATACCATCTTTGGAACGCAAATGCAGCAGTTTCCAGAAACTTCGGCTCCGCTCGTGTGCGACATGAGTAGCGATATATTTTCTCGGGTTTTAGACTTTAGTAAGTTCGATCTTATTTATGCAGGGGCTCAAAAAAACATGGGTCCAGCTGGTACTACGTTAGTTGTGGTCAAAGAAGATATTATCGGCAACGTATCAAGAGCGATCCCTTCGATGCTCGATTATCGTGTCCATATCTCTAAAGACAGTATGTTTAATACACCTGCCGTATTTCCTGTGTATGTATCGATGTTGACCCTAGAATGGTTAAAAGAAAAGGGCGGTGTTTCAGAAATCGAAAAAATAAATAACAAAAAGGCGTCCCTTATCTATTCAGAAATAGATAGAAATCCTTTATTCAAAGGTTTTGTTGCCCAAAAAGAGGATCGTTCTAAGATGAATGCTACCTTTAATTTGGTCGATGAAGCACATACCGAACAATTTGATACACTCTGGAAAGATGCAGGTATCAATGGCCTAAGCGGTCATAGAAGCGTTGGCGGCTATCGTGCCTCGATGTACAACGCATTACCGCTAGAAAGCGTTCAAGTGCTTGTGGATGTAATGCAAATACTAGAAAAAAACGCATAGACTCGCCATATAAAACTAAATAATTAATCTAAAAAAAAACCGCCTACGCGGGTAATAAATATGAAAGTATTAGCAAACGACGGAGTATCCCAAAGTGGTATTAAAGCACTAGAAAAAGCAGGTTTTGAGGTTATCACTACAACAGTGGCACAAGAGCAATTGATCAATTACATTAATGAACATCAAATAGATGTGATTTTGGTAAGGAGTGCTACCAAAGTAAGAAAAGACATTATCGACTCCTGCCCTAGCCTAAAAATTATAGGTCGCGGCGGTGTAGGTATGGATAATATAGATGTTGATTACGCGCGTAGTAAAGGCCTAGAGGTAATTAATACACCGGCTGCTTCTTCGTCATCGGTAGCAGAGCTAGTTTTTGCGCACCTTTTTGGGGGTGTACGCTTTTTACACGATGCGAATCGCAACATGCCCCTAGAAGGAGAAAGTAGATTTAAAGAACTTAAAAAGAATTATGCCAAAGGAACCGAATTACGNGGNAAAACCATCGGNATTATCGGTTTTGGNCGNATAGGNCGTGANGTTGCNAAAATTGCTTTAGGATGTGGCATGAAAGTGATTGCCAGTGATAATCATGTAGGCGAAGCGAACATTACGCTAGACTTTTACGATGGTCAGACGATAACTTTAAAAATTAAAACAGAGCCTGTTTCAGAATTAATAAAACACAGTGACTTTATAACGTTACACGTCCCGGCACAGAAGGAGTATGTAATTGGCAAGAAAGAGATTGAGCAAATGAAAGACGGAGCAGCCATTATAAATGCAGCTCGTGGAGGCGTTATTGATGAAAAAGCCTTGTTGGAAGGTTTAGAAAAAGGAAAACTTTCTTTTGCGGCCCTTGATACTTTTGAGGATGAGCCAAGCCCAGCTGTTAAAGTGTTAATGAACCATAAACTCTCGCTAACCCCTCATATTGGTGCTGCAACTAATGAAGCACAGGACAGAATAGGTACAGAGTTAGCTGAACAAATAATTGCTATCCTAGAAAAAGTTTAAGATAATAAGTATCTTGTGACAAACAATAAAAACAAACAATTACAATGGCAGAAATAGCAGATTTACTTAATAGTGACCTTGGACGTCAACTAATTAGCGGTGTTAGCCAAGAAACCAATCAATCTCCAGATAAAACCGCATCGGTAGTGTCTATGGCACTTCCATTACTCATGGGAGCCATGAAGCGCAACGCGAAATCTCCAGAAGGTGCACAAAACTTATTAGGCGCTTTAGAAAACAGCAAACACGACGGAAGCCTGCTTAATAATCTGGGCGGATTTTTTGGTGGAGGTGTTAATGAAGAAGCAAAACAAGACGGCCTAGGTATTTTAGGACACGTTCTTGGAGGCTCTCAAAACAACGTGGTAAGCGCTTTGTCTAACAAATCTGGCGTTGACACAGATTCTGTGATGAAAATATTAACCGTTGTAGCTCCCATTATTTTAGGATATCTAGGTAAAGAAAAACGACAACAAAATGTTTCTTCCCCTTCTGGAATTGAAGGATTGCTTGGCGGAATGCTTGGCGGCGGTAAAAAAACTCAAAACAAGCAACAATCCTTAATTGAAAGTCTGCTCGACGGGAATAATGATGGCAGTGTAGTAGATGATATTGCAGGGATGGTACTCGGTGGAAAAAAAGGCGGCGGACTTGGTGGGATGCTCGGCGGCTTTTTCGGCAAATAAAAATATACATAGTATTAGACAATGCTTCGGAAGTAATTTTGAAGCATTTTTTATGAAAAATCTTAATTACATAAGCATTAGTCGCTTTTTAAGTAACTTTATAAAAAATGAAAGTGATGAAATACCTACTAACTATTTTAACGTTGGCATTGATTATAATAGGTTGCGAATCTTCAAAATCAACCATCGATACGCAACCCAACCCGCAAGTATCCCAAGGAGATACCATTCGAATTGCCAATGATAGCTTAGAATACGAAATACTCATTATTGAACCTGGTTTTAATTCCTTTTTAGTTACACAACAACCGAGGGGTTATTACGGTCTTACCTATCTAGAAAATAAAAACAGACTTTGGACGACAGAGTACAACCAACGTGCGACCAATATTCAGCGATATGATATTAATCTTTATCCACAACAAATAAATTATGAACCAACAGTGGAGTATGGTTACGAAGTGAACTACCTATTGTATAATTATTTTGTTTTCTTTCAAGAGAAATACAATCAAGATTTCCCAGGAGCTCGATAATGAAAAAACTAAAACAACGCTGGAACATTACTAGCAATTGGCAACTCACAGTGATTTTAGTGGTATTTGCGATAACGGGAAGCACGGCGGCCAAATTTGCAGGTCCGCTAACAGAAGCGGTTCAGATCACTAGAGAAATGGGTTGGTATATTTACTGGCCAGTTCGCATTTTAATAATTTTTCCTATCTATCAAGTGCTCCTAGTTTTTTTTGGATGGCTCTTTGGGGAATACTATTTTTTTTGGAACTTTGAAAAGAAGATGCTCAGTAGAATGGGATTTAAATTTTTACTGAAAGATTAATATGAAAATAACATCGCAACTACTCGTAACGATCACAACTCTGCTCTTGGGTATGGCGTTGTTGTTCCCTACTGCGGTGCAATTTTCTCACGTTTTTGAAGGGCATGATCACAAGCCCTGTAAAGACCTTACCACACATTTACATGAAAAGAAGATCGATTGCTCCATCTGTCATTTTCAAATTTCAAGCTATACCTACCAAATTCAAAATTTTAAAACCCCTTTTTTTTCTGAAATAAAAATCACGATTATTGATTTTTATACTTCTTCAGACAAGAACAAAATACACTACAGTTATGCCCTCCGCGGGCCACCCTCCTATTCTTAAGTTGCATTAAAAAATTTATTTANTTTAAAATTTAAGAATAATGAAAATCATTTTTTCACTGTTCCTAAGTATCCTTGCGATGCTAGGAGCCAGTGCACAGAATAGCATTTCTGGCACTATAAATTCAGTTACCGACGGATCGCCCGTGGTAGCAACCGTTTACTTACCACAATTAGAAAAAGGAACTGTTGCTTCTGTGGACGGTACATTTACAATTAATACAATCCCAAATGGGCTCTATACCATTGTCTTTTCCTCGTTAGGCTATCGGACCATCTCTGAGAAAATTCAATTTTCTGGAGGGCAAACCATTTCAAAAACAATTTTGATGGAAGAAAGTGCCGTTGAGATGGAAGAAATCATCATCTCTACGCCGTTCCATAAATTGCAGCGTGATAATGTCATGAAAGTGGAGCGCATTAATACCGATGCCCTTTCAGCAAATGGAAGTGTCACGCTCGCCGATGGAATTACGAACATCGCAGGTGTAAATACCATTAGTACTGGTGTTGGTATTGGTAAACCCGTCATACGAGGCTTAAGCTCAAACCGTGTTTTAACGTATTCGCAAGGGGTTCGTCTCGAAAATCAACAATTTGGTGATGAGCATGGGCTTGGTGTCAACGAAGCCGGAATAGAAAGCGTCGAGGTAATTAAAGGCCCAGCTTCGCTTCTCTACGGAAGTGATGCCTTGGGCGGTGTTTTATATCTCAATCCCGAAAATTTTGCCGCATCAAATTCTACCGAAGCCGATGCCAATAGNAGCTATTTTACCAATACGGAAGGATTCGTAAATAACATTGGGGTGAGAACGTCCTTAGAAAAATTCAAATTTCTCATACGTGGCGCTTATGTTACGCATAGTGATTATGAAGCAGGGAATGGTCAACTAGTGACCAATTCGCGTTTTAATGAAAGTGATATTAAAACTGGTCTACAATACCAGGGAACTACTGTAAAATCAACATTACGTTATAATTATAATAGAGCCAATATTGGTATTCCCGAAGAAATTGGGGTGCAGTCCAATGACAAATCTTTACTTTTTCCGTTTCAAGAAATTGACAACCACATTCTAAGTTTTGAAAACAATATCTACTTTAAGAATTCGTCTTTAGACATCAAAGCAGGATATACCTTTAATGATAGACGTGAATTTGAAGATGAAGAAGGCGAAGAAGAAAGGCCGATTTTAAAGGGTTTACTTGCAGATGAAGAAATAGCCCCTGCGTTGCGCTTAAAACTGGAAACCTTAAGTTACGATGTAAAATACAACCTACCAAAACTAGGTTCTTTTGAAACCATCGTTGGCGTTCAAGGACTTTTTCAAACCAATGAAAATTTTGGAGAGGAAATCTTAATCCCAAATGCGACAATGACAGATTTTGGGGTGCTCGCGACCACACATTATCACAAAGAGACGTTTGATTTGCAGGCTGGTCTTCGCTATGACACAAGAACGNTAGAAAGTGNACCTGCGCGCGACATGGGCGATCCTGNTTTTATCAATGCCGTTAATAGAGATTTTAATAGCGTTAATGCTGCGATTGGTGCAAAAGTGGATTTGGTCAAAAACTTGACTGCTCGTTTAAATCTTGCTAGCGGTTTTAGAGCGCCTAATTTAGCGGAACTAACATCCAATGGGGTTCATGAAGGCACCAATAGATATGAAATAGGAAATCCTGACTTGGATAATGAGCAAAATTTTCAAACAGATCTTGCATTGGAATTCAGAAATGAGCATTTTGAAATCTTTGGCAACGGATTTTTCAATAAAGTGAACAATTATATCTTCATTACGCCTACAGGAGAAGTGATTGATGAGAACAACGTGTTTGATTATATACAAGATGACGCTCAATTATACGGTGGTGAATTTGGTTTTCACTTACATCCACACCCCTTAGACTGGCTGCACTTAGAATCTAGTTTTGAGACCGTTGTGGGTGAATTGACAAGTAATGACAGTTCGTTGCCCCTTATTCCTGCAAATACATTGAGAAATACATTTAGGATAGAATTTGATGATTACAAAAAACTACAGGAATCTTATTTCTTTGTTGGTTTGGTAAGCACCTTTGATCAAAACAACATTAGTGAATTTGAAACCCCGACAGAAGGCTATAATTTATTAAACGTAGGAATTGGAACTACGATAACTCTCAAGACAATTAATCTGGGATTACGAGTAAGCGGGTCCAATCTTACAGATGAAACGTATGTATCTCACTTATCCCGTTTAAAACCTGATGGGGTTTCTAATATAGGTAGGAACTTAAACTTTAAGGCTACAGTCACATTTTAAATAGGTTTCAATTTTAATCAAGTTTATCCCATAAAAAAAGCCTCCCGAAAATTCGGGAGGCTTTACTTTTAAAAAATAATCTACTTATTTAGCAACTACAATACGTTTTGTTGTTGTTGCGTTTTCAGAAGCAAATCTAAGTATGTATACTCCATTTGCCATTCCGTCAAAAGTAACTTGAGTAGCACCAGAAGTAATTGTGAAGTTTTTCACNANCTTACCAGCGATGTCTACTACTGTTANTTGGATATCAGTTCCAAATGCTTGTGGAATTTCTATTGTTGAAACNCCTCTAGATGGATTAGGATATACTACGATGTTACTACCNTCTGCAAAATCATCAACACCTAATAGTTCTTGTTGCGCCTCAAACGCTCCAATGTCTCTTGCCGAAGCAAAAACACTTTGTCCTATCTGGTCATTGAAAAGATCTGCTGGGTCACCTGCATCATATGCCAATGATCCTTCTAGCAGTTCATGCGTTTCAGTTAAACCACCGTTATCTTGAAGCGGTCCTAATAACGGATCTGATTCTTCAATATCGTTCGGTGCTTCTGGAAAAGCACCTTCATCATCTGTTCCTATTAAATTATAGTCATTAGATGTGAATGTACCTGATACATCTGTACCTGTTCCAGCTGAATTCAACGCTACGATCGTGTTTTTAAGTTGTGTATTAGCACCACTTAAAATACCACCACCTGCTGTTCCCGCACTGTTGTTAGCTACCGTTACTGCATTTAAAACAGTTCCTGCTCCTACATTGGCAATACCACCACCGCCAGCGGCAGCACTATTTCCAGAAATTGTAGATACTCTAATTACAACAGCACCGCTATTGGCATTATGTATACCACCACCGTTACTTGCTGCTCCTTGAGCGTCATTATTAGATATAGTAGTTTCAAATACATTTACCGTACCTCCATTATTAAAGATACCAGCACCACCATCATCTGCGGCAGGTCCAAAACTCGTGTTACTATCAATTGTAGTTGTACTTACTGTCATGATATTACCACTTTGGTTCCATAATCCACCACCTTCTCTGGCTGCTTCATTTCCTGAAACCAAACTACTCAAAATAGAACTTGTTCCACCGTTACCAGTAATATGAAGTGCTCCACCATTACCCGGGTTAGCAGCTCCTGCAGTTCCGTTTACATCGTTGTTTGTCAATTCTGAAGTAAGCACTACTAGTGCACCTTGAATAATTTCAATCGCACCACCAGCTCTATTTGCAGAGTTACTATCTAATGTAGAGTCTGTAATACTTACCTCACCATCGGTACTCAATATACCTCCACCAGAACCAGAAGTTCCATTGGCTAAGTTCCCTGTGATTGCTGTACTATTATCTACATTTAAAGTACCTCCATTATTGTAGATACCTCCACCACCAGTGTCCGCATCTGCGCCACTCGCTACGTTGTTAGAAACTGTCGTTCCTGAAACATTCATTACTCCAGTGTTGTTCCAAAGACCACCACCTTCTGAGGCTGCTACGTTTCCGTCAACAGTTCCTCCAGAGATATCAGCGTTTACACCTCCACCTAAGTGAAGACCACCACCATTACCTGGCATTGGCGCTCCAGAAGCAACTCCTGTATCATTATTAGATAATGTTACTCCGGTCATTGTAATTGTACCTCCAGCGATTTCAAGACCACCACCAGCACGATTAGAAACGTTGTTAGTTACCGTACTGTTTTCTACAGTAACGTCTCCATCAACACTCAATACTCCACCACCAGAACCTGCGGTACCATCAGCGGTATTAAGATCTATCACGGTTCCATTTGTAATATTTAATGTACCACCGTTGTTGAATACACCTCCACCACCATTGTCAGCGTCATTTCCGCTAGCAACGTTGTTGTTGATGTTCATACCATCAATAGTCATGGTACCTACACTGTTCCATAATCCACCACCTTCTGAGGCTGCTGTATTATTAAGTGCCGATCCTCCTGTAATAGAAGCATCACCTGCACCTGTAATATGCAATCCTCCACCATTACCTGGTGCAGCAGCTGCTACGTTATTAAAGAAATTGGTATTTGTTAATACTAACATATTGCCAGCAACCGAATTATCTTCGATACCACCACCAGCTCTCATAGCTGTATTTCCTAATAAACTCGTTGTTGATACGGTAAGCGTACCTTGATTGTTCAAAATACCACCACCAGAACCAGAAGCTCCATCAGCCACATTTGACTGGATTGTTGCACCTGTCACATCTAGTGTTCCACCTTCATTGAAGATAGCTCCACCACCTTGATCGGCGTCGGCACCACTTGCTATGTTATTTTCAAACATTGTTCCACCAGTCACAGTCATAACACCAGAACCATTCCACAGTCCACCACCTTCGGCGATTGCTGTGTTATTGTCTATAGTTCCTCCAGTTACATTTGTATTACCTGCTCCTGTTACGTGAAGTCCACCACCATTACCTGGTGCTGTACCTGCATCGTTACTGCTAAGTGTTACATTTGTAAGATTGGTTGTTGCCGCTCCGTTTACTTCAATACCTCCACCAGCTCTGTTGGCTGTGTTGTTAGTGATTGTAGTTCCCGTAAGGCTAACTGTTCCTGCCGCGTTCAAAATACCACCACCAGAACCAGAAGCTCCAGCTGTTGCAGTATTACTGTCTATTAATGTAGTACCAGTAGCATCAACAGTTCCACCTTCATTGTAGATACCTCCACCACCTGCAGCTCCCGAATCATCTCCGTTTGCAGCATTGTTAGTGATTATTGCGTCTACTAGCGTCATTGTTCCTGAACCGTTCCATAATCCACCACCTTCGTTGGCTGCGATATTGCTATCTACAGTTCCTCCAGTTACATTTGTATTACCTGCGCCTGTTACGTGAAGTCCACCACCATTTCCTGGGGCAGCTCCTGTTTCATTGTTGCTAAGTAATACATCGGTAAGATTGGTTGTTGCCGCTCCGTTTACTTCGATACCTCCACCAGCTCTGTTGGCTGTGTTGTTAGTGATCGTAGCTCCTGTAAGGCTAACCGTTCCTGCTGCGTTCAAAATACCACCACCAGAACCAGAAGCTCCAGCTGTTGCAGTATTACTGTCTATTAATGTAGTACCAGTTGCATCAACAGTTCCACCTTCGTTGTAGAGACCTCCACCACCTGATGCTCCCGAATCGTCTCCGTTTGCAGCATTGTTAGTGATTATTGCGTCTACTAGCGTCATTGTTCCTGCTCCATTCCATAATCCACCACCTTCGTTAGCAGCTACGTTATTATCTACTGTTCCACCAGTAATGGTTGAATTGGCTGTTCCACCTAAGTGAAGTCCACCACCATTACCTGGTGCTGGAGCACCAGAAGCAACTCCTGTGTCATTGGTATTTAAAGTAACACCGTCCATGGTCAAATCTCCTCCGGCAACTTCGATACCACCACCCGCTCTGTTCGATTGGTTGTTGGTCACTATTGTTCCAGTAAGGTTAACTGAACCACCTGTAGATAAAATTCCACCACCAGAACCTGCAGTCCCGTCAGCTANATTACTATCTANCAATGTNGCTGCATCAGCGTTCAANGTTCCTCCATCATTGTAGAGACCTCCACCACCGTTATCGGCATTAGCTCCACTTGCTGTATTGTTNGTTACGGGAACTCCGATTAAATCCATTGTTCCTCCACCGTTCCATAGTCCACCACCTTCGGCAGCTGCTACGTTTCCGTCTACTGTTCCACCTGTAATGGTTGAATTGGCTGTTCCACCTACGTGAAGTCCACCACCATTACCTGGCATTGGAGCACCAGAATCAACTCCTGTGTCATTGGTATTTAAAGTAACACCGTCCATGGTCAAATCACCTCCGGCAACTTCGATACCACCACCCGCTCTGTTCGATTGGTTGTTGGTCACTGTTGTTCCTGTAAGATTAACTGAACCACCTGTAGATAAAATTCCACCACCAGAACCTGCAGTCCCGTCAGCTATATTACTATCTACCAATGTTGCTGCATCAGCGTTCAAGGTTCCTCCATCATTGTAAAGACCTCCACCACCGTTATCGGCATTAGCTCCACTTGCTGTATTATTGGTTACGGGAACTCCGATTAAATCCATTGTTCCTCCACCGTTCCATAGTCCACCACCTTCGGCAGCAGCTACGTTGTTATCTACTGTTCCACCAGTAATAGTTGAATTGGCAGTTCCACCTACGTGAAGTCCACCACCATTACCTGGGTTCGCTGGGTTAGTTCCTGCTAATGCTACTCCTGTGCCGTTTCCGTCAAGGGTAGCTGCATCCATTACTAAATCTCCACCGGAAATCTCGATACCACCACCAGCTCTCACTGATTGGTTTCCTGTAAGAACCGTTCCTGTTAACGTTACTGTTCCACCTGTACTGTGAATTCCTCCACCAGAACCGGCAAGACCGTTTGCTAAATTATTTGTTACTGGAGTAACATCAACATTTAATGTACCTCCACTATTGAAAATTCCACCACCACCATTGGTAGCNTCATCTCCTGTTGCAGTGTTTGCATCTATAGTTGAAGTGACAACATTCATAGTTCCAGCATTATTCCAAAGTCCACCACCTTCAACGGCTGTGTTCCCTGTAATCGTGCTGTTTGTAAATGTTGTTGTACCTAAACCGCTCATGTGATATCCACCACCGTTACCTGGTGCTGGTAAAGCTTCTGTTCCACCTGTTGCTGTATTTCCTGTAAGAGTAAGCGCATCAAAAGTGAATGTTCCTGCTGAAGAAACCACTTCGATACCACCACCTGCTCTATTAGATGTGTTGTTTGAAATTGTAATTCCGTCGACAACTAAAGTACCTTCATTGGTAAGAATTCCTCCACCTGATCCGGCAACTCCAACTGCATCATTATTATCTATAAATGATGTTCCGTCTACAACCAAGGCTCCGCCCTCATTGTAAATACCTCCACCACCATTGTCTCCAGCATCACCTGTAGCGGTATTTCCTGAAATTTCGGTGTCTGTAACAGTCATTGCACCAGCATTATTCCAAAGTCCGCCACCTTCTTCAGCAGTATTCCCGGTAATCGTACTGTTTGTAAAAACTGTAGTTCCTGCACCAGTAATGTGGTATCCACCACCGTTTCCTGGATTTGCAGTTACAAGTGGTGTACTATTTCCATCTAAGGTAAGCGCATCAAAAGTAAAAACTCCTGCAACCGAACGTACTTCAATTCCACCACCCGCTCTATTGGCTTGGTTGTTTGAAATTGTAATTCCGTCTACAACTAAAGTTCCTTCATTGGTAAGAATACCTCCACCAGAACCAGCGTTACCTGTTGCTACATTACTATCTATTAAAGATGTACCATCAACGGTAAGGGCTCCACTTTCGTTGTAGATACCTCCACCACCTTGATCTGCATCGGCACCAGTTGCTGTGTTTCCTGAAACCTCAGTATCTGTTACAATCATCGCTCCAGCGTTGTTCCAAAGTCCACCACCTTCTACGGCTGTGTTTCCTGAAACCGTACTATTTGTAAAAATCGTTGTACCTAATCCCGAAATGTGATATCCACCACCATTACCTGGGGCAGTTACACCGTTTGCTGTATTTCCTGATAAAGTCAAATCATCAAAAGGGAATGTTCCCACTGCGGAAATCACTTCGATACCACCACCAGCTCTATTTGCTTGATTGTCTCGAACAATGGCTCCATCTATATTCAATGTTCCTTCATTACTCAAAATTCCACCACCAGAACCTGCGGCTCCGTCGGCAATATTTCCTGTGATTACCGTGTTTGGGTCTACATTAAGAATTCCTCCATTATTGTAGATACCTCCACCACCATTATCGGCAGCTGCACCTGATGCAGTATTCTGATCAATAAACGTGTCAGTAAATAAACCTCCAAAAGCGGGAGTTAAAATGTTCATAACACCTCCATTATTCCATAGTCCACCACCTTCATTGGCAGCAGAATTTGAGAGTGCAATACCACTAAACGATACTGTTGCTGCGTTTCCAGTTACGTGAACTCCACCACCATTACCTGGGTTGGCAGTTCCTGCTGTTCCATCTACGTCATTGCTACTAACGTTTAAGTTAACCAAGTTTGCAGTACCATCTATAATTTCAATACCACCACCTGCGCGGTTAGCTGCATTGCTTATTATAAAAGCTCCAGAAATTTCAACAGTACCTGCTGTACTTAAAATAGCTCCACCAGAACCTGAAGTTCCAGTTGCCATATTTCCAAAGATATTAGCAAAACCGAAAAAATCACCTGGAATATTTAAAGTACCGCCATCGTTGTAAATACCACCACCACCTTGTTCGGCAAGATCACCGGTTGCAATGTTGTTACTTATAGTATTAGATCCCGTTACGTTCATAGTTCCTGGACCATTCCAAAGACCACCACCTTCTACAGCTGTGTTCCCATTAATAGTACTATTAGTGAATTCGGTTATACCCGCTCCACTTATGTGATATCCACCACCATTACCTGGGGCAGTTCC
>JGI24525J20082_1000929_pt1 | contig 13626 bp, 10 predicted proteins | sample LinPmetageLP50_FD_20082 | JGI IMG/M metagenome (IMG submission 20082) | reverse complement strand
TAAAAGACTTAGGTCTAATGCAACGTGCTGAAAAGGGCGTGTTGTTTGTATTTGTGCTTGCCGCTATTTGTTGGATATTTAGACCTTTATTAGGCGATGTTACTGGGCTTAAAATTTCAGATACCGGTATTGCTATTGCCGCTGCATTATTACTGTTTGTACTACCGGCAAATAAAGGCAGCGATGCGCGTATTTTAGATTGGGAAAGTGCCGCTAAAGTGCCGTGGGGTGTGTTGCTTTTATTTGGTGGCGGATTAACACTTGCCTCGCAAATAAAGTCATCAGGATTAGCTGACTACATTGCCAATATGATTGAAGGGGCGAGTACTATTCCATTAGTAATGAGCATTCTTGTTGTGGTTGCGCTGATTACGTTCTTAACCGAAATAACCAGTAATACGGCAACAGCAGCAGGCTTTTTACCACTGCTAGGCCCCGTTGCTGAGTCAGTAACAGGCAGTCCGTTAGTGTGGGTTATTCCAGCTGCGATTGCGTGTAGTTGTGCGTTTATGATGCCAGTAGCCACACCACCCAATGCGATTGTGTTTGGCTCGGGTGAAATTAAAATGAAAGACATGATCCGTGCTGGCTTTGTGTTAAATATTGTCGCTATTGTTTTAATTACCTTAGTAACAATGACCATAGCAGCCCAAGTTTTTGGTTTTTAATAACCCACTTTAATCAACTAACAAAACAGATAACCGATGCACACAAAAGCAGTGCATCGGTATGCGTTCCAACCAACCTGTTGAGTGTTTTTGCAATCCTTTACCTCGTGTTGCAAAATCACTCTTTATTGCTCGAGTAACAGAACAAGGTTATAGTCTTGAAAACGTTATAAATCGGGTAGCCTATTTTGAACACTGACACATTATCTACAGGGTCTTTGCGTTCGCAATTTAATGAACTAAAGCATGCTTTTGAAGACACCCCTTATTTACCCATTGAGCAACGTCTTGCTTTACTCAAAAAATTACGCGCTAACATTGTAACGTTAGAGCAAGACTTGATTGCTGCAGTATCTAAAGATTTTGGATACCGAACGGCGTTCGATACCTTAGTGGGGGATATTTTGCCCACCATGCAGGGACTTGCGCATATTATTAAAAAGCTACCTCGCTGGTCTAAGCCTAGTCAGCGCAGCGCGGGGTTAAGCTTATGGCCCTCAAAAGTAAGTGTCACCTATCAGCCTATTGGTGTGGTGGGTGTGATTGCACCATGGAACTATCCCATTCAACTAGCATTGGTACCTGTTATTACTGCGATTGCAGCGGGTAACAGGGTGATGTTAAAGCTCAGTGAATTTACGCCTAACACCAATGCCGATATTGAAAAAATATTTGCAGGTGAATTAAGCCAACACTGCACAATTATTCAAGGTGGTAGCGACGTGGCAAGTGAGTTTTCATCATTGCCGTTTGCGCATTTACTGTTTACAGGCTCGACGGCTGTTGGCAAGTTAGTTATGGCCGCGGCCAGTAAAAATCTAACGCCGGTAACATTAGAGCTCGGCGGAAAATCGCCCGTCATTGTGTTAGAAAAAGCCGATGTAAATAAAGCCGCGCGTGCATTATTATTTGGAAAAATGGCCAATGCAGGGCAAATATGTGTAGCGCCTGACTACGTGTTTGTTCCTAAAGCATTGGAGCATCAATTCATTAAAGCGCTTTGTACCCTTTATAAAAAACACTTTAAGCAAGGTGTTGAAGGTAAAAACCTGACCTCGATTATAAGCCCTGCACATTATCAACGTTTGCTAGGTTATTTAGAGCAAGCACAAGAGCAAGGCGCTAAAATTACTAAACCGCTTGAACAAAACCAGCAAGATGGCGAAAAGCATCGTATGGGTCTGCATATTGTTACGCACGTAACAGATGAGATGACATTAATGCAAGAAGAGCTATTTGGTCCCATTTTACCCATTATGAGTTACGACAAATTAGAGGACGTGCTTAATTATATTCGATTACGCGACCACCCATTAGCCCTTTACATTTTAGGTCAAGATAAACAGGCGCAACAGTACATTATTAAGCAAACACTTAGCGGAACAGTTGCGGTAAACGACACATTAATACAAGTAGCTGCCGATGATGTGCCGTTTGGTGGCGTGGGGCATTCGGGGATGGGGCATTATCACGGCAAAGAAGGTTTTCTCACCTTTAGCCATGCAAAAAATACCTTAGTCTCTGGCTCGGTTAACCCGCGCATTGGTTTATTACTTAAACAAAATAAATTACTGATCAAAGTGCTAAAGTGGCTTTATGTAAAATAGCCTGTAGCGTTTAAAACAAAAAAGCTGAATGAATCACTTCATTCAGCTTTTTTAATAGCTAACTTAAAACAGGCGTCCTTCGCCAGCATACGTTCCCGCTAAAATTTTGGTATAAATTGCATCGGCTTTTTCTTTTGCCTCAGCTACCTCTTTAGGAAGCATAGTACGTTCATCAAGTTTACGGCTGTGACTGGCTTGCATGTTGCCGTTATACTCGGCAATGGTATTCCACACATACGACATTTCAAGATTTTTTGGCATTCCTAAGCCTTCAAAATACATCAGTGCTAAATTAAACTGCGCCAATGTGTAATTATTAGCAGCGGCTTTTTCATACCATGTTCTGGCGGCTTTATAATCTTGGCTAACACCATCGCCATTTGCGTACATTACACCTAAGTTATACTGTGCTGCGGGAAGGTTCTTATTTGCTGCTTTTTCAAATAAGGTTATGGCCATTTGTTTGTCTAATTTAACGCCATTGCCTTCGTCATATAAAACCGCAAGTGCAAACATTGAATCTACATGGTTCTTTTTAACGGCTTGTTGGTACAGCTCAGCTGCTTTGTAATAATCACGGGTAACGCCATGGCCACCTTCGTATAGCTTACCTAATTCGTAAATACCCGGTGCATAGCCTTTGTCAGCTAAATAATTAAACTCTTTAAGTGCTTCTTCAAATTCACCCGCATTAGCAGCTCTGATCCCTTCTTCTAGTCCAGCATGAGCAAGAGGGGTAGCGAGCATAATACCGGCCAGTAGCAGTGCTTTAAAATTAGACTGTGACATAAGCATGTCTCCAAATTAGTTGTCGTTCTATGTAAGCGCCATAAAAGTAAAACTTACCTAGTGAATCTATTAGGGATAGGTAAAAAATTATGAGCTAAATTAATAACGCCAACGTTTATAACCTAGGTATACAAACGTATTAACAAGTAGTTTTAACTATAGCTCAAAAATTCTAAACTTAAGCATATAGTCATAATATAAATTGCGTTAGCTTGCGATTCTATAGAAAAATGAAAAAAATAAAAGCGAGCAATAGCTTACATAATTACTTATGATGATTTTTGGCAACCAAAGCATCATAAAACGGGGTCTGTTAATGTTAAATAATTTAAAAAATATAAAACTAAGCAAAATTATTTTTATAACCAGTTTATTGTTTATTGCCAGTTGTTCTACTTCCTTTGCTTATAACAACCTTGGTTGGCTGTCTTCGTTTTGGATAGACGATTATGTCGACTTAAACAAAAGCCAATCAACGCAGTTAAAAGTGATTATTAATAACACCCGAGATTGGCATCGAGAGATTGAGTTACCAAAATATAAAGCCGATTTACTCGACTTAAGGCAGTTGCTCGATAAACAAGCCGATACAGCGCAGTTAATGGCAAAAATAACACAGGTAAAGCAGCATTGGCGTAATTTACTTTTGTACGCGAGTGATCCCTTAATTGAGCTGGCAAAAACGTTAACTCCATCACAACGCAGTGAAATGGTAGAAAACATTCGTGAGCAAATTAATGATGAAATAAAAGAGCACGCTTCATTAACCAAAGAGGAGCATCAGCAGTCTCGTTTAGACAAGCAACTAGACTACTACGAACAATGGCTTGGTAAGCTCACCTCAGAGCAGCGAACGCTAGTGTCACAAGCCAACAGTGAATATATCAGTACCAGCAATTTATGGTATGACTATAAACTAACTCGGTTAGGTGCACTTGAAGCACTGTTTAATCAGCAAACCCTTGATGATGCCCAATTTGCGCATCAGTTACGCACTATCATTACAGAACGAGAGCTGTTTATGAGTGCTGAACTCATTGAGAGAAATGAGGAAAATTTAAGGGCATACGCACAGTTGCTGGTTAAATTAAATCAAACCTTAAGCTCTAAACAAATCGCACATGTTGATGAGGAATTTGCTGACTTGGTTGGCACAGTTAATGAACTGCTTACAGAATAGCTGCATTTAACCAATCCTTTTTGCTTATTTTAAAGGGGGTTGTTAAGCATAAAATTGTGATTATTGCATTTCAGGGTTAACATAAACGATTAGTTTTGATTTAAGTTTTTTATGGATATAGCCGCTCTTAACAGTACAAAAATATTACGTAAGCATGTCTTAAAATGGATGTGTTTATTTTTTGGTTTGCTGTCATTTATTTTTGCTGTGTTTAACCTATCAAAAAATCATTTTTATATTGTAGGCGGCTTAGAGGTGTGTTTTTCCGCACTTTGTTTTTATATTTTTATACAATTGGTTAAAAACAAGCAACGAAACTGGTATGCCATAACGGTTTGTATGACTGTAACGCTCGTTATATTATGTGGAACCTTTTTGGCACCACTTAAAAATGGTCTGTTTTTGTGGGCGTTTTCTTTACCCATTTTGTATTATCTACTTCTTGGTCGAAAATACGGTATTGTGTTATCGGCCACACTTTTGGTTATGCAATCATCAGTGTTGATTTATAAATTACCAAGCCCTTATTTTTCCTCTTTTAACCTAGCGCTCAACTTACTGTTTATTTATATTATTATATGGGTCATTTCTCATGTTTTTGAAGGAAATAGGGCCGAATTTTCGAAGCGACTTAAAAACTTGGCCTTACTTGATCCTCTCACGGGGGCAGGAAACCGTTTATCTATGAGTCATTATTTTGAAGTGGAGATAAAAGACAAGTCACAGCTGTACTTGTTTTTAATTGATCTTGACCACTTTAAACAAATAAATGATGAATACGGCCATGATGTAGGAGATAAAGTGCTGGTTGAGTTGGCAACTCTATTTAGGATTACTTTTGCAAAAGGGTATGTGTTTAGGGTAGGGGGTGAAGAATTTTCTTTAATGAGCAATTTTGATAGTGCACAATCCGCGCTGGCAAAGGCTGAAAATCTTAGACAAGCCGTTGCAAATAAATATATTGAAGCCAATGGTATAACCATAAATTTAACAGCCAGTGTTGGCGTTGTTAAGTACCAACAACAAAATTTGGCTGAATTAATAGCGCAAGCAGATAAGCAACTTTATAAGGCAAAAGATGCGGGGCGCAATGCGGTTTTTTCTGATATTAACCTCTGTGCAAATGCGGCTTAATACATTTGATCAAAATTAGGAATACTGTTCTCCCAAATCGGTCTTTCTTTGCCAATGTATTCACGCACGGCATCAAAAAACAATCGTGTTCTTACCGGTAAATCTCGGTGTGGGTATACAGCATACATTGCACTGTGTTCCATTAATTTTACATCGGTAAGTAAGGGCACCAGTTGCCCATCAATCACTTCTTTATCTAAAATAAATGCCGGCGCTAAAAAGTAGGTGGTGCCAGAGAGGGTTTTCATCAGTAATACTTCTGCATCGTTTGCTCTAAACACACTTTTTATTTTTTGCTCGCAGTGCTCGCCAGTGTGGTTATAGTAATTTATGCCTTCTACCCGCAGTGAGTTGCTGGCATAACTGGCCGCTGGCAATTGTGCCAAATCAGTGATTGTTATTGGCATACCGTATGTTTCTATAAACGCTGGCGCGGCTAATAGTAACAAACGATTACGGGCAATTTTACGAGCAATTAATGATGAGTCTTTGGGTTCACCCACTCTAAACGCTAAATCAAATCCTTCAGATACAATATCAACCAGTCGGTCATCTAAACGCAGTTCTACTTCCACTTGTGGAAAGCGTTTTTGGAAATCGTTGATCACTGGCTGTAAGTAGCGTCGACCTATTAAAGTCGATGCGGTCACTTTTAATACGCCGCGAGGCTCTTGGTGGTAGTTTTCTGCCATGCGCACCGTTTCGCCAAGCAGGCTTCGCAGCTCACCCGCTTTTTTTATCATTTCAGCGCCCGCTGCTGTAAGAGAGAATGAGCGGGTTGTTCTGTTTAATAGTCTTACCCCAAGTTCATCCTCTAACCGACTAATTTGCTTAGAGATCACTGAGCGGTCAATATTTCGTATTTCGGCTGCTTTTGCAAATGAGCCTTGCTCTACCACTTCAAGCAGCATTAATAGTCGACTGGTTGTATCCATTATTTCATCACTTAGTGAGTATTGATGCCATTTTGGCACTAATGAATTTAAAAATCTATTGTTTTTGTCATCAAGTATGTTCCGTATTATGCAATGCTAAATTAAAAGGAGCGTCGTTATGAACAAACACTTAATTGCTACAGCACTATCTGTTGCATTAATCACACTGGCCGGTTGTGCCGATGAAAGTACAGCGCAATCAGCCCCCGCACAGCAACAACAAGCTATTGATGTAGCCGAAGTCTTGGTTAAGCCAGTTCAAAGTTGGCATACCTATACAACACGCTTAGAGTCACCGCAAAAAGTGGCATTAATGCCGCGTGTATCCGGCATTATTGAGCAAATTGAATTTAAAGAAGGGGATAGCGTTAAACAAGGCGATGTATTATTTCGTTTAGACGATCGCTCATTCGCTGCAACCGTTGACAGTTTAAGCGCTCAGGTAAAAAGTGCTCAAGCAGCACTTGAACAAGCAAAAAGCGAAGCATCGCGTGCTGTACGCTTAACTGAGCGAAAAGCCATTTCGACTGAGCAAGCACAAGCGCGTACATCGACTTTACGTCAGCGTGAAGCACAACTTGCTGCACTGCAAGCGCAGCTTAAAGCTGCAAAGCTCGATTTAGAGTTTACGTCAGTGGTTTCTCCTATTGATGGCGTGATTTCTCGCGCAAATATTACCAAAGGTAACAACGTACTTGCAGGGCAAAGCGTGCTTACTTCAATTGTTTCTAATGACAAAATGTACGCTTACTTTGATGTAGATGAACGTACTTGGAATAGCGCATTTGACGAAGTAACAGCTGCAAGCAAACAGCCTGTTGTAATGCAAAAAGTAGGGCAAGACGATTTTAACTATAGCGGCCATATTAACTTTATAGATAATCAAATTAACGCATCTACAGGCACTTTACGCGTTCGTGCGGTATTTGATGATCGCAGTAACGAGCTGCGTTCAGGCTCATTTGCACGCATTAAGTTAGCTGCTAATGCAGTGCGTGAAACTGTCATTATTCCAGACAGAGCCATAGGCACAGATTTAAAAAATCGCTTTGTGTTAACTGTAGGCGAAAATAATGTGCTGCAATATAAATTGGTTACTGTAGGTGAGCGCTATGGACCGTTGCGAGCCATCACATCAGGACTTGAGCAAGGCGATGTTATTGCTGTAAACGGCCCTGCTCGTGTAGGACCCGGTATGCCGATATCACCAAATAAAGTGGCAATTAATACCCAAGGCGTGGCATTTACGCTAAGTGCTAACCCTGCCGATTTAGTTGCTAAGCAATAAGGTTATTAGATGAAATTTTCACACTTTTTTATACAGCGACCGATTTTTGCGGCCATGCTGTCGTTGATTATTTTAATTGCAGGTAGCATTTCATTATTTCAGCTGCCTGTCAGTGAATACCCAGAAGTCGTACCACCGACAGTGGTTGTGACTGCCAGTTATCCAGGTGCGAACCCGACGGTTATTGCACAAACAGTGGCAACACCGCTTGAGCAAGAAATAAATGGCACCGAAAACATGCTGTATATGTTTTCACAAGCAACCAGTGACGGACGTATGACGCTCACGGTGACATTTGCGTTAGGCACTGATTTAGACCGTGCCCAAGTGCAAGTGCAAAACCGAGTAAATAGTGCGCTGCCGCGTTTGCCACAAGAAGTGCAACGTTTAGGGGTTGTTGCTGAAAAATCATCACCCGATTTAACCATGGTGGTGCATTTATATTCACCCCAAAACAGCCATGACACCGCGTATTTATCAAATTATGCCGATTTAAATATTAAAGATGAAATAGCGCGTTTACCTGGTGTGGGTGATATTCGTTTATTTGGTGGCGGTAAATATGCAATGCGAGTTTGGCTTAACCCCGATGCGCTAGCATCACGTGAGCTTACTGCAAGTGACGTGGTCAATGCACTACGCTCGCAAAATCAGCAAGTTGCAGCAGGTAGTTTAGGTGCGCAACCGATTTCAAATGACAGTCAGTTCCAAATTCTATTAAACGTCAAAGGACGCCTTAATAGCATTGAAGAGTTTAAACAAGTCATTATTAAAGTTGGGGAGCAAGGGCAGCTTACGCGTTTGTCAGACGTGGCACGTGTTGATTTAGGCCAAGATTCTTATGCATTGCGTGCTGAGCTTGATAATCAACCCGCTTTAGCGATGCCAATATTTCAACGTCCAGGGTCAAATGCCATTGAGCTCTCTGATCAGGTGCGTGAAACCATGGCACGTTTATCAAAAGACTTTCCTGCAGGTGTTGAATACGACATTGTTTATGATCCAACGGTATTTGTTCGTGGCTCAATTGATGCGGTAATCGCCACTTTACTCGAAGCAATCGTGCTGGTGGTGATTGTGGTTATCGTATTTTTACAAACCTGGCGCGCGTCTATTATTCCGTTAATTGCGGTGCCTATTTCACTCATTGGTACCTTTGCAGTAATGCAGTGGCTTGGGGTGTCTATTAATACCTTATCGCTATTTGGTTTAGTACTGGCAATCGGTATTGTGGTTGATGACGCAATTGTGGTTGTAGAAAATGTTGAGCGAAACATAGAAGATGGCTTATCACCGCTTGAAGCCACCCGCGTGGCAATGACGGAAGTAACCGGCCCTATTATTGCGATTGCATTAGTATTATGTGCGGTATTTATTCCGACGGCTTTTATTACTGGGCTTTCAGGGCAGTTTTATAAACAATTTGCATTAACCATTACGATTTCAACGGTAATTTCGGCGTTTAACTCATTAACGCTGTCGCCAGCACTGGCCGCTTTATTGTTAAAATCACATGATGCCGAGCCTGATGCGTTTACCCGCGTGCTTAATAAATTATTTGGCCGTTGGTTATTTCAACCTTTTAACCGCGTGTTTGACCGTGGTGCTAAAGGGTATGAAAAGCTGGTACAAAAGCTTATTCGTATGAGTGTTGTGGTTATGGTTGCGTATATTGCTTTAGTTGGCGGTACGATTAAATTGTTTGATGCAGTACCGGGTGGGTTTATTCCACAACAAGATAAGCAATACTTAGTCGCTATTGCGCAGTTACCTGACGCTGCCAGTTTAGACCGTACAGAAGCGGTGGTAAAACAAATGCAGCAAATTGCATTAGAGGTCCCTGGGGTTGCAAACACCGTGGCGTTTCCTGGTCTTTCAGTGAATGGTTTTACTAATAGCCCAAATAGCGGCATCGTATTTACGCCACTGGCGCCTTTTGCAGAGCGTACTGATCCGAGTATGTCGGCTTCGGCTATTGCAGCGCAACTAAACCAACGTTTTGCGGCCATTGATGAAGCCTTTGTCGCTGTGTTTCCGCCACCGCCAATTCAAGGCCTTGGTACCACAGGTGGCTTTAAATTGCAAATAGAAGATAGAGCTAACAAAGGCTTTGAAGCCTTATTTAACAGTTTGCAATCAGTGATTGCTGCGGCGCAAAAAGATCCAGCGTTGATGGGGCTGTATTCAAGCTTTAGAATTCAAGTACCACAAATGGATATTGATATTGACCGTGAGCAAGCGCTTATTCAAGGCATTCCATTAGATGAAGTGTTTAATTCGTTGCAAATTTATTTAGGCTCAGTGTATGTAAACGACTTTAATTTATTTGGCCGTACTTACCAGGTTAATGCCCAAGCTGATGCTGATTTTAGGGTAGACCCAGAGCAAATACTAAACCTAAAAGTGCGTAATCGTGCCGATAATATGGTGCCACTAGGCTCAGTATTAACGGTAACGCCTACTATTGGTCCTGATCGTGTAATGCATTACAACGGCTACCCTAGTGCAGAGCTTAATGGCAGCCCAGCGCCTGGTTATAGTTCTGATCAAGCGCAATTGGCGATTGAAGCTGTACTAGCTAAAACATTGCCTACTGGCATTGAATATGAGTGGACTGAGGTAACGTACCAGCAAGTATTAGCAGGTAATACCATGGTGTATGTATTCCCTCTGGTTGTATTGCTGGTGTTTATGGTACTGGCTGCACAGTATGAAAGCTTACGTTTACCACTGGCCATTATTTTAATTGTACCTATGACTATTTTCTCAGCGTTATTAGGGGTGTGGTTTGTAGGTTCAGACAACAACATATTTACCCAAATAGCGTTGATTGTACTGGTCGCATTGGCTTCTAAAAATGCCATCCTTATGGTGGAATTTGCTAAAGATAAGCATGACACTGGGTTATCACACCTTGAGGCGATGTTAGCGGCGTGTCGATTACGTTTACGCCCAATTTTAATGACATCAATTGCGTTTACCGCAGGTGTTATACCGCTTGTATTGGCAACCGGTGCTGGGGCAGAAATGCGTCATGCCATGGGTAATGCGGTGTTCTCGGGTATGATTGGTGTAACTGTGTTTGGACTATTATTTACACCGGTGTTTTATATGCTGGTGGTAAAAAAGCAGCGCGTTGAGGAGCCTTCGCATGACTAAATTTAACTTAAGCGCTCTTAAATTATCGCCATGGTTGAGTTCTGCATTAGCGGTTGCTGTGTTATCAGGTTGTGCGAGTAAAATTGACACAGCCGTTCATCAACAACAGATTAATGAGTTTGTTGCCAAGGCAATATCTGCAGAGCAGTTTATGGGTGAAGATGAGCAAAACTGGTGGCACAAGCTGGGCTCAACGCAGCTAAACCAACTGGTGATCAACGCACTTGCTAATAATTACGACTTACAAACTAGTCAGCTGGTATTAAAAAGTGCTTTGGCGCGTATTGGCGAGCAACAAGCGCAATACTTACCGCAAGACGGTGTTGCGGTTGGTGCAAAGCGAAGCGGGCTAGGCGATACCAATAGCAGACAATCAAGTGCGAATGTAGCACTTGATTGGCAGCTCGACTTATTTGGTCGAATTACTGCGCTAGTCGATGCCGCGAATTCACAAGCAATGAGCCAAGCTGAGCAAGTTAGGTTATTGCAAATTGAAGTGGTGTCGGCTGTGGTTAAAGGCTTTGTGAGTTATCAAGGTAATCTGCAAAAGCAGCAAATTATTGAGATGCAAATAGAAGCGCTTGAACAAAGCATTCAAGTGCTACAGGCCCAAGTTGATGAAGGTGTGGCTAATGAGCTCGACTTAAACCGCACTATGGCGCAACTTAGGCAGCAGCAAGCCTTGGTGCCAGCAATTGAATATGCGAAGTACCGTGACTTATCTACTTTGGCCGTATTAAGCGCGCAAACTACGCAATCACTGAGCATTAATGATGAACGTACTATATTAACTAAGGCATTTGCGGTGTCATTGGCAAAACCTAATGATGCAATAGCATTAAGGCCTGATATAAGTCGTGCTTTATTTGATTTTAGCCAAGCAAATAGCCTGAGTGTGGCAGCCAGCAAAGCTTTATTGCCGGATATTAGCTTAAGCGGCTTTGCAGGCGTGTTAAGTTTAGGGAGCAACGGTTTTAGTGATACCCAGCAACAATGGCAAGTAGCGCCGCAATTGCAGTGGTCATTATTAAGTTACCCTGCGCTTTTAGCACAACGCGATGCGCAGCAGTTTTTAAGCCAAGCGGCGTATACCGATTACCAACAAGTGGTATTAAAAGCGATTAACGAGAGTGAACTTTCATTGCAATACTTGGTCAATCAAGCACAGCAATCGCGCTTTGCTGATGAGCGTTATCAATTTGCTAATAATGCATTTTTACAAGCACAAGCAATGTACGAAGAAGGGCAAATTCCTTACTTAGAGTTGTTAGATGCGCGTCAGGATGTTTTAATAGCGCAAGAAAATGCCGTTGATTCAACTATTTCATCGCTACTTGCTAAAGTAAATGCCTACCAGTCATTTAATGGGCGATGGAGTTACGCGTTAAGTAATACTAACAAGTAGAGTTTTTGATGCCTAATACTGCAGATACAAACCCAAATACTATTCCTACATTAATGCGCTCTATTGTGTTAAATGAGCCCAATGAGGATATTAACTTATCGGATACTCAGTTACCTGTGCCTCAGTGCACAGGTAATGAGCTATTAGTAAAAGTAGAGTACGTTGGTTTAAACCCGGTGGATGCACAATTTGCCAAGTCTGGCTTTTGTACGTGGCAATACCCGCATGTTTTAGGCTTGGATGCAGTGGGGACAGTGGTTAAAGCGGGTAAAGGTATTTTCCCGGGGGTAGGGGAGCGTGTTATGTGGCACGCCAGCGTAGGTGAGCAAGGGGTACTGAGCGAATACGCAAAAGTGCCTAATTATGCGGTGTCTATTATTCCCAAGCAATTAGCCAGTGACAAAGCTGCAACTTTACCCTGCGCCGGAATGGCGGCATTGATCAGCTTAGATAAACTATCAGTAACTGAGGGCGATACACTTTTTGTTGAAGGTGGTGCTGGCGCTGTAGGGCAATTTGCTATTCAGTTTGCCAAGCAGCGCGGTGCAGATGTATTTACCACCGCCTCTAAGCGCAATCATAAGTTAGTTAAGCAACTCGGCGCCGATGTGGTCTTTGATTACAACGATAAAGCCTTATGTGACAAAATTCGTCGAGAGTTAGGTCCACAAGGGTTTGACGCTGTTATTGATATTATGGGTGGGGAATCGACCATTCAAAATATCGAACTAATGCGTTTTTGTGGTCGTATTGCTTGTTTAAATCCACTCCCTAACTTCGAACAGCAGCTAATGTATCGGCGTGCGCCTAATATTAGTATTGTCTCCTTAGGAGGTGCGTGGCTAGCTAACAGCTTATGTGCGCAGCAGCGGATGAGTTTTATGGGTAATTTGTTGCTTGAAACGGTAGCAAATGGCGAGATAACTCCCCCAGAAGTTTTAGCTGTTGATTTTAATGCAAACGCTGTTTCGGCTGCACTAAATAACCAGTTAGCAGGTGGTTTTACTGGCAAACAGGTAGTTAAAATAAGTTAGACTCGATTTAATCTCTCGCTTTTAAAAAACGCAGCCTAATTTTAGGCTGCGTTTTTTTGTTTCTACTTTATTACCAAATCCGTATTTGCGGCGCCAACAACCAGAATTATTAAATTTTTAACAAAAAAAAATAACAATTCAGCGTACAGATGTAAGCCTTTTATTTCAACAGTTTACGTTCAGGTAAAGAAAATAAATTGCAAAAACTGTTAATTAATTGAATAGAGTAATTGATCTAAAGCGATTTTTATGACGTAATGTAGGTATTATTTATCTGGTCGGATGAGTTCGTTATGAGTTTACGTACAAAATTAAAAAAAGTATTACCAAGCATTTCAGTTACTGAGCAAGAAGCGCTAGACGCTGGCGATGTATGGCTAGAAGGGTCTATCTATCGAGGTAAACCAGATTTCAGCGCGCTACGCGA
>JGI24525J20082_1000919_pt1 | contig 13697 bp, 8 predicted proteins | sample LinPmetageLP50_FD_20082 | JGI IMG/M metagenome (IMG submission 20082) | reverse complement strand
TGACCAATTGGCAACACCCGGCTCTGGAACGGATCTATTTTGCCGATACGCTGGCATTCCGACGCTGTAGATAGAAACGAAAGAGCAATAACGCAACATGCGGCACGCATAAAAGAAAAAAGCTTGGGGTAGCACCCATCAGCAATCATCAGCTTGAGGCGTGCTGCATATTACGTGTCGCGTATTATAAAAACCTGCCGACCAAAGAATGCGGGTGGATGTATGACAGGAGACGTCATGAGTGACCGTCACGACTATCTGGCTCTGGACTGGGTTCGCGGGGAAATCCAGGAAACCCTGAACCAGGCGCAACAGGCACTGGAATCGTTCGTGGACAACCCGGACGACGCCACTCGCATGCGTTTCTGCCAGACCCACCTGCATCAGGTGTACGGCACCTTGCAGATGGTGGAGTTCTACGGTGCGGCACTGCTCGCCGAAGAAATGGAAAAACTGGCGCAGGCACTGCTCGACGGCAATGTAGGCAATGTGACTGACAGCCAGGAAACCCTGATGCGGGCGATCCTGCAGCTGCCGCCGTACCTGGACCGGGTCGCCAGCAACCGCCGCGATCTGCCGGTGGTGCTGCTGCCACTGCTCAATGACCTGCGCGCCGCCCGCGGCGAATCCCTGTTGTCGGAAACCTCCCTGTTCAAACCGGATCTCAGCGAAGCAACCGGCCAGGGCCAGATTCCCGACGACCTGCTCAACGATCCACGCTTTATCCTGCTGGCGAAAAAAATCCGCCAGATGTTCCAGATTGCCCTGCTCGGGGTACTGCGCAACGACAACATGGGCGAAAACCTGGGCTACATGGCCAAGGTGTTCACCAAACTGGAACAGGTCACCGGCGACGCACCCCGTGCACCGCTTTGGTCGATCAGCAATGCGCTGGTGGAAGGCCTCTCAGAAGACGCCATTATTCTCGGCACCTCCGTCAAACTGATGCTTGGTCACGTGGACCGCAACCTGCGCGAGCTGGCGGTAGAAGGGGCTGCCAGCCTGAACCGGCCAGCCCCCACCGAACTGATCAAAAACCTGCTCTACTACGTGGCCAAGGCCGACGTGGACAGCCCGCGCATCCGCGATGTAAAAGCCCGTTTCCGGCTGGATGAAGCGCTGCCGTCCGATGATCTGGTCAATGAAGAACGCCAGCGGATGACCGGCCCGGACGCCCAGGCCATGAACTCCGTGGTGCAGGCGCTTTCCGAAGAGCTCACTACAGTAAAAGACGCGCTGGAAAGCTTCGTGCACAGCGGCGACACCGATACCAGCAAGCTGCAGCCACTCACGCTCACCCTGAAGCAGGTGGCCGACACCGTGGCCGTACTCGGCCTGGGCCAGCCCCGCACGCTGGTGGAAGAGCAACTGCACGCCATGGAGGATATCGTCGCCGGCAAGGCGCCCGCCGAGCGCGAAAGCCTGATGGACATCGCCGGGGCCCTGCTCTACGTGGAAGCCACCCTGGCCGGCATCAGTGGCGACCGCCGCAGTGCCAGCTACAACGGCCAGGGCGACGACATGCCCAGCCATGTGGGCCAGGCCATGGACGCCGTGCTGCGCGAATGCCGGGCCGGGCTGGAAGAAGCCAAAGACGGCATCGTGGAATTCATTGCGTCACAGTGGAATACCGATCCGCTACAAGTGGTGCCCGAACGCCTGAACGCCGTGCGCGGTGGCCTGGACGTGATCCAGCTGGGCAAACCGGCCCTGATTTTGCGCCAATGTGTGCAGTTCATCGAAGAAAAGCTGCTGCAAGCGGACCAGCCCAAGCCGGACTGGCGCAGCATGGACACCCTCGCTGACGCCATCACCTCGGTGGAATACTACCTGGAGCGCCTCAGCGACGACCCGGCCACCACCGACGATATCCTGCAGCTGGCCCGCGCCAGTGTGGAAGCGCTCGGCTATCCGCTGGAAGAAGAGCAGGACTTTGCCGACAACGATATCGATGTAGAACGCATTGAGCTGGAACAAACGGGACTGGACAGCCCGGCAGAGAGCCACGACTCTGCCGACAGTGCCGTGGCGGAGCACGACGTGGATGCCTGGTCCGGGTTCTCTGCCAACGAGCAACTCGACGACGAAACCGACACCACCGCGCAGGACCAGGACCCCACGCTGGAACTACAGCCGCTGGAGAGCGACGACGAGGGCCCGGATTTCGACAGCAGCGACGATGACGAACTGCTCGATCCCACCCTGGAAATCACCGCCCCGGCAGAGCCCGAAACGCACGCACCGGAAGCATCAGACGCCGACACCCATAACGACGATGACGACGATCTGATCGATGACGAAATCATCGAGATCTTCCAGGAAGAAGTGGGCGAAGTACTGGACGCCCTGGACGAATACTTCCCGCGCTGGGCTGCCAACACCAGCGACGAAGAATCCCTGGTGGAATTCCGCCGCGCCTTCCACACCCTGAAAGGCTCCGGCCGCATGGTCGGTGCCAGCACCGTGGGGGAACTGGGCTGGTCCGTAGAAAACATGCTGAACCGGGTTATCGACCGCACCATTGTGCCCACTGCCGTGTTGATCGCCCTGGTCCAGGAAGTTCGCAATCGCGTACCCGCCCTGGTCAATGCCTTTACCCTGCGCCAGCCGGACCCGTTTGACGTGCAGCCGCTGGCCGATGCCGCCGACACCCTGGCCGCCGGTGGCCAGATCGATCAGGTGCCCGTGATCGTTGCCGACGACAGCACCACCGACGCCATCGACAACACCACCACAGAGACTACGCTGATGTCAGCCCGGACGCCCCGGACACCCTCGTCCTGGAAGCCGATGCGCACAGCGAGCCCGACAGCACCCTGGAACTCACCGAGCTGCCGTCCGCTGAAAACGCCGACGCCACATCCAGCGAGCATACCCTGTCCGCCGAGGATCTGGCCGCCTTTGATGCCGCCGCCAGTGAAGATACCCTCACCCCCTGGGACACTGACGACAGCAGCGATGACATCCACGTGCTGCCGGTGGACAACGACCTTACCGAGATCGACGAAAGCCTCACTCTGGACCTGCCAGAGCAGGAACCGGACTACGACGCCCAGGCCCCTGCCCACAGCAGTGCTGCGGCTGCCGAGAGCCTGTCCGACATTCCGGACATGAGCGACGGCGCTCCCGGAGATGATGCGCCCGGGGATGGCGATAATAGCGACGAAGGCCCGGACACCGTCCTGCTGGAAATCTTTTCCAGCGAGGCCCGCCGCAACCTGGCATTGATCGCCCAATGGCTGGCCGGCAATGACACCGACCTGTCCGAGCACCCGGTGGACGACAGCGTGCATCGCGCCCTGCACACCCTCAAGGGCAGCGCGCGCATGGCAGAAATCGAAGCCGTGGCCGAAGTGGCCGAGCCAGCCGAAAAGCTGGCCCGGGACCTGATCAGCAGCAACCGCCGCGCCAACCAGCAACAGGTTGACCTGCTGGCCCAGAGCCACGATCTGATTCTCACCAGCCTGGATCAACTGGACCCGACCCCGCCGGCCCATTTACCCGGCGCCGACGCCCTGATCCAGTCGCTGAACCAGCAACGCGATCAACTGCAGGGCAGCGACAGCCCCGGCCCGGATCCGCACATTCTGTCCGTGTTCCTGTCCGAAGGCATGGACCTGATCGTGGATGCTGAGCAGCTGCTCAGCCAGTGGGCACAGCACCCCGAGCACACCGGTGAACTGGTGCGGCTGCGCGACGAACTGGAACTGCTGTCCAACAGCGCCACCACCGCTGGCCTCAACGAGATTCACGATCTGGCCGCGGCTCTGGCGGGCTGCTACAGCGCGGTGGAAGGCGGTCGCCTGGCCTACAGCGAGCGCTTGTTCGCCCTGGCGGGCGAAGGCCAGGACGCGCTGATGAACATGATGGACTGCCTGGCCGCCGGCCAGACCGTCCGCCCGGAACTGGGACTGGTGGATGCCCTGCGCGAGCTGGCCGAAGGCGACGGACCCGATGGCGGCCCGGACGGCGGCCTGCCTGTCGATGACCATAACGACGACAGCAGCGACACCCTGCAAAACAACTCAGCCCCGGTTAGCGAGCTCTCCGCAGAGGCCCCGGACAGCAGCCGCTACGAAGCGCACCTGGACCCGGAGCTGGTGGAACTGTTCCTGGAAGAAGCCGAGGAAATTCTCGAATCTGCCAGCCACATTCTCGACCAGTGGGAAGCCGGCGACAGCAGTAACGTGAGCAGCCTGCAGCGAGACCTGCACACGCTCAAGGGCGGTGCCCGCATGGCCGGTGTTGCCCCGGTCGGCGACCTGGCCCACGAACTGGAAAACCTGTACGAAGGCTACAACGCCGGCCAGCTGGAGTCTGATGCTGCCCTGTTCCAGCTGCTGCATCAGTGCCATGACAGCCTGGCGGTGATGATCGAAAACCTGCAGGCCAATATCGCCCCGGCGGATGCGCCGGCCCTGGTGGCGGCCATTCAGGCCTTCATCCGTGGCGAGGCCCCGGGGGCAGTTACCCCCTCGGCCCCGGACGACGACAGCACTCCACCGTTCTCGAATACCGGGGAGAGTGAATCTGCCGATAGCCCGGTGATGCCCGCCGCCAACGCTACTGACGCCCCCGCGCCCGTTGCGGTTGAGGACGCGCCCGAGCCCACCGAGGCGCCCCCTCAACCGGAGCGCGACCCGGAACTGGTAGAAATCTTCCTGGAAGAAGCGGATGAAATTCTTGAATCCGCCGGCAACAGCCTGGAACTGTGGATCAGCCAGCAAGACAACCTGATTGAGCTGCAATCCCTGCAACGGGATCTGCACACCCTCAAGGGTGGCGCACGCATGGCGGAAGTGCCGGAGCTGGGCGACCTGGGCCACGAGCTGGAAACCCTTTATGAGGGCCTGGCGCAAAGTCAGCTGGCCATCGAACCCGCCTTGCTTGACCTGCTCCACCGCTGCCACGACCAGCTGGCGGAAATGGTGGAAGCCCTGAAAGCCAACCGGCCGTTGCCCAATGGCGAGGTGCTGATCACCGCCATCCATGGCTACGCAGCCGATCCGGCGGGCTTTACCCTGCCCACCATGGCGGCCAGCCCGGCGGCACAACCGGCCAGCCCGCCGCCAGCAACAGCAGCCAGCGAGGCACCCGCGCCGGCCAACACCGCCGCCGATGACGCCTGGCAGGCAGACAGCGACCCGGAAATCCTGGAAATTTTCCTGGAAGAATCCGAAGAACTGTCGGACATCATCGATGCCTGCCTGACCTCCTGGAAAGATCACCCGGAAAGCACCGACTTTATCGACGATCTGAAACGGGCGCTGCACACCCTGAAAGGGGGCGCACGACTGGCCGGCCTCAAACAGCTGGGCGACATCAGCCACGATTTCGAAACCTATTTGCTGGAACTGGAAAGCCGTCGCCAGACGCCCGCCCAGAGCGACTTCCAGCCCATGCTGGATTGGCACGACCAGATCAATCGGGGCATGGAGTCTGTCGCTGCGGCCGCACAAACCAGCGCACCGGTCGCCGAGACCCCGGATGCCGCGGCACCGGCCAACACCTTGCCGGCAGCCACCGACAAACAGCCCGCGCCACAGCAGCCGCAGAAAGACGACCGCCGCCAGCGCCAGAACCAGGCGCAACCGCAGGAAATGGTACGGGTTGGCGCAGATGTGCTGGAGGCCCTGGTCAACCTGGCGGGGGAGACCTCCATCAACCGTGGCCGGGTCGAGCAGGGCATCACCGAGTTCGCCTTCAACGTGGAAGAGATGGGCAACACGGTACAGCGCCTTTACGAACAGCTACGCCGGCTGGATTCGGAAACCGAAGCGCAGATCATGTCCAACTACCAGAAGGGCGTGGATCTCGGCGAATACGACGAGGACTTCGATCCGCTGGAAATGGACCAGTACTCCGAGCTGCACCAGATCACCAAGCAGCTGTCCGAGTCCGCCTCTGACTTGCTGGATTTGAAGAACACCCTGCTGGACCGCAACAAGGACACCGAAACCCTGCTGCTGCAGCAGGCACGGATCAACACCGAGCTGCAGGAAAAACTGATGCGCACCCGCATGGTGCCCTTCAGCCGCCTGGTGCCGCGTCTGCGCCGTATCGTCCGGCAGATTTCCGGCGAAGTGGACAAGCGCGTGGACTTCGATGTACTCAACCCGGAAGGCGAACTGGACCGTTCCCTGATGGAACGTGTGGTCGCCCCGCTGGAACATATGCTGCGTAATGCCGTGGACCACGGTATCGAAACCAGTGAAGGCCGCCAGTCTGCCGGCAAGGACGGCACCGGGCGCATCAACCTGGAGCTGGGTCGTGAAGGGGGCGAGGTGGTAATCACCCTGTCCGACGACGGCAAGGGCATCGATACCGATGCGGTGCGCCAAAAAGCCATCGAGCGAGGCCTGATCGCCGCCGACGCGCAACTTTCCGAGCAGGAAATTCAGCAGTTCATCTTCCACGCCGGCTTCTCCACGGCCGCCGCCGTGACCCAGATTTCCGGGCGCGGCGTGGGCATGGACGTGGTCGCCAGTGAAATCAAGCAGATGGGCGGCTCGGTCACCATCGACTCCCGTAAAGGGCAGGGCACCCGCTTTATCATCCGCCTGCCATTTACCCTGGCCATGAACCGTGCCCTGATGGTGAAAGCGGCGGAAGACTCCTACGCGATTCCGTTGAACCAAATCGAAGGTATCGTGCGGATCAGCCCGTTCGAACTGCAGCACTATTTCGAAGAAGAGAACCCGGTTTACACCTATGTGGGCCAGGATTACGAACTGCAGTACCTGGGCCACTTTGTCCACGGCAACCGGGTGCCGCACCTGGAGAACCAGACCACCCCCATGCCGGTACTGCTGATTCGCAGCACCGAACACACCGTCGCCATCGTCGTGGACGACCTGGTGGGTTCCCGGGAAGTGGTGGTGAAAGCGGTGGGCCCGCAGCTGGCCACCGTGGCTGGTATCAGCGGCGCCACCATCCTCGGGGATGGCTCGGTGGTGATCATTCTGGATATCCATTCCCTGATCCGTGCCGCTCACGTGCAGACCACCGCACTGGCAGCCGGCGAGACCGTACCGACACTGCCCCAGGAGCCGGAAGAAGAGCTCCAGCCGCAGCGTGACACGCCGCTGGTCATGGTCACCGATGACTCGGTTACCGTGCGCAAGGTCACCACCCGCCTGCTGGAGCGTAATGGCTACGAAGTGGTCACCGCCAAAGATGGCATCGACGCCATCGCCAAGCTGGAAGATATTCGCCCGGATGTGATGCTGCTCGATATCGAAATGCCCCGCATGGACGGTTTTGAAGTGGCCACCCACGTACGCCACGACAGTCGCCTGCAGGATGTGCCGATCATCATGATCACCTCCCGAACCGGTGAGAAACACCGCGAGCGGGCCTTCGATATTGGCGTGAACTGTTACATGGGCAAACCGTTCCAGGAGAACGAATTGCTGTCCACCATTCGCGAACTGCTGGGCGAACTGCAGGAAACGGATAACGGATGACCGCGCCCGGCCGCGTCGGCGTCATCGCCGACAGCACATTGCAGGGGCACCTGCTGTCCAGTGCGGTGAAGGGCCAGGGCTATCAGGTGCTGGTCAGCACCGAACCGGAAGCCCTGGAGGGCCGCTGGCTGGCCGCAGACGCGCTGGACCTGTGGGTGGTGGATCTGTCCAGCGAAGATCGCTGGCAGCACTTCCTCGACGACCTGCTGGAGCGCGCCGAGGTACCGATTCTGTTTTGTGACGGCCAGGCCCCGGCGCGCACCGATGTGCGCTACCCCAAATGGGAGCGGCGCCTGGTCACCAAGCTGGTGAGTTTTATCGGCAAGCCGGCGGCGGAAGAGCGGCTGGACGTGATCCCCGCACCACCACCCCGGATCCGCATTCCCCAGCCACGGGAGTTCCAGGCCATCCGCCCCGGCGATCGCCCCCGCCAGGTGTGGGTACTGGGCGCCAGCCTGGGCGGGCCGGCCGCGGTAAAACTGTTTCTCGACTGCCTGCCCGCCAATTTACCCGTGGCGTTTGTGCTGGCCCAGCACATTGACGGCAGTTTCCTGGATACCCTGTGCGGGGTGCTGGGCCGGGATAACCCGATCCTGTGCAAGATCGGTGTCGATGGTGAAGCCTTGCGACACGGCGAACTGGCCATTGTGCCGGTGGAATATGCCGTGCGCTTCCGCCATGACGGCCGTATCCAGTCCACTGGCGAGACCTGGGAAGGCCCCTATGCGCCCTCCATCGATCAGGTTATCCAGCATGTGGGGGACGGCTTTGGCAACGCCTGCGGCGCCATTCTGTTCTCGGGCATGGGCAACGACGGTGCCATCGCCGCGCCGCGCCTTGCAGCCACTGGTTGCCCGGTGTGGGCGCAAAGCGCAGACACCTGCGCGGTCAGCAGCCAGCCGGATTCCGTGCGCGAGACCGGCTGCGTCAGCTTCAGCGGTTCCCCCGAACAGCTTGCACTGCAGCTAGTGGAACGGGTAAGAAGGGAGCTGACGCAGGCGCCGCTGCCGCAATAACAGTACCCTTACCACAGAACGGTAGCACCAACAGTACAACACGCGCTTGGCCACCAGCCGGCCCGCGACGACATACGCGATGACAAGAAAAGGAACAGCACTATGGCGCAGTTGCCCTCCGATATTTCCAGCCTGCTGATCCCCATGCAGGGACGCCCCTGGATGGTGCCCAATATTGTGGTGGCCGAGGTGATTCCGTTGCGCCAGCCGGATCGCCCGGGCCATGGTCCGGAATGGCTGCTGGGCTGGCTGAGCTGGCGTGACCAGCAGATCCCGCTGCTGTCATTCGAAAAACTCAACGAATCCGGCCAGGTCACCATCGGCCAGGATGCCCGGATTGCCGTGCTCAACACGGTAGCCAGCAAGGCGCCTTTTTATGCGGTAATCGTGCAGGGGATTCCCCGCCTGATGAAAGTGGCCAAGGACGACCCGGTGGAAGAGCCGGTGGACACCGGCCCGGCGGAGGCCATGTATATTCAGGTCGGTGGCGATCTGGCGGTAATCCCGGATCTGGACGCCATTGAAGGTGCTGTGGCGGGACTACAGAAACCGGCATGATCGACCGTGAGCGACTGGCGGCGCTGGCCGCCGAAGAACCCGCCAGCCAGCGCCGCAAGCACGCTTTCCGTAACCGGTATGCCACTGCGCACCACGGGCTCGGTTCCTTCCTGCGCTGGCAGTGGCAATCGCGCGGACGTTTTCCCGACCATCAGTCCTTTCCGCTACACACTCCGGACCCGGAACAGCTGGCCCAGCCAGGCAATCACCCGCAGATTACCTGGATCGGCCATGCCACCTACCTGTTCCAGCACCGTGGCTGGAACCTGCTCACTGATCCGGTGTTTTCCGACCGTTGCTCCCCGTTCACCTTCGCCGGCCCGAAACGGGCGGTGCCGCCAGCACTGACCATCGAGCAACTGCCCGACATCAATGCGGTGCTGATATCCCATAACCACTACGACCACCTGGACAAGGCCTCGGTAAAGCAATTACAGGCCCGCTTCGGGCGCGACATTCTCTGGTTTGTGCCCCAGGGTATCGCCACCTGGCTGCGCAAGCTGGGTGTAGAGCGAATCATCGAGCTGGGCTGGTGGCAGAGCGACTACCACGGCCAGGTGGAGGCTTTCTGTTTGCCCGCCCAACATTTCAGCGGGCGCGGTGCCAACGATCACAACCAGACCCTGTGGTGCAGCTGGCGCCTGAACTTTCCGGACTTCAGCCTCTATTTTGCCGGTGATACCGGGTATGCACCGCTGTTTAACGAAATTGGACAAGTATTCGGGCCGGTAGATCTGGCATTATTGCCCATTGGGGCCTACGAGCCGCGCTGGTTCATGTCACCGGTGCACATCAACCCGGCAGAAGCGGTTAAAATCCATCAGGATATTCAGGCGCGCCAGTCCCTGGCCATGCACTGGGGCACCTTCGTGCTCACTGACGAACCCATGGATGCGCCGCCCAAAGCGCTGGCTCGGGCCCTGACAGAACAACACATTGAACACGCACATTTTCGGGTTCCGCAGCATGGCGAAACCCTGACCATTGAACTGACACATGAATAAACAATACCCCGGCCGCCGTCTGTGGATGGTGGTTCGCCTTCTTGCCTGGCTTCCCTTGCCACTGGTCACCGGATTCGGTGCCGCCGTTGCCACCCTGGTGACCCTGGTACCGCTGCGCTATGCCAGCGCCTACCGGGTGGTGCTGATCAACCTGCTGGCCACGCACCCGCACATGACCTATGCACAAGCCAAAAAAATCGGCCGCCAGAGCTTGCGCGAACTGGGCCGCACGCTCACCGAATTCAGCCACGTCTGGCACCGGCCCGTGGAGGAAACCCTGTCACGGGTCACCCATATCCATGGCGAGCAGGCCTTTCTCGATGCCTGCGCCAGCGAACGGCCGGTATTGATGCTGTCACTGCACCAGGGCAGCTGGGAAATCAGCAACCTGTATGTGGGCGACAAGGGCAGCCGGGACAAGACCCTGATCATGTACCAGCCTCACCCGGCCACGCTGATGGATGCCATGGTCAAGGCGGCCCGCGAACGCACTGGCTCCGTGCTTATCCCCACCAACAGCCAGGGCGTCAAACAGGCGCTGGCGGCCATGAAAGCCGGTGGCACTCTGGGTATTCTCTCCGACCATAATCCAGGCAACCGCAGTAATCCCTCTGTGCCTTTCTTTGGCTATGACGTGCCCACCCCGGCGCTGATCGACAAACTGGTCCAGCGTTACCGCCCCCATGTGTTTATCGTTTCCTGCATTCGCGGCGAAGGCGGAGTGAAAGATATCCACCTGCACTTCGAAGAGGCCCCGGCCATCGAGCAGGCCAACGACACCGCCGAAATCCTCACCGCCATGAACAGCGGGCTGCAACGCTGCATTGACCGCAACCTGAGCCAGTACCAGTGGACCTACAAGCGCTTCAAATGGAGCCCCCGCGGTCGCCGTAACTGGTACCGCCAATCCAACCGCCTGCTGAGTGAAATTCGCAAGGGTACAGATCGCAAAGCGCTGGGCCTGCATCCCGACGCGAAGCAGTGAACCCCGCTGCCGGCCAGCGCTCGGGTGGTGTAGAATAACGCCATTGTTTCATGCGTTTACGCAACGCTCTCATTCACCTGTGACCCAAGGTCCTGGCCGCAGTTACCGGGTTTTCCGTTCTGGTCTCCTTGTTCGCCGCAGCATCGCCTGCGCCCCGGTCGCGTCTCACAGGAGCCGCAATGTCTTTCTTGTCTCGTACCTTTCAGGCCGTGGATGTGCCGGTCTTTATTCTCAGCGGCGGCCTGATCCTGCTGTTTGTGGGCCTGTCCCTCTGGGATATTGAGCAAACCGCCGCCTGGGTACAAACCAGCTTTGCTTGGTCCACCAGGTTGTTTGGCGCCTATTGGCAGCTGCTTATGCTGGCCACCTTTTTCGTCTCCCTGTACTTGGCCATCAGCCGCACCGGTAACGTTCGCCTGGGAGGGATGGACAAACCAGAGCTGTCCACCTTCAAGTGGGTGTCGATCATCATGTGTACCCTGCTCGCCGGTGGTGGCGTGTTCTGGGCGGCAGCGGAACCCATTGCCCATTTCATCTCGGCGCCGCCGTTGTTTGGGGAAGGCAACACGCCCATGGAGCAGGGCACCAATGCGCTGGCGCAAAGTTTCATGCACTGGGGCTTTCTGGCCTGGGCCATTCTCGGGTGCCTGACCAGCGTCACCCTGATGGTACTGCACTATGAAAAGGGCTTGCCGCTAAAGCCCCGGACCCTGCTGTATCCGGTATTCGGTGACCGCATTATCCACGGCGCCGGCGGGGCAATTGTCGATGCCTGCTGTGTACTGGCGGTCGTCGCTGGCACAGTGGGGCCCATCGGCTTTCTTGGCCTGCAAGTCAGCTTCGGGCTCAATGATCTATTCGGTATCGCCGACACTTTCCGCACCCAGCTAGCGGTCATCCTCGGGCTGGTTTGTATCTATACCATCAGCGCCATTACCGGCGTAAACCGGGGCATCCAGATACTCAGCCGCTTTAACGTATTGCTCGCCATTACGCTGATGGCCTTTATCCTGATCGCCGGCCCGACCGCGTTCATTATCGACGGTTTCGTGCAGGGCCTTGGCACCTACCTGGGTGAGTTTTTCCCCATGGCCACCTTCCGTGGTGACCCTGGCTGGCTGGACTGGTGGACGGTGTTCTTCTGGGGCTGGTTTATCGGCTATGGCCCCTTGATGGCACTGTTTGTGGCACGCATTTCCCGCGGTCGCACCCTGCGACAGCTGGTCGGCGTCGTGGCCCTGGTGGCCCCTCTCGTCACCTGCTTCTGGTTCACTATCGTCGGCGGCACCGGCATCTCTCTGGAAATTGCCCAGCCCGGCATTATTTCCCAACCGTTCGAAGGCTTTAATCTGCCCGCTGCCTTGCTGGCCACCACCCAGGCCCTGCCCTGGGGCACCTTGTTGTCCGGCCTGTTTCTGGTGCTGACCACCATCTTCGTGGCCACCACCGGCGACTCCATGACCTATAGCGTGTCCGTGGTGATGACCGGCACAGAAGAGCCCCCCTCCGCCATACGGGTATTCTGGGGCATCATGATGGGCGCCAGCGCCGCCATTTTGATCAGCATCGGTGATGGCGGCATTGACGCCTTGCAGAAGTTCATTGTGGTCACTGCGGTGCCGGTCTCACTGGTTCTGTTGCCCAGCCTGTGGACCGGCCCCGCACTGGCCGGCGAACTGTTGCGCAAGCAACAAGCCTAATTGCCTGCGGCTCAGGGCGGCGGCACAATGCTGCCACCCCGGGCTCGCATCCGGCTCCCCCCCTATTTTCAGCCCCTGGAGTGGCGCGCATGACTATCGAAAACGGCAAGGTGGTCACCTTGCAATACAGCTTGTTCAACGCCGATGACGGCAGTGAAATTGAAAGCTCCCGGGAAACCGGCGAGCCCATGGCCTACCTGCACGGCTACAACAACATCATCAAGGGGCTGGAAGCGGCTCTGGAAGGCAAGAACACCGGTGACGAAGTGGATGTCACCATCACCCCGGAAGACGCCTACGGCGAATACAACAACGAGCTGTTCCAGCGCATTTCCCGCAAATACCTGAAACACGCAGGCAAACTGGAACCCGGCAAAGTGGTCACCGTTTCCACCGATGAAGGCCCGCGCATGCTCACCATCCTGAAAGTGGGCCTGAAAACCGTAGACGTGGACGCCAACCATCCGCTGGCCGGCAAGTCCCTGCGCTTCGTGGTGGAAATTACCGATATCCGTGATGCCACCGACGACGAAAAAGCCCACAAGCACGCCCACGGGGTTGGCGGGCATCAGCACTAAAGGCCGCTTCACGCATCGCGCGGCACGCAACAACGCGGGGAAGGCCGGATAAACTCACAGGCCTTCTCCGCGACCTCACCGCAGGTGCTTGAACCCTTGGTTCGAGTAACGAGTTTCGAAAAGCGAAAACAGTGGGCCCGGTTTTGCCTTTCGAAACTCGTTACTCGTGACTCGTCACAGTTCCCCGAAGCGCGGCCCACCTTATCGCCCAACCCAATACCCTTCCCCCCGCTGTAGCCTGTAGCCTGTAGCCTGTAGCTTGTAGCTTGCACTACGCATTTTCAGCCATTTCCTACCGACGAACCTGTCACCAACGTGCTATCTTAGTCCATCAAAATAATGCACACGCTACAGGGGCACAGGAATGGATCTGCCGGAGTACAGTTACTG